>Ga0209480_10001087_pt1 | contig 20232 bp, 10 predicted proteins | sample JI61114C2DNA_FD_187501 | JGI IMG/M metagenome (GOLD analysis project Ga0209480, IMG submission 187501) | Wastewater effluent complex algal communities from Wisconsin, to seasonally profile nutrient transformation and Carbon sequestration -... | ecosystem: Engineered > WWTP > Effluent > Algae... | reverse complement strand
CCAGGTGGACGACGACGCGACCCCCGAGATCGCAGCGACCCCCGCGAGCCTCGGACCCTATCCGCCGCGCCCGGGCAACCTCGTCACCCCGTGGATCGACGGCGTGCCGTTCTATCAGCGCCTGGCCGCGGCGCTTCGCGCCGCCCGCTCCCGCGTCTGGGCGGTCGTCTCGTTCATCCAGCCCTCGTTTCGCTTCCCCGACGGCACCTCGTGGTGGGACATGCTCGACGAGTGCCACGCCCGCGGCGTCGACGTCAGGGTGCTGTTCTGGCGCAACCCTCGCTTCTTCAAGACAGCCCACGTGTTCCTCGGCGGACCCTCGGACCGCGAATTCCTCGCGCGCCGCGGCGCCGCATGGGCCGCCCGCTGGGACAGCTCGGGCGACGACGCGGCGCACTGCCACCACCAGAAGGCCTTCGTCGTCGACGCCGACGAGCCCGGCGCGCTCGCCTTCGTCGGCGGCATGGTGCTGAGCAGCGCTACGCTCGCTCATCCGGGCCACCGCCACGGCCTCGAGAAGCACGACGCGATGCTCGAGCTGCGCGGCCCGGTCGTCGCCGACGTCGGGGGCAATTTCGTGCAGCGGTGGAACCTCGCGCGCATCGACGTCGAGGCGCCCGCGTGGCCGGACGAGCTGCGGGCGGGGCCGCTGCCGGCGCTGGTGCGTGCGCCCGCGGCCTGCGGCGAGGTCGTGGTCCAGCTGTGTCGCACGCTGACGCCCGGGCTCTACGGGGTCACCGAGGGCGAGGCGACGATCCTCGAGCATTACCGGCGGGCGTTCGCGGCGGCGCGGCGGACCATCTATATCGAGAACCAGCACGCTGGCGAGGCCTCGCTGTTGGCGGGGCTCGCGGCGGCGCTGGCCCGCGGCGTCCGCGTGGTGATGGTCGTGCCCGGGGACCCGATGCCGGCGATCTACCGGGCGAGCGCCGAGGTCGCTGCGCTCGCCCGCAGCGGACGCGCCGACGAGCATCGCTACGGGCCAGTCTTCCAGCGCCTCGCCGCGCTGGCGAGCGACCCCAACTTCACCCTCGCCGCGCTCGCTCGGAGCGAGCCCGGCGAGCCCGGCGAGCCCGGCCAGCCCGGCCAGCCCCCGTGGCGCCACCGCGAGATCTACAACCACGCCAAGCTGTGCGTCGTCGACGGCGCGTGGATGACCCTCGGCTCGGCGAACTTCGTCGACCTCAGCCTGCACCGCGACCACACCGAGCTCAACGCCTCCGTCTGGGGCCGTGACACCTGCCTGCCGCTGCTGCGCCGGCTCGTCGCGGAGCACACCGACGAGCGTCTCGACGACCTCGACGACCTCGACGACCTCGCCGCCCTCGCCGCCCTCGCCGCCCTCGCCCGCGCGAGCCGGGCCAGCCTGCTCGCCGGCGGACCGGTGCTCGGCGGCTGCTATGCCCTCGATCCCGCGCGCTACGGGCAAGACCCCCCGCTGACGGGCCCGGTTCGCTCGTAGGCGCCGCGGCCGGACTTCGACGTCGGCGACCGCCTTGGCGCTTGAGCGGCGGGTTGGGGCGCGCCATCATGCGCCGCCCGCATGTCGACGCGACCCACGCTCGGAGACCGCTTCCGCTACGGATTTGACGCCCTGATGGCCCGGGGCGCCTGGGCGCTGCTGCTCTGGCACCTGCTGATCGCCCTCGTCACCGTGCTCGCGGTGTCGCTGCTCGTGGTCATGGTCGGCGAGGTCCCGGTCGGCGAGGACGGCAGACCGCTCGGCTTCGACTCCCTGTACTGGGCGACCTTGATGCACGCGATCGACCCCGGCATGATCACGGGGAACGAGGGCAGCGTCGGCTGGCACGCGTTGATGATGGCCGCGACGATCGGCGGCATCATCCTGATCGGCAGCCTGATCGGCGTGCTGGTCGCGAGCGTCACGCTGCGCTTCGACGCGCTGCGTCGCGGCCACTCACGCGTGCTCGAGCGGGGCCACACCCTGGTGCTCGGCTGGTCGCGCCAGATCTTCACGATCGTCAGCGAGCTCGCCGCCGCCAACGCCAGCCGGAGGGGCGGCTGCATCGTCATTTACGCCGACCAAGACAAGCTGTGGATGGACGAGGAGCTGCGCGCCAAGGTCCGCGGCACCGGCCGCACCCGCGTCGTCGTCCGCGCCGGTGACCCCACCGACCCTGGCACCCTCGACCTCGTCGCGCCCGAGCACGCCCGCGCGATCATCGTGCTCGCCCCCGAGGGCGCCGGCGCCGACACCCAGGTGGTGCGAGCGCTGCTCGCCGTCGGTCGCACGACGCCGGCGCCGGGCCGCACTCAGCACGTGGTCACCGAGATCCGCGATCCGCGAAACATCGCCGTCGCGCGGCTCACCGGCGAGCGCCGCATCGAGGTCCTCGAGGTCGGGGATCTCATCGCCAAGATCGCCGTGCAGACGTGCCTGCAGTCCGGCCTCTCGATCGTCTACGAGGAGCTGCTCGGCTTCGACGGCGACGAGATCTACTTCGTCGACGCCGCGCCCCTGGTCGGCCACAGCTTCGCCCGCGCGCTCCACCAGTTCGAGGACTGCACGCTCCTCGGCCTGTGCGGCGTCGATGGTCGCGTGCAGCTCATGCCCGCGATGGACCGCCTCATCGCGGCCGGCGAGCGCCTCATCCTCATCGCCGCCGACGATGACCGCTGCCTCGTTCGACCGTGGTCCGGTGAGGTCGACGAGGCGAGCATCGTCGCCGCGCGCGCCGGGGCCCGCAGCCCCGAGCGCACGATGATCCTCGGCTGGAACGCGCGCGTCCCGGCGATCGCCCGCGGCATCGACGCCTACGTCGTCCCCGGCTCCACGCTCCTGGTCGTCAGCTCCGACCCCGCCGCCGGTCCGCTGCTCGCCGAGCTCGCGTCCGGGCTCCGCAACGTCGAGCTCATCCACCGCGTCGGGGACATCAGCGATCGCCGCGTCCTCGACGCGCTCGACCCCCGCGCGTGGCATCACGTGATGGTCGTGCCCGACGACCGCATCGTCGCCGCCACCGAGGCGGACGCGCAGGTGCTGGTCGCCCTGCTGCACCTGCGCGACCTCGCCGCCGGCCTCCCACGGCCGTTCTCGATCGTCAGCGAGATGCGCGACGTTCGGAGCCGCGACCTCGCCGAGGTCGCCCGCGCCGACGACTTCATCATCAGCGACCGCTTCATCGGCCTGCTGCTCACGCAGGTCGCCGAGAACGCCGAGCTCGCGGCGGTGTTCGCCGACCTCTTCGACCCCGAGGGCGCCGAGATCTACCTGCGCCCGGCCAGCGACTACGTGGCGCTCGGCCGCGAGCTCGACGGCCACACGCTGCTCGCCGCCGGGGCCCGTCGCGGGGAGGTCGTGATCGGCGTGCGGCTCGCCCCGCGCGCGACCCCGGCCCCAAATCAGCCCGAGGGCATTCTCATCAATCCACGCAAGTCGACGCGGCTGTCGCTGACAAGCGACGACCAGGTGATCGTGCTCGCCGAGGCCTGAGGGGTCGCCCCGATACGTCCGCTCGATATCGACACCACACGAGCGCCGCACACCTGGCGGCCGCCGGCCGACAGGTCGACGGGGTCGTCGTGTTATGGGGGGCCAGTGACCGCTCGTAATGCTCACTTCATGGTCCGCCATCGTCGCGGGTCACGGGTGAGTTTCTCGGCGAGGGGCCCGTCCAGGCCCCGATGATCCGCTCCCCACGAACAGCGACCGCGGTCGGAATCACGCTCGTTATCCTCGGCGCACTCCCGGGCTCGGCCCGCGCGGCGACGCCCGAGCCTCCGAAGGTCGTCGAGGTCGCCGGCGTGATGCCGGGCTGGGTGCGCGTATATGCCAGGTTCTCGCCGACCGCCGCGGGCGGACCCCTGGAGCTCTCGGTCACGCCCAGCTGCGATCGCCTGACGTCCACCGCCGCCCTGAAGACCCGCGTTCGGTCCCTGTCCGGTGCGCGCGGCGAGGCGGTCGTGGACCTGCGGTCCGACCTGGACTGGCTCGCCGGGGACGCCGCCCGGCTGCCCTGTCACGTGTCCAAGCTGCGGCTGGAGCTCAAGCGAGGTGGGGTGGTCGTCGGGGCGCGCGAGGAGGCGCTGTCCTTTTGGATGGACGTCCCGATCACGCACGTTACGCCAGGCATCTATCATGCATTCAACGCGACGCCTCCGACGCTCCATGGGTCGCGCTCGCTGTCCGTCCGGGCGGACGCGCCGGGCCGTCGGTGGCGGGCCTATGCGCCGCGCATGATGGTGGTGCATTCGAACCGCGGGGTGTCGTTCCTGGAGGTCGAGGCGCTGCCGACCCGTGGGACGCTCGCGCTGCGCAGCCTCACCTCGTACAGCCTCCAGCTCAGATCGCTGTTGTTCGAGATCGCGGGGGGGGGCGAGGTCCTGCCGGGCTGGAGGATCGGCCTCTTCGAGCAAGGGATCTCCCGGCCGGCGTCCGGGACGGAGCTCTCGAACCCGGGCCGCAACGCGTACTCGTTGTCCGAGCAACTGTTGCCCGCGCCGCCGCTCGTCACGGAGGACCAGTACCGGCAGTCCGTGCTCGACAACCGCGGCGTCGCGCGGTGCTCGCGGTCCATCTGCCTCGAGCTCAGATACGAGTTCGCGACGGGCGAGCTCGTCGGGGAAGATGCCTCCATTCGGCTCGCGTCGCTCGAGCTGCCGCTGCCCACGATCCCGGGTCCAGGCGCCGGCGGCTTCGGTCCCCTGAGCAATCCGAACGTCCCGGCTGCGGTGGCCAACGCATCCGCCGTCGTCCTGGGCGGCGGGCCGGCCATCGCGCAGTTCACGATGCCCGCCGCGCGCAATCTCTTCAAGGGTAAGGGCGCGATGATGTCTCGCCGCTTCGACCTCCTCGCGGAGAGCCCGCAGGAGCGCCAGGCGCTGCCGCAGCGCGGGTCGGTGGATTGGATCATGGGCGGCGGAACGTGCGCGCTCAATGCTCAAGGCACGGCGGTCACCGCGGCGCTCTCGCGCTGCGAGGGCTTCTCGAAGAGCGGCTTTCGCTGCCCGACGATCGAGGATCCCATTCGTATCGAGGATCTTCCGCCCGCGCCGGGCGACGCCCGCTCGGTCGGTCTCCACGACACGCTGACGCCTTATCCGGTCGACCGCGACAACGTGTACGGCACCTGCGGGACGAACGCCCTGGTCCAGCACGCGGAGGCGGTGCTAAACCGGTATGTCGCCGACCTGGCGCCGAAGCGCGCGAGGTTCATCGACGGCGATCGTGTGCTCGTCCCCGAGCCGCCGATCCAGCTCTCGCAGGCGGGCGCGACCTGGGCGACGTGGACGCTCTCGGGGCGAAAGGCCGGCGACGAGGCCATCGACGGCTATAAGCCGCTCAGTCTCTTCTATGTCCCCACCGTCTTCTTCCCCGAGGCGTACTGGCCGGCGCGGGACCTCGAGCGGGACGCCTGGACCTCCGCGCCCAACCCGGCGAGCGCGCAGACCGGGTGTAAGAATCGCGGGGTGATGGGATTCTGGGAGAGCGCATTTTGTGCCACCCAGGGCCAGCCGCAGCCCGGCGTGTACTATGCGTGGTCGCGCGGCCGTCGCGCGAACGCGCAGGGGGTGAGCCCGGTCGGGGACGGGGCGTGGTCCGTGGCCACGGCGCACCTCCCCTTCGTGACGATCGACCGGGCGATCGACGACCGGTTGGCCACGCAGCAGTGGATCGTCGCCGAGCTGCGGCGGGGCGTCCCCGTGTCGATCAGCTATGCGGCCGGTCGCGACGACAGCGCCCCCGCCGCCCTCAAGGACGCGAACGGGACCGAGGCGCGCTCCAGGGACGGCGCTGCGATGACCTGGTACCTGCCGCCGCAGCTCGCTGGCTGCCGCGCCGACCGGCTCAACGCCGCGCTGCGCCCCGCGAAGGGCCACGCGGTCAACCTGGTCGGATTCTCGATCTCCGGCGATCCGGCGAACCCCGACCCGGTCAATTCATACTTCGTCGTCCAGAACAATTGGGGGCGGGCGGCCGGATACGAGAGCTTCTTCGCCATGAGCTTCGCGGCGTTTCGCTATCTCGTCACCGAGGTCAGGGTCTTTCGCATCAACCGCGCCTGCTGGTCGCCGGCGTGCGTGCGCCAGCTGCCCGGCAAGCCGCCGAACCTCGCGAGCCTCCTGATCCCGGAGCAGCCGAACACGCCGGCGGCGATCGCCAAGCAGCAGGCGCTCCAGGCCCTCATGCCGCGGCTCGGCGGGACCCCGTAGGCCCGCCTGGCGCGCGATGAGCCGGGTGATTGGGGCGTGGCCGGGCGTCGTCGGGGTCGGTATCATCCCGCGATGGTCCGCCCCCTCCGCGATCTATGGCTCGACGTGCTGCGTCCGCCTCCCGGCTTCACGCTGTCCGCGAGCGCGCTGGCGCGGGTCGACGGCGAGGCGCTGCGGCTGCGCGCCCCGGGCGAGGTGAAGAGGGCCGAGACGCTCAACTTCCGGACCTTCACGCCCGAGCCGGACGGGCTGTTCTGCGACCTCATCTTCGGCTGGGGCCCGCTCGAGCGCGGACCCTTCGCCGACGACGAGCCGGTCAGCGAGCCCCGCGCGACACGCTTCGGGCGGATCGTGTTGCCCGCGCCGATCGTGCATCCGCTGGTGCTCGCGCACGCGGCCGACGAGGTCGCCGCGCGCGCCCGGGTCTCGCGCGACGAGCTGGACGCGCTCACCGCATACACCGACCCCGCGCAATGGACGCGGCTCTGCGCGCGACTCGCTGGCACCGAGCAGGGCGCGGCCGTGCTGCTCCACACGCTGCCGGTCCTGCCGCCCTATCTTCGACCGATCAAGCGGACGGGCGCCGAGGGGTGGGTGAGCGCGGACCTCAACGACCTGTACCGGCGCGTCGTCAATCGCGCGTTCCGCCTGCGCCGGCTGCTCGAGCTCGCGGCGCCGGACGTGATCGTCGCCAACGAGCACAGGTTCATGGTTCAGGCGGTCCACATGCTGTTCGAGAACGAGGACCTCCCGGAGCCCGCGACCGACCCCGAAGGCCGGCCGCATGTCTCGCTGCGCACGCTGGCGGTCGGCAATCGGCTGTTCGAGGCGCTCGCCGAGCTCGACCGAGGTCACGCGCTCGGCTTGCCGCGCGGCGGACCGCTGTCGCGGACCCTGCATCACCCGATCGCCGCGCTGTTGGCGATGGGCCTCGAGCTCCGCCACGATATCGATACACCGCGGTCCGCGACATCCAGCGCTTGACAGGGTGGTGCGCGAATGCGAGCGTCGCCCGCGATGCTCTCCACCTGTATCGATCTGAACATCGGCCGGGGCCTGACGCTGGCGCTGGCGCTCGGCCTGGCCGCCTGCGGCAACGAGCAGGCCGCCTCGAGCTCCGGGACAGACACCGACGGCGCGGGCTCGGGCGGCCCGAGCACCGATACGCCGACGACGACCGTCCCGACCACCACCGACGCGACCGCGACCATAAACGACACGACCAGCGGCGCCACCGCTGCCGCGACCGGTACGACGATGGGCGTCGCCACCCAGACCAGCGGTGACAGCAGCGGCACCACCACCGGGCTCTGTCCGGCCGACACCGTCGTCTGCGACGGCGACCTCGCCCAGGTCTGCGACGGCATGGGCGGCTTCACCAGCGAGACGCCCTGCCCGGGGGGCTGCGTCGACGGCCAGGGCTGCACGCTGTGCGAGCCCAACAGCCAGGCCTGCGACGGCGAGAGCGCGGTCGTCTGCAACGCGGAGGGCAGCGAGCAGACCGTCACCCTGTGTGACGGCGTGCAGGGCGTGACCTGCGAGGACGGCCAGTGCGTCGGCGCCTGCTCGCCCGGCGAGCTCGGCACCAGCTACATCGGCTGCGACTATTACCCGACGGTCACCGCCAACATCGTCGAGGACGTGTATCACTTCGCGGTCGCGGTCGCCAACACGACGGAGCTCGCGGCCAACCTGGAGATCGACAAAGACGGCGCGCTGGTGCTCAACGACAGCGTCGCGCCGAACAGCGTCAAGGTGATCACCCTGCCGTGGGACTTCGATCTCAAGGCCGACCAGCTCGTCGAGCCGGCCTCGCTCAAGGTCGAGGGCGGCGCGTACCGCCTGCGCTCCGACCAGCCGGTCACCGTATACCAGTACAACCCGCTCGAGTACGAGCAGGACGGGCTGGACAACTCGTTCACCAACGACGCCTCGCTGCTGCTGCCGGTCAACGTGTGGACGGGCGACTACTTCGTGGTCGCGCGCAACACCTGGGACGTCTTCGACCAGGGCATTCAGATCGCCCCTGGCTTCTACACCGTCACCGCCAGCGAGGACGACACCACCGTCGAGCTGCTGCCCTCCGAGACCGGCAAGCTGGTGCTGGCTGGCGGCGGCGTCGCGGTCGACGGCACCGGCGTGGTCAAGCTCGACCGCGGCGACGTGCTCGAGGTGTTCTCGGCGCTGACCCTCGGCAACCCGGGCGAGGCCGACGTCACCGGCACGCGCGTCACCGCCGACCGGCCGATCCAGGTCATCAGCGGCCACGTGTGCACCAACGTGCCCCACGGCATCAACGCCTGCGATCACCTCGAAGAGTCGATGTACCCCTATGAGACGCTCGCCAAGCAGTACATCGTCACGCCGCCGCTGATCCCTACGGGTGGCAACACCCCGAAGGCGCAGATGGTCCGCATCGTCGCCACCCAGGACGGCACCACCCTCAGCTACGACCCGCCCCAAGACGGCGCCCCGACGATGATCGCCGCGGCCGGCCAATACGTAGAGATCGCGCAGACCGCCGCGGACTTCGAGGTCAGCGCCAACAACAAGGTCATCATCGGTCAATATATGCTCGGGCAAGAGGCCGGCGGCGACTCCGGCGACCCAGCGATGGCCCTCAGCGTCGCCACCGAGCAATATCGCAAGAGCTACCTGTTTCACGCGCCCGTCAACTACGAATCCAACTTCGTCAACATCACCGCCCCGATGAGCGCCAAGGTCACCCTCGACGGCGCCCCCGTCGCCGGATTCACGGCCATCGGCGCGACCGGCTTCGGCGTCGTCCGCCTCAAGCTCAGCGACGACGTGGACGGCAATCACGACGTCCAGTCGGACAAGCCGGTCGGCATCAGCGTCTACGGCTACGGCCAGTACACCAGCTACTGGTACCCCGGCGGCCTCGACCTCGACGTAATCCCGCAGTAGTCGACGACAAGGGAGACACGATGAGCACGGTCACGCAGCACATCGCCGACAGCCACGATATGATCCGCGTGCAGGGCGCGCGCGAGAACAACCTCAAGGACGTCAGCGTCGAGATCCCGAAGCGCCGGCTGACGGTGTTCACCGGCGTCTCCGGCTCGGGCAAGAGCTCGCTGGTGTTCGGCACGATCGCCGCGGACTCGCAGCGGCTGATCAACGAGACCTACAGCGCCTTCGTGCAGGGCTTCATGCCGACGCTGGCGCGGCCCGACGTCGACGTGCTCGACGGGCTGACGACGGCGATCATCGTCGACCAGGAGCGGATGGGCGCCAACTCCCGCTCCACCGTCGGCACCGCCACCGATGCCAACGCGATGCTGCGGATCGTCTTCAGCCGCCTCGGGCAGCCGCACATCGGCTCGCCCAGCGCCTTCGCCTTCAACGTCCCCTCGGTCAAGGCGAGCGGAGCCATCACCGTCGAGCGCGGTGCCGGCAAGACCAGGACCGAGAAGGCGACCTTCAGCCGCACCGGCGGCATGTGTCCCCGCTGCGAGGGCATGGGCTCCGTCACCGACTTCGACCTGTCCGCGCTGTACGACGCCACCTTGTCGCTCAACCAGGGGGCGCTCACGATCCCCGGCTACAGCATGGAGGGCTGGTACGGCCGCATCTTCCGCGGCTGCGGCTTCTTCGACCCGGACAAGCCGATCCGCAAGTACACCAGGAAGGAACTGCAAGACCTCCTGTACAGGGAGCCGACCAAGCTCAAGGTCGACGGGATCAACCTGACCTACTCGGGGCTGATCCCGCAGATCCAGAAGTCGTTCCTGTCCAAGGATGTCGACGCGCTGCAGCCGCACATCCGGGCCTTCGTGGAGCGGGCCGTCACCTTCACCGTCTGTCCCGAGTGCGGCGGCACCCGGCTCAGTGAGGCCGCCCGGTCCTGCAAGGTCGAGAAGATCAACATCGCCGAGGCCTGCGCGCTGCAGATCAGCGACCTGGCCGAGTGGGTCCGTGGCCTCGACGCGCCGACCGTCGCGCCGCTGCTCGTCACCCTGCTGCGGACCCTCGATTCATTCGTGGAGATCGGGCTGGGCTACCTCTCGCTCGACCGACCGTCGGGCACGCTGTCGGGCGGCGAGGCCCAGCGCGTCAAGATGATCCGCCACCTCGGCTCCTCGCTCACCGACGTCACCTACGTCTTCGACGAGCCGACCGCGGGCCTGCACCCCCACGACATCCAGCGGATGAACCAGCTGCTGCTGCGGCTGCGGGACAAGGGCAACACGGTGCTCGTCGTCGAGCACAAGCCAGAGACGATAGCGATCGCCGACCACGTCGTGGACCTCGGCCCCGGCGCCGGTAAGGCGGGCGGCACGGTCTGCTTCGAGGGCACCGTCGCGGGGCTGCGGGCCAGCGGCACCCTCACCGGCCGCCACCTCGACGACCGGGCGACCCTCAAAAAGACGGTGCGCAAGCCCAACGGCGCGCTGAAGATCCGCGGCGCGACGGCACATAACCTCCGCGAGGTCGATGTCGACATCCCGCTCGGGGTGCTCGTCGTCGTCACCGGCGTCGCCGGCTCCGGCAAGAGCTCGCTCGTGCACGGGTCGATCCCCGCCGGCGCGGGTGTGGTGTCGATCGACCAGGGCGCGGTACACGGCTCGCGACGCAGCAACCCGGCGACGTACACCGACCTGCTCGAACCGATCCGCAAGGCCTTCGCCAGGGCCAACGGCGTGAAGCCGGCGCTGTTCAGCGCCAACTCCGAGGGCGCCTGCCCCAACTGCAACGGCGCCGGCGTCATCTACGTCGACCTGGCGATGATGGCCGGCGTCGCCACCACCTGCGAGGAGTGCGAGGGGAAGCGGTTCCACGCATCGGTGCTCGAGTACCACCTCGGCGGTCGCGACATCAGCGAGGTGCTCGCAATGTCGGTGACCGAGGCCCGCGAGTTCTTCGGCGCCGGCGAGGCGCGCACGCCGGCCGCGCACGCCATCCTCGACCGGCTCGCCGATGTCGGGCTCGGCTACGTCAGCCTCGGCCAGCCGCTCACGACGCTGTCCGGCGGCGAGCGGCAGCGGCTCAAGCTGGCCACCCATATGGCCGAGAAGGGCGGGGTCTACGTCCTCGACGAGCCGACCACCGGCCTCCACCTCGCCGACGTCGCGCAGCTGCTCGGCCTGCTCGACCGGCTCGTCGACTCCGGCAAGTCGGTCATCGTCATCGAGCACCACCAGGCGGTGATGGCCCACGCCGACTGGATCATCGACCTCGGCCCGGGCGCCGGCCACGACGGCGGCCGGATCGTCTTCGAGGGCACACCCGCGGACCTCGTCGCCGCCCGCTCCACCCTCACCGGCCAGCACCTCGCGGCCTACGTCGGCACCTGACCGGGGCACGCGCGGACGCGGGTTCATGGGCCGCTGGACTCGTCGGCGCCTCTGCAGATCCGGCGACGGGCACCAGACTCGCGGGCACACGACGAGCGTCGCTATCGAGTACGAGGTCGACGGCGACATGTTGGGCCAGCGCACCCTTGAGGGCGCTCGACTGGTACGTCGATGCGCTCGAGCGGCCGCTGCTGCGCAGCATCCAGTGAATCGCAGGGGTCCGCAACACCAGCTGAGCTGCAGGTGTGCCGGCGACCGGGTCGCCGATGTTCGTGCGCACATGCCGGCTCGATGGAGGTAGCGCGTGGCGATCCTGCGCAGCTCTAACGCCACGGATCTGGCGTCACTGCGGCTGGGAGCAGATGGTCGTGTCGATGCGGAAGTTCGACTGGGTGGTGTGCCGTTCGGCGTGGAAGACGTCCAGCAGATAGACCTGGCCGACGGTGAGGCCGAGGTCGTCGAGCTTGATGCTTGCGGCGGTGTTGCCGTGTACACCGCCGATGTCGATCGCCAGCTTCTTGTTGATGAACACCCAGACGTCGTCATCACCCGTGAACGTGAAGGTCTCGCCGCCGCTGTATTGAAAGCTGGTGTGGATCTCGGTCGTGAAGTGGAAGTTGTCTACGCGTAGGGGGCCTAATTCGGCCGAATTCGAGGACTTTGTTCCAGGAGGCCAAAAATCGATCCAAAATCGATCCAAAATCTGGCCAAGGAAGGGGGATCGCACGGCCGCGCATCCGGGTCTGGGAGGGCCTGGAAGCGGGTTCTCGGACGGGCGGCGGGGGACGCGCGAGGACCAACGGGCGGCCCCGTCGGCCGCCTGAGGCGGTCGATGGGTAAGGGCGATTACGCCCGCGGCGTGGTAAATAACGGAGGTGAGCAGACGCAGAGACTGGCTCATCCAGGACAGCCGCAGCTTGCCGGTCGACGCTGCCTCGCGGGCACTGCGTGGCGAAGCCGACGGCTCCGCTGCGGCCCAGGAGCGAAGCTTGGGGCCCCTGTCGGCGGAGATCGCCAGCTTGTTCGAGCGGGCACGATCATGGCCCCGCGGCGGGAGCGAGGTGGTGGCGTTGGAGCTCAAGGCGATCGCGGCGGTGGGCGAGACGCGCTTGAACCACGGCGCGCTCGGGGAGGCCGTCGCCTTGCTCTCGACGCTGGGCGTAGGCATTTGCGCGGGCTACGAGAAGATCTGGGACGAGGAGAGCGAGGTCGGCCTGGTGATCGATCGATGCGTCGAGGGGCTCGAGGCTTGCCTCGACCGGGCCGAGGCCAGCACACGTGGCGACATCCTCGGCGCGCTCCTCGACATCGCGGTGTGGGAGCGGACGAGCGGAGGCTACGGCGTCGGCGAACGAGCAGCCGAGTTGATCCTCTCCCGTTCGACGGTCGAGGAGCGGCGGGCGATGGCAGCAGCAGCGGCGTCCGTGCTGCAGCGAGCGGTGCTCCGCGCGTACAATCGCCAGCGCCTCGGGAGCTTCGTCGTCCGGCTCGGCGGCGGCGCGGAGGTCGAGCGCGCGGCGCTGCTGCAGGAGAAGGGCGACCAGCGCCGACGGATCGCGCGGCTGCTCGCGCTGCACGAGCCGAAGGAGGCGGCCCAGGTGTTGGCGGAGCTCGATGACCCGGGCGAGCTTACTGGCTGCGCCGAGCTGTTCATCGAGCACGGCTATCCCGATGAAGGGCGCCGGATCGTCGAGGCGGCAGCCGCGATGCGCGGCACACCCGGTCGGCTGCATGTGCTGACCTGGCTCTACGGACAGGCCACCCGCGAGGCCGATGACAAGGCTGCGGCAACCTTGGCCGAGGAGATCTTTCGTGAAGCGCCGACGGTCGAACACTGGGGGCTGCTCCGCGTATCGGCGAGAGGGGTGCTCCGACAGCAGCTCCGCCAGGAACTCCTCGAAGCTGGAGAACACCTACTCCTCATCGAGATCCTCCTGTCCGAGAACAAGGCTCGCGAGGCGCTCTCCAAGTTTCGCGCGGTGAAGGCTCGCACGCCGCGTGTGCTCGCGGCGATGCGGCAGATCGCCAATGGTGTCGCAGCGAAACGCCCCCGCGACGCGGCCCGGTTGTACGCGGAGATCGCCGACGCCCACGTGGCGGACGATCACGAGCTCGCCGTCGAGCTCGTCTTCCGCGGCTACCAGTTGTTCGCGGCTGCCGGCCACCCGGTCCTCGCCACGCGTCACCTCGCCGATTTTTGTCGACGTCATGCCGGCCGCGATGATTTGCTCAGACGGATCGAGCAGCATTCGGCCGCCCCGCGGATGCAGCCGGGCGAGCACAGGGCCGGTGCGAAGGCATGAGCCGCGAAATGTTCGACGACCCCCGCAGTCACGAGGCCGACGACCTGGCCTTGCAGGCAGAATTGCTAGCGCGCCGCGGAGAGCATGCGGGCGCACGCGAGTGTTATCGCCGAGCCGCGACGCTCGAGGAGGCACTTGCACGCGAGACGCCTGTCTCGTCACCGCGGGTGCGGGGCGTGCTGGCGATCAGCGCGGTCTCGCTGTGGAGCGCGGCAGGGGCGCTGGCGAAGGCAATCAGTCTGGCCGATGAATTTCTGACCGGCCACGTTTTGTTGGCGGGCGAACGGACCAGCCTGGCAAAGCTGGCCGAGGGACTCCGCACCCGCGCAGCGCAAGAGCATCACCTTGCCTCCTCTCCGAGATGATGGAGACGTGGCCGACGAGACCCGCGATCACCCCTTGCGTAGCCTCGAGGGCCCTCGCTTGAGTATCAACCGCTTCCGAGAAAGCCACGACGGCATCCAGGAGTTCCTGCATAACGGCCTGGCATCCGACATCCCAAGCCACACCACCGGCGGGCCGTAGCCGGCGGTTCATGTCCGAATGCCTATTCCTCCACGGCTTCCTGCGTTGCGACTTGCGAACCGAGTGAACCTGCGGTAATGTCCGTTCTGATCATGCCTCCACGCGAAGCAATCCTGTCAAAAGACATCAAGCTTCTCTACGCACGTGCGGCCGGTCGTTGTTCCATGCCCGATTGCCGCGTCCCACTTTCAGTGCCAACAATCAGCGCGGACGGGAGCAATGGTTTTACGATTTTGGGAGAAATGTGCCACATTGCCGCGGATAGACCCGGTGGCCCCCGAGCCGATTCGGCGTTATCGGCGGGGGGAAACGCGCTTACGACAACCTGATCCTCCTGTGCCCCACCCATCATAGGCTGATCGACGAGCAGACAGCATCCTATTCCGTCGAGCGGCTGCGCTGTATCAAGCGCGAGCACGAAGAATGGGTAGCCACTGCGCTAGCTCGCGCTAACGAGACCTCCGACGATCTGGTCATCAGTTATCTCGTGATTCGCGGTGGCGAGGGCCTCTCTGAGCTACAAAAAGGATCCGCGAGTGCCGTCTTCGGCAAAGAGGGCTTCAATTTTCAGATCGTTGCAAGTCCGATACTGTTGTGGGCGATTATGGTCACGCGCTGGTACAACCGGTCCATCGGCGAGTATGAACAGTATGCGCCAATCGATTGGGAGACGCTTCACGCCATGGGGGCGCCGCTCGCTGGACTCCGCTATGAACGGGAGATTCTCAAGGAGTTCCGTCGTCGCAACATTCCCGATGACGCCTACCTCAAATTTGAGGACGGTTGGTGCGAGATCGGAGGTTACACCTGTAGCGGCCAAGACGCCGCGCATGGTCTCGTCTCGACCATAGCCCCGCAACTCGCGCCCGAGGTGCAAGAGCGCCGTATCGCGGAACTCCGTACGTGGATGCTCGAGAATTTAAGGACCCAGACAGACCGATCCGGAGACATCACGGCCCTGATGCCGTGCCTCTTGATTCGAGAGCCGCTTCTGTATTGCCTAAATATTGAGGTGGACGGTTTCTCGGGAGGATCAATAACACTAAAGCAGAAGGGGCGGATCCTGGACGTAATCCCGCTCCACGGACGGCCCATCCTTTTTCCGATCGGCTGTGCCTTCGAACCCCCTGAGTCCGGGGGCGTTCTAATTCGGTCGACCGACACTGTGTTTCAGCCGGACGAGGACGCTGAGCCGCCGGAGGTTGAGGTTGCGATACAGAGTATGTACTCGGAACCAGGCTACCTCTGTGCGCACATCGTTGGTGAGTCCCGTATTCCCGACGAGTACGAGCTCCGAGACGCCATGAACACCATGATCCGAGGCGGAAAAATCCGTGCCCCATACCGCGTCAAAGAGTACATCAACTGCTACCTGTTCGGGGCCTGTTGCCCCGAGGTGCTGTTTCGCAAGAACCATGGCGTCTGGGAGCGTTTCGGGCCCGTCATTGTGGGGGCGGTAGGAGAGTCACGCGCGCGAGGCGAAACGATACATTTGACGAACCTGTCCCCCGGCGAAAATATTGAGGTCTGCGTTTTCGAGGTCCCAGGCGAGCGCGCTGCGCTCACGTTGCAGCTGATCTTCTCCTCTGTGCTTCATGGCGACACTGTTAGGGATCAATGTAGCCCGTTTTGGCTGGAGCCGGGGGCGCGGATTCTACTCTCTGGCGCGACGGATGGACCTGTCGCTGTTTACCTCCGTGCCGAAGGTTACTACGTGAAAATTCATTGAAATCTGAATGGCAAATTTCGGGCTGTTCACTTTTCGTGAGACACCTATGCTCAGTCCGGGTCTTTCAGGCCCAGAAAGCCCTTTGAGTAGGTGCCTGGCACGTGGCCGTCAGCCTGCAGGGTGGCGAGCGTGTCGACGGGGGAGGTGTTGCGCTGGCGGCAGTCTCGCGGGACTCGACACCACCTGAGGGCGTCAAAGGCGCGCTCGGCGGGCGAGCGAGGTTGCTCGGTGGTCGCCGCGGACGTGCAGTCTGAGCGCGATGGGTGGCCATGGGGCCGGCAACCGGGATACGCTCAGCGCGAGGGCCATCCGGGCCTTCGTCACGACCGACCCGCCGTAGCCGGATAAGTCATGCCCACCCAGCACCTCGACACCCTCCGCCAGCGCTACCTCGCCAGCCGACTCGTCATCTTCGTCGGCGCTGGCGTCGCCCAGGCCGGTGGCCTCCCGTCGTGGCCCGCGCTGATCCGCCGCGTCCTCGACGACGCCCAAGCCGACAGCTCCGCCCCGGAGACCGCTCTGATCGTAGACCGCGCCGCCGACCTGCTCGCCCGTGGCGACCTGATCCTCGCCCTCAGCGAGCTCCAGCGGGCAATGACCGCGGCCAGCTATGGCCAGGCGGTCAGCCGCGCGCTCGACGACGGCCCGCACGGCGTCCCGTCGCTAGCGCAGGCGATCGCCGCCCTTGCGCCGACCTTGCAGGGCCTCGTCACCACCAACCTCGACCGCTTCCTCGAGCGCGCCTTCGCCGGGGCGTGGCCCGTGTTTACGCTCCCGCAGCTCGATCTCGGCCAGCGCGAGCATACCATCCTCAAGCTGCACGGCTGCCGCACCGACCGCAACTCGTGGGTCCTCACTCGCCGCGAGTACGACGCCCTGATGCACCGCCGCCCCGAGCTCCGCGACCACATGCGCGGACTCTACCGCTTCGCGACCCTTCTATTCGTCGGCTATGGCCTACACGACCCCGACCTGGACGACCTCCTCGCCGAGTTCCGCGCCTTCGCAGCGGGCTCCCCACCGCAACACTTCGCCCTGATGCCACGCGGGCAGGTCGACGAAGCCAGCCGCCGCCACTTGTTCGCGGAGGCCGGCCTCACCATCCTCGAGTACGACCCGGCGGACGGCCACCGCGAGCTGCTAAACATCCTCACCGATCTCGCCGCGGCCCAGCCGGGTGCACCGCCACCTGTGGTTCCACCGCCACCTGCGGTTCCACCGCCGCCAGCACCGGACCCCGCGAGCCCTCCCGTCGCAGCCGACCCCTCGCGCACGCCATCCGTCGGAGAAGTCGCGTCCAGGCCGGGGATCGTCCAGGCGAAGGATCCTCCCCCGATCTTGACGCTCGAACAATTAAGTGCCTGCGCAAGGCAACTGTTGCGTCAGGGTACGCCGAGGACGGTCGTATCGCTCTTCCACAGCCGTTCTCCCGCGCTGGAGCGAGGAATCGACGCACTGCGAGGCAGCCGACGCCGACTTCTCTGCCTCGATGACGAAAAGAAGCCTCCAAAATATGGTCCGGATCTGCTCGATAAAACCGAGCAGCGCTACATCATTCTGGGACCGCCAGGGGTCGGGAAGACATTCTTCCTCTGGCAGTTGGCGGACAGTCTGCTCAGGGATGGGCGACAAATCCCGCTCTTCGTTCGCGCGGGCGAGCTCAACAGTGCCTCGGAGCTGCTCGATGTGATTGCTGCTGCTGCGCCCGGTATGCGCGCGGAAGACGTGTTGCATGACCATCGGACGATTGTGCTCTTCGATGGATGGTCCGAGTTTGCGGGCGAGAACAGACAGAAAGCCGCGGAACGGGCGAGGGTGCTCCGCTTGCTGGCTGGCAAGCGACTGATCGCTACAAGCCGGCGCGAGGCGTTCGTGGACCCGGCGTTCTCCCCTCTGGAGCTCGAGCCGGTCGCTTGGCCCGACGTCCTGAAGGTAATCCGAACCGCCGCTCCGGGCGCCGTACCTCCGCCGGGGTTGTCAGAACTGCTTCGCTTGCCGCTCCCCTTGATCCTATATCTCCTGTCCGAAGGCCGTGCGACCACACGAGGCGAACTGCTCGCCGAACTCCATCGCCATCTGAGCGAGGACCTCCCGTCCGAGTTCCGCGACGTTCTCGCAGGAGCTGTCGCCGACGTGGATATCGGGGCGGGCGGGAGGAAGCGCTCGGCGTTCCTGGAGAACCTGCGGCATCGTGCAGGTAAACGTGGCCTGCACGCTTACGAGGATTACTTGCGTCGCCTCGGCACCCTGGAAATTCATGGGGACGTCGTTTCGCCGGTTCACGATCTGTACTGGAGCTGGTTGTCGGGGGTCGGGCTCCTCACCGAAAGCCGAATCCAGGCGGTGGTGCGCCGATTGCGCTCACGTGAGAGCGTCCGACTCGCTACTGAGTCGGGTGTGCCGGTGGATCCAGCTGAAGTGAGCGCAACGCTCGGGATCGACATTGTCTTCGCGGCGCAGCTGAGCGTCGGCGTCCCTTTGGATCAACCGGTATGCGACGAACTGAGGCGACAGATCGCCCAGGAGATGGCGAGCCCGCTCGCACCGCAACGGGCTCGCGCCGCGCTCGCGGCCCTGATCCTCAAAGACGCGAGGGCGCTGGCACGGGCAATCGAAATCATATCCGAGGTGATCACGAGCAAGAAAATATTCAACCCGGATGAGCTCGACTTCGATGTCGAGTTCCTCTACGAGCACCGCGCCATCGTTGGCGAACAGCTCGGCTCGCCGGCGACAGGGTATCTGTTGGCGAGGATAGCGGAGCGCGGCGATTCACGCTGGGTGCCGTGGCTCGCGGAGATGGCTAGCGAGGGCAAGGCACCGCGACCCCAGCTCGTAGGCGCCGCGCTCGCGTGCTCGGCGGAAATCCCGGAGTGGACGCGGGAGCACCTGCGCGAGGTAGTTTGCGAGCACGCCTACCACCTGCGCCAATGTACGAAGCGCGGCACGAACGTGGCGCTAGCGAACTGGATCGCCCATCGGTTCGGCGAGGAGGTTACCCCCTCCGGGAGCACCGTGTTCCACCTCGCCGATCTGCTCAGCTCGTGCGGGGACGATACCACCCGCCAGGGGTTGCTTGCGCGGGTTGGCTTGTTGTCAGAGCAGATGTTGCAAGTGCTCGGGTACTACGTCGCCAAGTTCGGCGAGCCCTGGGTCGGCCTATTCCAGGTGAAGATTTTCGCCAGGGGCCCGTCGCGAGCAGGATTCGGGCCCTTGACTGAGATGGTGTCCGCGTCCGTGAGTGAGGCCGCGGCCAGGATTTGGATCGCGTCGGAAGACGAAGACGTGGCGCTCCTCGGTTGGCGCGTCTTGATCGAGCGGATCGGCGCCGCTGCAGTCGCAGCCGAGCTCCCGCGCCACATGCCGGCCTCGTTCGACGGCGTGTTCCGCGCGCCCGCGGTCGAAGCGTTGCAGCACATCACGGACGTTCCCAACGAGCTGGGAGACGACATCTGGCGACGCATTAAGGGGACCCTCATGCCGCGCTTCAGCTCGGAGTTGATGCGCTCGCTCGCAGCCATGCCGACGGCAGGGTACGGTCCGCTCATAGGGCGCCTGCTGGTCGCGCCCGAGATGTTGCCGACCTATCAGTTCATGCTTCTTCTCCCTGCATTCAGGAGGTGGGAGCAGCAGCGTTGCTCCAAGGTCGTGCGCGTCGTGGAGGGCGCGAGCGTCCCCTTCATCGACTGGCTCATCCTTCATCGGCTCGACGAGGACAGGAAGGACACATCCTTTGTTCACGTCCCGGCTGACTGTCGCGAGGTGGTCGCGCAGACGGTGCTGGCATATTTCTCGGAGCATCCGGCGTTTCTCGTCGAGATCTTACGCTTGCTCGATGTCTCGATCCCGTATCAGGCGAATCTCGCAGGGGTCCTCGTTTCCATGCCCACGACGATATCTCTCGTTCCAAAGCTGTTCGCTAGATCGTTGGGGGAAATGCCTGAGGCGCTCCTTTTGCGGGTCATCGACGCAGTTGGATTCGAACACGTGTTTTTGCTAAGCAACCTGGCGTCGTCGAGCAACCCGAAGCACACGACTTTGCACCGACGCCTGATCCGGTACCTGTCAATGATTTTGAGACACGGCGACAATTAATTTAGTGAACCTTGGTTCCGGTGCTGGTGATGTTCTCCGGGGGGTTGATGTAGACGGCGTCAGGCGGCAGGTGGGTGACCGGCGGGCC
>Ga0209480_10001085_pt1 | contig 20254 bp, 12 predicted proteins | sample JI61114C2DNA_FD_187501 | JGI IMG/M metagenome (GOLD analysis project Ga0209480, IMG submission 187501) | Wastewater effluent complex algal communities from Wisconsin, to seasonally profile nutrient transformation and Carbon sequestration -... | ecosystem: Engineered > WWTP > Effluent > Algae... | reverse complement strand
CATAAAATTCATCACTATGAAAAAATATGCGCTATTACTCGTAGTTGTAATTTTCACAATCACAGCTAAAGGTCAGGATGCAGATAAAGCTCCTTATGCAATAAAATATGATTTTTTTACACCGGTTGCAGGATGTTTTGGATTTTCATTAGAATTACCTCGTACCAATTTTACTTCGCTTGATATTGATGCAGGTTTAATAGGTTTGAAATTGGGCGATTATTATTCTAACACTTCGTTTGGGGGTGGTTATGCCTCTATTGGCCCTAGGTATTATTTCAGGAAAGATGAGCTACCAAAAAATGATATGCGCGGACCTTATTTTAAACCTCAGTTTTTACTCAATTATTTTCAATACACTTACAATTATACATATTATGAACCTGTTTCAAACCAAAATATTGAGAGTGAAGTAACTGGTTCCGATTTTTCTGCTAATATTTTATTGTGCATGGGAAGTCAATGGATATTGTCCGATTTAATTGTATTCGATTTGTGGTTTGGTTTAGGCTATGGCGGTGATTGGACAAAAGAAGAAACTAATGTTCCACCAGAATACTTTTATGAGTATAACAGCAGGTCATATAAATATAGTCACGTACACTTTGGCGACTCGCCAATGATATTTGATGGTGGGCTAAGTATTGGGTTGGTGTTTTAATATTTATTTCGATATTCGATCATAAAGTTTGGTAAGGGCTGCTAACTCTTCAGCTAACTCCAACTTTAAATCATCTGCCTTCATTCGCCACAACCAATTATTAACGGTTGTTCCTGGCAAATTCATTCTGGCATCTCCGCCAAGACGCAATAAATCCTGCATGGGAATAATAGCTGTATTGGCAACACTTGCCCAGGCAACACGAATTAAATCTTTACAAATATCGCTGCCATTGCTGTGGATATAGTTGAGAAAATATTTTTGATCGGCTTCTTTTGCTTTTTCATACCAACCCAAAACAGTATCGTTGTCGTGAGTGCCCGTGTAAACAACACAATTTTTAATATAATTATGTGGTATATAATCGTTGGCTTCTGCGCTATCGAATGCAAATTGCAAAATCTTCATTCCCGGTAAATTAAAATGGTCGCGCAATTCAGTTACATCCGGTGTAATTAAACCGAGGTCTTCTGCAATGATTGGTATATCACCTAAAGCATTTTTAATGGCATAAAATAATTTTTTACCTGGACCATCTACCCATTTTCCATTCACCGCTGTTGGCTCTCCGTATGGAATACTCCAGTATCCCGAAAATCCTCTGAAATGATCTACTCTCACATAATCATATAGGGCTAAACTTGCGCGAATGCGATTAATCCACCACGCAAATCCATCTTCTTCCATTTTATGATAATTAAAAATCGGATTACCCCACAATTGTCCGGTTTCGCTGAAATAATCAGGAGGACATCCTCCAACCACAACCGGATTTTTATTATTGTCGAATTGAAATAATTCGGGATTACACCAGGTATCGCTGCTATCCATTGCAACATAAATAGGAATATCCCCAATTATTTGAACACCTTTGCTGTTAGCATAATTTTTAATATCCTTCCATTGCTTAAAAAATACATATTGAATAAATTGTTGAAATTCGATACTGTCTTTTAATGCAAGGGTTTCTTTTAATAACACACTTTGATTGCGCAAACGATAATCGTTTTCCCATTCGTACCATGGACGTTTATCAAATTTTTCTTTCAACGCCATAAACAAGGCGTAATCATTTAACCAATGCGCATTAGCTTGAAGAAAAAAAGTATACTCGTTATTGCCGTCCGGTTTAAAATTATTTTTAGCTGTTTTTAGAATACCCATTTTGTGGTCTATCACCGAGCCATAATCTATTCGGATATCATCAGCCACAACCAACTCAGGAATATCAGCACTAGTTATTAAACCATCGTTTACCAGGGTATCGATATCAATCAAATACGGATTGCCGGCATTACTCGAAAAACACTGATAAGGGGAATCGCCATAACCGGTTGGCCCAAGCGGTAAAATTTGCCAATAGGTTTGTTTGGCAAGATGTAAAAAATCGATAAAAGCTTTAGCCTCATTACCCAAAGCACCCATGCCGTATTTGCCGGCTAACGATGTTGGATGTAATAATATTCCCGATGCGCGTTTTTTCATAACAATAGCAAATATATCGGAAAGGATTTTACAATATATAATCTGTTGAAAGGAAATTCGATTTCCGGTTTTCTAAAATGTCGTTTACCATATCGCGGTTGATTGCCGAATCTTTGAAAGCAACCGTTGTCCGTATACTGAAAACACGCAATGCATCCTGCACACTCAATGTGCCTTCTGCCGAATCTTTTCTTCCATTAAATGGATATTTATCCGGGCCGCGCTGACATTGTGAGTTAATATTTACGCGACAAACCTGGTTGACTAATGGGTCAATTAACTTGGCCATTTTATCGTGGTCGGTGCCAAATACTGCCACCTGCTGACCGTAGTTGCTGTTCTGGATATAAGTAATCGGCTCATTAATATCGCTAAATGTGGCGATAGGAATTATCGGACCAAATTGTTCTTCATGCCAAACACGCATTTTTTCATTAACCGGAAATAATACTGCGGGATAATTAAAACTTAAAAAATTATCGCCACCATGTTCGTTAATTATTTGTGCGCCGAACGATTTTGCATCATCAATTAATCCTTTTAAATACGTTGGTTTATTATCTTCCGGGAGTGGAGTTAACATTACTTTTTCGCTCCATGGCATACCGTATTTTAAAGCCGCTAATTTTTGTTTGTATAAATCCATAAACGGAACGGCAATACTTTCATGCACAAAAATCATTTTTAATGCCGTACAGCGCTGACCGTTAAACGATAAACTTCCGGTAATACATTCGCTCGCAGCAATTTCCATATCGGCATCAGGTAAAATAATTGCAGGGTTTTTTGCTTCAAGTCCCAAACATGCACGTAATCTATTTGGCTTCGGATGCGATTTGCGAATTATATTGGCAACACGACTTGTACCAATAAATGCAAATACATCTACTTTGCCCGATTCCATTATTGGTGTAATAATTTCTTTTCCATCTCCATATAACATATTTACAACACCGGCAGGAAAACTATCGCGGAAACATTCCTGCAAAGGATTAATTAATAACACACCATATTTTGCAGGTTTAAATAAAATGCTATTCCCCATAATTAATGCGGGAATTAAAGTGCTAAATGTTTCATTTAAAGGATAGTTGTATGGGCCCATACATAACACAACACCTAGCGGACCTCTGCGAATTTGTGCATAAATACCTTCTTCTTTTTGAATTTTAGAAGTGGTGCGGTCCAATTCTTTTAATGCATCTATTGTATCATAAATATATTGAACTGTTCTGTCAAATTCTTTTTCAGAATCGGCGCGCGATTTTCCAATTTCCCACATTAACAAACGCACAACTTCTTCGCGTTTTGTTTTCATTTTTTCAGTGAAATTAATTAAACAACCAATGCGCTTTTTCACAGGCATGGTAGGCCATTCGCCGCGACCTAAGTCGTATGCCTTTACGGCAGCATGTAAAGCGCTCATTGCCTCTTCAACAGTGTAATGTGGAATTTCACCAACAAGCACCTGTTCGAAATTATCGGCGTTTTTCAGATAAACAGGGGAATAAATTTTTGTAAAGGTCCCGTTCCATGTTCTGAATTCACCATTGATTAAATATTGCGATTGTTTTATGGGTAAATCCAATTTTGCATTTTCGGGAATTTGATCTGCTGAAGGAAATATTCCTGCAAAAATGGATGTTGATTGTTCTGTACTCATGTTATTTTTTAATGAATTTTGCTATCCTGATTTCTTCATCACGGATAATTTGAATTAAATAAGTGCCTGAAATTAAATTTTTTGTTGATATTGTGTTTTCTGTAGAAGATAAAGTTGTGGAATAAATTAATTTACCTGTCATGTCAAAAATATTCACCTGCTGATTAGATGAATTATTATCGCTTATATGATAATATAATACGTCATCAACCGGATTTGGAAATACATCGAAAGTAACAGCATTGGTTAATTGCTCAATATTTACCGGTGTTGAAATATCTATCAGTTCATCGCTTAAGTCCCCTTCAACATAAACAGCATAACTGCGCGCCGGAATTTCGAGATAAATTTGATTATCACCCTGAACAGTAATAAATGGAAAAGCAGTTTGCGAAAAAATGTCTGTTAAAGTATCACCGGGAGAAATGTTTGCTGTGTTTATTGTTTGGTCAACTTTTAAGGTGTTGCCGGAAAAATTAATAACCACAACCACCTCTCTTCCGCTTTCTGCATAACTTGTCTGGTAAATTAATGAGGTATTTGCACCACCTGAAATATAGTTAGCGGTATATGGTGAACTAAATCTGCTTAAATAATCTACCTGAGTAGCACCATAAATATAACGTTTGTGTGCTTCCATTAAACCATCAATTTGATAACGCAGATTTAATGGGTAATAATCTTTAAAAAATACACAAGGAATGCCCAGCCTATTATTAGTAAGAATATATGCATAAGCCAACATCGGATCGTTGTCAACCGGTTGCCCAGCATCTCTGAAGTCGTGATTATTGATGAATGTGACAACATTAAATCCGCTGCCACCCGCGCCATCAACTATACCCGAATTAAATACATTGCGTACATCGTAACCAAATGCATCACAGGCCTGTTCTAAATTATTTCGCAACGCAAAATCAAATACACGAACATTAATAGCAGCTTTCGTGTCGCCATCCATATTGAACATGACATCATCCAACCAACCTTTTAAGACAGCTGGTGTAAAATCATAATTTTCTCCAACTACCATTCCCGGGTTCATGCCATTGTCATGTAAATCATCTAACAAATCGCCGACAAACCAACCAGGAAAATGTTTTACTGCATCTAAACGATATCCGCGTATGCTCTCATCGGTCCATAAATATTTTGTGTAGTCGTATAAAACATCTTTAGTTGAACCTACAGTTTGATCGATATCATAATAAAAATAAAATGCATCTTGGTCACCGGCAAGTTGAGTAGGATTACCATTGGGTTTGAAATTAAGATAATTCATTGCTCCCTGCCCGCTTGGTAAATTTGTAAAATCGGTAGCAGTTTGAAATTTTATTTGCGATTGAACATCTGCCCCTATAACACCATTCCACAAACCATATACATAATGGTCTGTCATATCACCAAGGCCACCTCCGCCTGTATTTACCATTTTAAACCAAATAGTATCTCCGGCTGCATTAAAATCTGCTGCTGAAAGTGTGAGCGCAAATTCATCGGTTTTGCAACCGCTATTATCAATTGTGGCATTTTTTCTTTTACCTAAAATAATGCTGTTATTACTTTCCCCACAATCACCACCGCCATTTGGTTCTGCTTCAGTTGTTGGTGCTGTGACATAATCTGCAGCAACGGTATTGGTCCAAAAAATTACCTGATAAGGTTTGCTATAAAAATTGGGATGCTCACTAGCTGAACGAATTTTAAAATAATAAGTGCCCGTGCCGTTACCTGTTGCCCCACCAATTGGTAAATAACATAAATACCTGTCGCTCGGAAACGGCTGATCGCCGGCGGCAACTTTGGTGTAATTCATGTTCTCTATCCATCCTTCAACCGCACCATTGTCTTCCCAGCTTCCGCCATCGCGATGATTATAAATCAAATCAGCTACCATCTTGATTCCCAGACTGTTGTATGTTGTTTTTAACGCCTCAAATCCGTCTCTGTCGCCCCAGCGTGCAGGTCCATAATCGCCAATATCATAGTAATCACGCACATTATATCCCATGCTTGACGAACCCGATATCGATTTTGCCAATGGTGGTAACCACATATAGGTAAATCCTGCATCTTTTAAATGTTCACCTTCCTGATTTAAATAATCAATTTGATTGCCAATACCGGTATAAAATAATGGGTAGTCCCAATACCAGCCTTGCATCATAAAATCCGGGGTTTGACTTTTAGATTTTGTAGAAAAAAAAGCTAAACAAAAACCAAGTGCAGTAAAACCAATCAATAGCTTCCTCATATAACCTGACTATATTTGTTGCAGTAGACAAAAATACATGAATATGTTAAACGATACGCGGAAAGTGGTAAGGAAAACAACCTTGTTGAGTCATTGTTGCCTCTTTTTAGTTGTTTTTTTTGTGTTTAGCACGCAACTTATTGCACAAATGACAATAAGGGTAACTTCCATACCTCAATATTTTATGCCGGTACTGGATTCGGTATTTATTGCTGGCACTTTTAATTCGTGGAATCCGGGTGATACCATGTTTGCTTTAGAAAAAGATTTTGATGGTAATTATGTTATTAATTTATCAGGAACAAACGGTGAAGAGATTGAATTTAAATTTACACGCGGTGATTGGGAAAGAGGTGAAACAACATTGGAAGGTGGTTTTGTTGCAAATAGGGTTGAAATATTTGAAAATGGTGTTGAAAAAGAATACACTGTTGCCAACTGGGAAGACCAAATTGGTATGCATACCATAGCCGGAGATGTAATCCAGTTAGACTATGATTTTGTGATTCCTCAATTAGCAAGAACCCGCCGAATTTGGATGTATTTGCCTCCTGATTATTACACTTCCGGAATTAGTTATCCGGTTGTTTATTTACACGACGGCCAAAATGTTTTTGACCTTGCAACTAGTTTTATCAGTGAATGGGATGTTGACGGCACCATGCAAACTTTAATCGCAGCAGGTCATACACAAGCTATTGTTGTTGTTGTTGCAAATGGAGAAGCAGATAGAATTGATGAGTATTCGCCGTGGAATCATCCTACATATGGTGGCGGTGACGGAGATTTATATGCCGACTTTATTGTGAATACTTTAAAGCCATATATAGATGCAAATTATAACACATTACCCGACAGATTAAATACGGTAATTGGAGGAAGTAGTTTGGGCGGACTAATATCATATTATATGGCATTAGAACATGATGAAATATTTGGCAAGGCTTTAATTTTTTCACCTAGTTTTTGGTTTGATGATTCAGTAAATATATTTACGCAGCAATTTGAAAAAACATTGCCATCTAAAATTTATATCACTGCGGGATTAAATGAAGATGAGGATATGGTTCCTGATATTACAACAATAACAGATGAATTGCAATTAAAAGGATTTAACGAAGATGAGCTGATAACAATAATTAGGTCAGATGGGGCGCACAGCGAATGGTTTTGGAAACGTGAGTACGATGATGGCTATTTATGGTTGTTTGAAGACCTTCTTCCACTAACAACAGAGAACCAGGCACATCAAATTAAGTGTTATTATGATAGGAAGTCTAATACAATACAGTTTGAAGGTATTGATAATTTTGACTTTGTTATTTGTGATGTAATGGGCAGAATCCGTTTAAATGGTTTGGCTCATAATTATATAAATTGCCATACGCTTCCTAAAGGTGCATATATTTTTACCATGAAAAGTAATCAGCTCAACTATACATTTAAATTCATGGTATTATGATGCAACAATTAAAATATTTAATGCTGCTATCGAGCATTATTTGTTCAAGTTATACATTTAGTCAGTTCACCATAATTGTAGAAAATGCGAACGATTTTCACGATTCAATTTCTAATAAAATGTTTATTGCCGGTAATTTTAATGGTTGGAACCCCGCAGACAGCAGTACGATGTTAGTTTGGGAAGATGGTGTGTTGCAGACAAAAATTGTTATTGATTCAACATTGAACACACTCGAATATAAATTTACTTGTGGAAGTTGGGAAAAAGGGGAAGTGAAAAAAAACGGAGCGCCACAACCTAATAGAACCTGTTTTTATAAGCCGGGAATGGTAGTGAAAGAAAATATTGAAAGCTTTGCACACATAGCACCAAAATGGCAACCTGAAGAAAATACGTCTGTTATAAAAATTAAATTGTATGCAAAAACTTTAAATAAAGAAAAAACTATACGCATATTGTTACCATGTAATTATGAGAAAAATAATTTGAAATATCCTGTATTATATATGTTGGACGGACAAAATTTATTTGATGAAACGATGTCGCATTCCGGAGAATGGGGAGTGGATGAAGCAATGGATTCGTTGTGTAGGATAAATAAAATGCCGGCTATTATCATTGGAATAGATCATGCGGGTGAAGAGCGTATTGCAGAATATTCACCCTATCCAATTCAAGAATATGTTACACAACCACAGGGTGATGCTTTTGTTGAGTTTGTTGTAAATACCTTAAAACCCTTTATCGACAGTGCTTATAGAACCAAGCCGGAGCGCGAATTTACAGGCATTGCAGGTAGCAGTATGGGTGGCGTTATGAGCATGTATATGGTGATGAAATACAACAACGTGTTTTCAAAGGCAGGAGTTTTTTCTCCGGCGTTTTGGACAAATGAAAGTAATTATGAAAATGCAAAAGCAACCTTTGTACATCAACCAACACAAATTTATTTTTTAGCAGGTGCATTAGAAGGTAAGGAATTTGAAGTAGTGAATGATACCAAAAAAATGTTGGATATTTTATTGCAACAAAACAATCCAAACATAAATACACGTTTCGTAACACAAAGCACCGGTCGCCACACTGAGTCGTTTTGGAATGCCGAATTTTTTGAAATGTTTGAGTGGTTGTTTTTAAAATGATTGTGGTAAATTTGTTGATGAGTTTTTTGTAGTTAGTGTTTTTTTGCCGGGAAGTCGGGGAGAAAGGAAGTGACGGGAGGCAAAAATGACTAATTATGAATAAATATGAGTTAAATGAAAGAGAACAGTTTTTAGCAAAAAAAATTGTAGAGGCGGCGATTTTAGTACACCGTGTTTTGGGACCCGGATTACTTGAAAAAGTGTATGAAATTTGTATCGCACATGTTTTGATGAAGCAGGGTATAAAAGTTGTTAGACAAACAATTGTGCCGGTGAAGTTTATGGATTTGGAGATTAAGAATGCCTTGCGACTGGATTTATTGGTAGATGATTGTATAATTGTAGAAGTAAAAGCTGCTGAAACAGTGCACCCAATTTGGCAAGCACAAATTTTAAGTCAGCTGAAATTAACAGGTAATAATATCGGATTTTTATTAAATTTTAATGTAACATTAATGAAAGACGGGATACGCCGTTTTTCATTCAACCACAACAAATGATTTTTAAAACCACCTCCCGTAACTTCCTTTCTCCCCGCCTTCCCGGCTATATTAAGTGCATATTACTAATTAGCATCATATGCAACACCAACCCCACCAAAGCACAACACGATATTTTTGGATTGGCAGAACCCGTTCAACTGGAGTTGGACACAACAATTGTGATGCTCGAGGATTATTTTATAGATGTTTCAAAAATTAAATCGGTTGAGGCACCTGGCTGTTTCGAATTTGGATTGAGCAACGATAAAAAGAAACTCTACCTAATTATTATAAAAGACAACGTTCCCGAATTAAGCACAATAACAATAAGTACTGATAACTATAACTATGATATCCTCCTAAAAAAATCTAAAAAAGAAAAAGTAGTTTTTCAATTTAACCCCAATGGAAAAACATACAATAAAGTTTCCATTGTTGGCGACCTCACCGGCTGGAATCCAAATGTCATTTTTATGGAATTAAAAGATGGTATCTGGCAAACTGAATTAACATTATCGCCCGGCCGTTACCAATATCAAATTGTTGCAGATGGCAGCTGGTTTTTGGACCCGAATAATCCGGTTAAAATTGATAATGGCATTGGTGGATTTAATTCGTTGTTGGTTGCGGGAAAAAGAAATTCTCAAAACCTTAAGGACCAATCTAATATTGTAAATATTTCTACTCCTGATTTGCAAAATCATAAAATTATTTTAACAACAAATCATTCTGAAAAGGCTTTATATTTTTGGAATAATGTGTTGTTGGATCAGGTTTGGATTTTAGACAATATTAGCTACAACGAAGAGCTATTAATTTCAATCCCTGAAAAAGCAAAATCCCTACGCCGCTCCTACCTCCGCATCTTTTACGAAGGCGCCGAAACCGCAACTAACGACATGCTCATCCCGCTCGAATACGGAAAAATAATTACCGACCCATCATTACTTGAAAAAGATGATTTCCAGCGCACCATTATGTATTTTATGATGGTAGATAGATTTAATAATGGCAATAAACTAAACGATGCGCCGGTTCAGGATGCACAGTTATTACCACAAGCAAATTACTACGGCGGCGACCTTGCAGGAATTCAACAAAAAATTGATGATGGTTATTTCAGCAATTTAGGTATCAATTCACTTTGGATTTCACCGGTATTTCAAAACCCTTATACTGCTTACCAGGAATTTCCTGAACCGCATCGATGGTTTAGCGGATATCATGGTTATTGGCCAATTTCATTAAGTAAGGTAGATACCAGGTTGGGGACAAACACTGAATTTAAACAATTGGTAAGCGGCGCACATAATAGTAATATGAGTGTTTATTTAGATTATGTTGCCAACCATATTCACGCCGAACACCCTTTATGGAAATCAAATCCCGAATGGTTTTCACAACTAGATTTACCCGACGGAAGAAAAAATTTGCGACTCTGGGATGAATACCGACTTACCACATGGTTCGAACCTTATATGCCGAGCTTTGATCATAGCAAACCTGTTGTTGCTGAGGCTTGTGCAGACAGTGCCATGTATTGGTTAAAAGAATTTAATCTCGACGGATTTCGTCATGACGCAACAAAACATATTGAAACAGAATTTTGGCGTTTGCTCACGTATAAAATAAAAACAGAAATAGAAATTCCGCAAAACAGAAATATTTATCAGATTGGCGAAACATTTGGGTCACGAGAATTAATCAGCTCTTATTTAGGTTCGGGATTATTAAATGCACAATTTGATTTTCCATTGTATTTCGATGCAAGAAGTGTATTTGCAAATAATGAAGTAGGATTCGAAAGATTAAATACCAGTTTACATGAAACTTTTGATGCGTATGGTTACCATCACGTAATGGGCAATATTACAGGCAACCACGATATGGCCCGATTTATATCCTATGCCAGCGGTGATTTAAAATGGAATGAAAACGATAAAGAAGCGGGCTGGAATCGCAATATTACCGTTACCGACACAATAGGTTATGCTAAACTCAAAATGTTGCATGCATTCAATATGACCATACCGGGAATTCCAATTATATACTACGGCGATGAAATTGGTATGCCCGGCGCCAACGACCCCGATAATCGCAGAATGATGCGTTTCGACAACCTTACTTCATTTGAAACCGATGTTAAAAACACGGTAACAAAACTGACAAACCTCCGCAGCACGCACATGGCATTGTTATATGGCGATTTTGAAGTGCTTGAGGTGAGTGAAACGGTATATGTATATAAACGCACCTACCTGGACGATGTTGTGATAGTAGCCTTTAATAAAAGTCCCGAAATAAAAACTATTATTGTAAAAGATTCAGGAAGTAAAAACCCTGACAAAGCACAATTTGGTAATGGTATTAGTACAAATGATAATACGATTGCAGTATTTTTGGCACCATACTCATTTGAAGTTATTACAATGTATAATAAATAAGTTTACAACGATGAAAAAAATAAGCTGCATTTTATTCGCTCTGCTCCTTTGTCAAATCACATTTGCTCAGGCACCTGAATGGACAAAAGATAAAACCATTTACGAGGTTAATATTCGTCAATATACACAGGAAGGAACTTTCGACGCTTTTGCAACCCATTTACCGCGCCTCGAAAAAATGGGTGTCGGTATTTTATGGTTAATGCCGGTACAGCCAATTGGCGAATTAAATCGCAAGGGAAGTTTAGGAAGTTATTATTCCATTGCCGATTACACTGCAACCAATCCCGAATTTGGTTCAATGAAAGATTTTAAAAAATTGGTAGATGAGGCACATAAACGCGACATGACAATTATTTTAGACTGGGTGGCCAATCACACCAGTTTTGATCATGTATGGATGAAATCACATCCCGAATTTTATACTACTGATAAATCAGGAAATGTTATTCCACCGGTAGCAGACTGGAGTGATGTGGCTGATTTGAATTATGATAATAAAGCCATGCGCGCTGCCATGATTGCTGATATGAAATTTTGGGTAACCGAAGCCGATATCGATGGTTTTCGTTGTGATGTAGCAGGTATGGTGCCGGATGATTTCTGGATAGAAGCTTTAGCAGAATTAAAAAAGATTAAACCCGATATTTTTTTGCTGGCAGAAGCGGAAGGCCCTCAATTTCATACTGATGGTTTTCATATGACCTATGGTTGGTCAAAACACCATATCATGAATGAAATTGCAAAGGGAAAGGCGCTGGCAGACAGAATGGATAGTATTATTGTTAACCACAATACGGTATATCCTGCCGGAAGTTATTTCATGAATTTCACCAGCAACCATGATGAAAATAGTTGGAATGGAACCGAGTTTGAACGTATGGGCGATGGTGCTAAAACATTTGGTGTTATGGCTGCAACTATTCCGGGTATGTTTTTATTGTATACCGGACAGGAAGTAGCACTCGATCGCCGTTTAAAGTTCTTTGATAAAGATTCGGTTGTTTGGCTGGACAATAGAAACTTCACCCAATTTTATACTACATTAATCCAATTAAAGGCTGATAATCCCGCGTTATGGAATGGCTCTTATGGTGGCGATTATAAAAGAATTGATACACAGCACGAAAAAATTTATGCCTATACCAGAACATTAGGCGATAATAAAGTGCTGGTTATTTTAAATTTATCTTCCGACGCACATGATGCAGTATTAAATACCGATTCCGGGAAATATAAAAATGTATTCACAGGAAAAAAACAAAAATTAAAAGCGGGCAAAAAAATTACCGTTCCGGCATGGGGGTATGTGGTATTGAAACAATAGCTAGTTAATTACATAATTTGTTGGCGAGAACAAGCTATAAATTTGATTATTATCTACTGTAAATTAATAATATGTTCGATAATACTATAGGAATTATAATACTTGTTTTAGCAGCAATTCTTTATCTAATTGCATTTTATTATTCCAAGCATGATAAAATTAAATCAGCAGTTTTATTAGTAGTATTAGCCGGGTTTATTATTAGGTGTTTTGTCGCCAGCGATCCCTATTTGCATCCTTGGGACGAACGTTATCATGCTCTGGTGGCGAAAAATATTATTTCGGAGCCGCTAAAACCAACTTTGTATGAAGACCCTGTATTGCCATATAATTATAAACAATGGCATAAAAACCATATTTGGGTGCATAAGCAACCGATGCCATTGTGGATGATGGCGGCTAGTATGAACGTTTTTGGAGTAAACGAATTTGCCATGCGACTGCCAAGTGTATTATTGTCAACATTAGGCATATGGCTCATTTTTTTAGTCGGTATTTATTTTTATAATCGTAAAGTAGCATTTGTTTCAGCTTTCCTTTTTTCATTAAATGGGTTAATTATTGAATTAACCGGTGGCCGGGTTGCTACAGACCATTATGATTTATTGTTTTTGATTTTTATTTTATCAGCTATTTATTTCACCACAAAATTTGTTACAACTAAAAGTGTCATTTTTAACATATTGGCGGGACTAATGATTGCATTTGCAATATTAACAAAGTGGCTCCCTGCATTAATTGTGTTGCCAATTTGGTTGATATTGGCTTATTCGAGTAAAACTTTTTCAATAGCTGAAATGGCAAAACATTTTGCAATATTGGTTGGCGTAATTATTATTATTTCGTTACCATGGCAAATATATATTACCCATACATTCCCGGCAGAAACGGCATGGGAAAAACATTATAACCGCCAACATATTTTTGAAATACTTGGAGGCAGAGACGAACCGTGGTGGTTTTTTCTTGAGCGATTGAGAATTAACTATGGTGAACTTGTTTATATTCCACTTGTCTATTTTATGTATAAACTGTTCAACAAAGCAAATTCGGTTAAATATTATAGTTTGGCTGTTTGGATAATAATACCACTGTTGTTTTTTACTGTAGTTAAAACAAAAATGCAAGGGTATATTTTATTCACCTCCCCGGCTATTTTTATGATAACAGGATGGTTTATTTTTTACATGAAGGAACAAAACCTTCAAGGGTGGAAAAAGTATTTGTCCGGGTTCGTTATTGCTTTATTGTTGTTGTTGCCTGTGCGGTATGGTATCGAAAGATCGAAACTCCTTACACCTCCTTCTAAGGACTACAACTGGGTTACTGAGCTAAAGGCTATTGACAAAAATATTCAACAAAACGCAGTATTGTTTAACTATAATATGCCAATTGACGCAATGTTCTATACAGAGTTTATGGTATATCAGCAATTACCGGATGATAAAACAATTTTCGACTTGCAAGCAAGAGGATACAATGTATATGTTGCCTATGAGGGAGAAATACCAAGCGGGTTTGAAGACAATAGGGACGTTCACTTAATTGAGTTGGATATGACAGATGATGCCAAATAATCAATTTGTATTGCTTCGATAATTATTATTTTTTGAATTGAGAACATACATGTAGAATATCAATTGTTTTATTATACTAATAACATAAAAAAAATCAGGTGAGTTTATGTAATAATAAAACTCACCTGATTTTTTAATTCATACTACAATAGTTATTTTCAACTAATAACCTTTTCGATGTAGTATTCAAATTGTTTAAATGCTTTATCAACCTACCTTCGATTAAGGTTGCTTGTTACTATTACCAAAATGCGCCAATTCGGTATATTTAATTTCTAGATTGCTTAACTTAAATAGTATCGTAATAGAGCCGGCGTATTAATAACTTGCTTTGATAAATATGTTTTAACCATAATCGTTTATTAGCTGACAAACCAGTTACAATTAAAAGATAAAGCCCAGATGTAATTTAATTCCGGAAATTGAAATATCTCTTGTATCGTAGTAATCGCTAATATCTACTTCGCTATCAAAGGAATCATCTTCATAGGTATCCTTACCATCAATTGGATGAGAACCAAGTCCTAAATAGTCAAATCCAATAGAAATTTTTTCATTAAGCACTATACCTGCCCCTATTCCATAAGCAAGTTTCATAGAATTGTCAAAGGACAAAGTGTTTGTTCCATATCCATCGTATTCAACTTCGTAATTGGTTATATGAAGCATATTTAAGCCCACATTAAACTTCCCAAAAATACCGATATTGGATGCTAATAAGCTATACTTTGCCCCAATTAAAACCGGGGCATTGATGTACTTTAAATAAGTAATCTTATCGCTTGGATCAAGGTCGTCCTCAATGTTTTCTTTTATTTCTTTCGACAATCCGTTTACTAGAACGTCTACCGAACCAATTATTGATAAACCCTCTACTTCAATTTCTTTGGCAAACTCAAATCCTAATCCGATTCCCGCTCCGGCACCGCCAGCACCGTCGAGTAAAAAATCATCATAATCATCATCTTTAAATTCACCGGATGGAATTAATGTATTTAGCCTAACTGTGAAATTGCTGCCTGATTGGGAAAACAATACAAAAGTGGTAAGGGTTAAAAAGGCTGTAAATAGTGTTTTTTTCATGATATGTGTTTTGGTTAAATTAATTATTACAACAAATTTAAATTTTTTACCTATAACTTAAAACGATTTCGTGGAAAGTTTTAAACATTTGAGTTAATTTACTTCAACGGTAGTGCAAATCACCCTTTATTACAGTAAATCCTCATTAAAAGTTGCCTGTTACCCAGCAAAAACGACTGATTATCGAGGCCTGGTTCAATTAACCATCAGCTATAATAATATGTCTTGTAGATCATTAAAATCAATCCAAACTTTCGTATACGAAATTAAGGCATAAATTTTCCACCATTTCAAAAAAAGGGTTGTTAAAAGCCAGAATCTAAAATTGTTTTTTTAGTGTCTTAGGTGTTTAAAGTTAAAGAATGGTAGATATCTGCACGACGGCAAATATTTTATGAAATCTAATTAATATAAAACTTGAAAACTGCCTTGACAACAAACAACTCAAATCGGTATGCTTCATTACATAAAAGATTTATAAAAAGAATTGGTTTCCATCTAGTAATTGTATATTCAAGTTGAATTATTTTCTCAACCGACTATAAGTCGCCTTGATAATCGGAAAATTATTAATTTTAAATGTTTAATGAGCGACAATAGTCGTCACTGCACAATTTGTAACTTGTGCAGCTCATTAAAAATTTCATAATATTTGATTACAAGCTGGACATTAACATGGATTTTTGCCGGAAGAATTTGCCTTATGAAGTATAAAACTGATTTTTTAAAGCACCCAAAGCTACTTGCGGTTTTGCCCTTTGTTTTTGTGCTCCTAAATACGCTTATAAAGGGTTTATTTTTGCCATCAACATCTATTGCAGGCGACGAGCCGTTTAGTATTTATCACGCACAAATGGATGTGTTTTCTATTGTTAGGTTACTAAGTAGTGGCAATAATCCCCCGCTTTATGAAATTATTTTGCATTATTGGATTTCGATATTTGGCATATCCGAATGGGCGGTGCGATTGCCCTCACTTATTTTTAGCAGTATTACGGCATATTACATTTATAAAATCGGGATTAAATATTTAACACCGGAAATTGCCTTGACAGCATGTGTGCTTTTTGTTTTTTCCAATTACCAAATTTTATATGCGCATCAAGCTCGTGGGTATACATTGTTCGGCATGCTGACAACTATGTCACTATACTATTACATCCAATTTATAAATCAAAAGGCCGAACCTTTTAAATATAGTTGGTTGTTTATCATCATTAATGTACTGCTCATTTATACGCATTACTTTGGCATAATTGTTTTAGGGATCGAAATTACATTTATACTATTTAACCCGCATTTAAGACAACTATTATTGCGAAAAATGCTGTTCGTATTCGGCATTATTGCAATTTGTTACCTGCCGATGCTATACACAATGTTTATTCGCTTCACCGACTCTGTTACAAATGGAACCTGGATTCAAGCGCCAGATGGATTCAACAGTTTATTTGGTATGGTAAAAACCTTTACAAATATGCCGGTTGTTGCTGCTATATCTATATTGTTTTTTATAATTGCCATAATTAAATTCTTTCTTTTAAAAGAAAAAGCTAATCTTATTAATAAACTCCTGACCTATTGGTTTGTAGTTGGGTTCTTCGGCATGTTTTTTATTTCCTATGCAGTGCCTGTGTTCTTGGATAGGTATTTAATGTTTGCCGCCATCCCATTTGTTTTGCTCTTGAGTGCTGTTGCAAATAACTTAATAAATGGTCGCGTTATGGCATTGTTGCCACCCATTATTATATGCATACTATTTATCGCAACAACTAGTTTAAATATTACTAATAAACGAAATGTTCGGGAAACGGTACAATATGTTGAAAGCCTTAAACAAGACAGTACTATGGTTATTATATCTCCCAAACATTTTGTTTTAAATTTTGCGTATTATTATGATAAACAAGTGTTTAAAAATATTAATACCAAGGAAATTTATAAGAACATTCAGGCAGACTTTGCCAAAAATCATATTTATACAACAAATGCTATATCTGAATTGGATTATAAAGATTATAACCACATTGTATTTTTAAATGCGGGTGCAGATTTTAGTTTTCCTAATAATAATATCGAAAAAGAATTGAGCCAACAATACAGCAACAAAAGCACACAAAAATTTTACGAAATTTTTATTGTGAAAGAGTTTGTAAAAAAATAGAATATTAATTAAAAGCACTTTGGTTGCTGTAGAAAGTTGGTATGCTATTTAAAGGCTTACCAAAATCAACTTCAAATAAACACGATACTTAATCACAGCACGCTAATTATCTGCTATAATTCGGTGCTTCTTTTGTAATTACAACATCATGTGGATGCGATTCACGAATACCACTTGCTGTTATTTTTACAAATTGAGCATTATGTAAAGAGGCTACATCTTTAGCACCTGCATATCCCATACCGGCTCTTAAACCACCAATATATTGCACCATCACTTCTTCCAATGTGCCTTTAAATGGAACACGACCAACAATTCCTTCAGGGACTAATTTTTTAATATCATCTTCCACATCCTGAAAATACCTGTCTTTCGATCCCATTTCCATAGCTTCCACGCTACCCATTCCTCGGTAAGATTTAAACTTACGGCCTTCGTAAATAATGGTTTCACCTGGACTTTCTTCCGTTCCGGCTAATAAACTACCGGCCATAATGGTATCAGCGCCTGCTACAATTGCTTTTACAATATCACCGGTGTATCGAATGCCACCATCGCCAATTACCGGAACTCCGGTGCCTTTTAATGCATTGGCTGCGTCGTTAATTGCACTGATTTGAGCAACACCAACACCTGCCACAACACGCGTGGTGCAAATACTTCCCGGACCAACACCCACTTTAACCGCGTCGACACCGGCATCGGCAAGTGCTTTGGCTCCAGCCCCGGTTGCTACGTTACCCGCAACAACCTCTAAATCCGGAAACTTCGATTTTACCAGCTTCACCATATCAATCACCCCTTTCGAATGACCGTGCGCCGTGTCAATAATTACTAAGTCGGCACCAACGGCTTTTAATGCTTCAATACGCTGGATAGTGTCATGTGTAACACCCACCGCAGCACCAACCAGTAAACGACCATATTTATCTTTACAAGCTCGCGGGTGGCTCGCCAGTTTGAGAATATCTTTATACGTAATCAATCCCTTCAAAATGCCATTGCCATCAACAACAGGCAGCTTTTCAATACGGTAATTTTTGAGGATATTTTCAGCCTGTTGCAAGGTTGTTCCTTCAGGCGCAGTAATTAAATTCGTGGTGGTCATCACCTCAGCAATTGGTCGCTGCATATTGGTTTCAAAACGTAAGTCGCGGTTCGTCAAAATCCCAACCAGCTTCTTGTTTTCATCAACTACCGGAATTCCACCAATTTTGAATTCCTTCATCATGGCAAGTGCGTCGCGAATAATGGCGTTTTGTGACAAGGTAACAGGGTCAATAATTAACCCACTATCACTTCTTTTTACCCGTCGCACCTGGTCTGCCTGCTTCTCAATACTCATGTTTTTGTGAATGATACCAATACCACCCTCTCTGGCCATAGCAACTGCCATCTTATACTCAGTCACAGTGTCCATTGCAGCCGAAATAATAGGCACATTAATACGTAAATTGCGTGTGAGTTGTGTAGAAATATCTACTTCACGTGGTAATACTTCAGAATAGGCCGGAACTACAAGGAGATCATCGAAGGTGAGACTTTCACCCAAAAACTTAGTTGAGAGATTTTCCATGTGCAAAGATAGAACGGGAATTTGAATTTGCAAAAAGAGGTTTTTTGGGCGTTGGCCGGGCTATCCGCTGCAACTCCTCGCCTCGTTCCTCGTCTGTGGGGTTTCCGCTACTATCCCTAACGCGATTCGGAGCAAGAAATGTAATCTATCTTCTTATTGACAATTTGAAAAATAAATATGAATCTTGCCTCGTCCGCCGAAGTGCAACGAAGGAGGATCCCTAACGCGATTCGGTGCAAGAAATGTAATCTATCTTCTTATTGTCAATTTGAAAAATAAATATGACGCTTGCCTCGTCCGCCGTAGTGCAACGAAGGAGGATCCCTAACGCGATTCGGAGCAAGAAATGTGATTTATCTTCTAATTGAAAATATGAAAAATAAATATGACTCTTGTCTCTTCCGCCGCAGCGGAGCTCCGAATTCGAAAATGTTGAATGTGTAGGGGCGGATGCAATTCGCCCCTACACATTCAACATTTTCTTACTTTATAGGTAACGATTAAAAATTAACCATCCGAGTGCGATAAATTAAAGAAATAAAATGTAGTGGCGAATTGCATCCGCCCAAACATGAATAACCAGAATATCATTAAAATCGTTAGCACCTTGCCAACAAATTAAAAAGCAACTCATTATAACCAAAAAGGCTTTGCGCAACTTACAAATTGCAGTATATCCAAAAATGCGCAAGTTTTGGTATTGATAATCAGCGAGTTAGAGATACTAATTAGATGGATGTCTTTCGGCTCCTCCTTATTCTATCCGTTATTTTAAAAAAAAAACTCCTACCGGTTGAAGACCCATTTAGGGCTGACAATAATGCCTCAGATTACGAAATAGCTATTTATCCAAATCCAACATCAACTGTATTCACCGTTAAACAGTATAATGCAAATACAATAACAGCAAATGCCGATTTGGATATTACAA
>Ga0209480_10001084_pt1 | contig 20264 bp, 18 predicted proteins | sample JI61114C2DNA_FD_187501 | JGI IMG/M metagenome (GOLD analysis project Ga0209480, IMG submission 187501) | Wastewater effluent complex algal communities from Wisconsin, to seasonally profile nutrient transformation and Carbon sequestration -... | ecosystem: Engineered > WWTP > Effluent > Algae... | reverse complement strand
GGTTTATGGTGCGCTTAAAATATTCTGCGGCCTGCGCCTCGACCAGGAGCAGGAATACGATGGTGCAGATTTGAGCATCCATCGCATCACGGCGACACCTGAGCGTGAGCCGAATTGGTAATTTTTGTGATCGTATAAATAAAGTCAGTAACACTTACAGCTAGTCTGTAACACCGTGCCCTCTCATAGCGCTTCTGCCGAAGTTGGAGACGCCAATGACGAGGCACGGTGTTCGTGTGACATAGGAGCGCTTCCTCATTTCCCCGCCTTGCTCGATGAAACAACCTTTAGTTATGTTTCTCGGGCTCACCGCTTGGCTAGCTGCGCTACGCGGAATTCAGTCATCTCAGCGTTGTTTGGCGGGCAGAAGATTGCGGTTCATCGACCGTTACACTCAGGATTCGGAGCCTTCTCGCTGCATTTGTATGGGCAAATAAGCAACATTGCTTTAGCAAAACACGGCCTGATGGCGTTATTCCAAACGTTTTCACATCCTGACCGTTATGCGAAAGCGCTTGAGCAGGCCATGTCAGGCAAGCCAAGGGCATATCTATATCTTTACTCGGCCCAGTCAGAGGCTGCCCAAAAAGATGCCTATTTCAGAGCATCTCCAGCGCTGTGCACGGCTTGCGTCGAGCAGGATTTGAGGGACTTCCATTTCGCCTATTACAGAAGGCAACATCAGGTTCTAGCCTGCGAATACTGCGCTAAGCACGAAAAGAGGCTAATTACCTATTGCGGAAGATGTAGCAGCACTCTCTCATTTGCTGGGTTGCCTACGCTACATTGTCCTGACTGTGGAGCGAGCTATGCTTCTGACGAAATAGCTGAAAGAGGTAGTTGTCGACCCTTCAAGGTGAGACTGAGTCAATTCATCAATTCGATGCTTTTGGGAGAGCTTCCCTCCATCCCTCAATCTCGACGTCTAGAAATCCTTGCCGAAAGAAGCAAAAAGATTGTGGGGAGCAGTTCCTTGGCTCCTGGAAATGCGCTAGTGGGATATATCCAATCGGCTTATGGCAATGAGTTGCTGTCGCAACTAAGGTTATCTCTAGCGCATCAAGGCTCAGTGGAGTGGCCTACTAAAATCTTGTCGGGCACTGCAATGTTAGAGAGCCCTACTACCAATGCGTTATTGACTTCTGCTTTGTGGGACTCTGCCAATGAATACTTCGCTGAGATGTAGCAATAGAACTTGCCGCTTGTCGGCCAGAACGGTCATTCGATCAGTAGGCAACCACGGTCTGCAATGTGTCAGTTACCAGCCTCTAGTCTTAGGCCGAGGTTGAGAAGCTGCTACAAACCCGTTCCTGCCACTGAGCGACAACGAAAGCTGTCGCAATTGGTTAAGTGCCAGCCGCGCCTGGATCTCCAGCAACTCGGCACGAACCTTCTGGGCGTCAGCAAACGAGCCTATGCCGCTGAAATCCCGCGTCAGGAGGTCCAGCGAAATGTGACCTCGGGTGGGCGAATTGGTCCAGTAGTATCCCCCCAGTCGCTTGTCGCCGGAGGTGAGCTGAAGATCACCGTAGCCGATGGTGATTTTGTCCTCGGCATCCTGCATCCGCCGCATCTCAAAGACATACTGAAGCTGACCTATCGAACTTCGCGGGTCCACCACCATAATTTCCAGCGTTGATCTGGCTGGCACGCTGGGCGTGTAGGACTGAATGGTCAGGAAGAAGTAGCTCTGCTGGACAACGAATGCGATCGGAATAACCGGCAGCGGATCGGCACCCTCGGATGGTTTAAACTCCGACTTCAGCTCGCCCCACCACAACCCATGAACCATCCGCTTACCCATTAACCAAGCGAGCCTCGGGTGCTTCCACTGCAGCTTTGACAGTCCCCAGATCAGCAGCGGTGGCAAAGCCAACGCGGTGGTGATGCTTTGCCAGATTACCTTCAACGGGTGCGCCTGCAGTTCCTTCAGGCGAAACAAGAGGATGGCGGCGGCGGCCAACCCCACGACATAGCAACAGTACTTGAGCAGCCGAAGGAGGTCGTCGTAAGTCAGGCTAACGGGCAGCATCAGAGAATTTCGCTCCAGACTAGTCTTCCGGCTTCATAGATGGAAGCCGTGTGTTCTTGGGTCAGAAGCCCGATGGCCACGATGCCATCAACCTGCGAAGCCAGAAGCGCCGTCATGTGTCTAGCGCCGCTGGCTTGCGGCGCGGCGTTTGACGTTTTGGGAAGTGGTGGCGCGATGAACTGGCAGAGGTGGGTGAGCGACTCCGAACCGGCGTGCACGAAGTGGAAACCGTCGTGCCAAGGAGAAGATAGGCGCGCCGTTCGGGCAAGCACATCGCAGATGAGCTCGGCCCCTCGTATCGGCAGGTTAAAACGCTCATCGCCCACGACTTCAAGCTGAAGATGAGGCAACGCCTTCAGCGAATCGTAGAACACGATGCCCAGCCCAGCGAAGTCGCTGGGGAGCGTTGGGGCGGCGTGACGCAGCAGGTGAAGAGCGCTAAATGTTTGAGGGGAATACAAAAAAGCCTCCACGCAGGCGTTAGCCTAACAATCTACCGTTCATAGGTGAATGCCTATGCCCTATAAGGGTACCCCATGTTCTACTAGATGAGGATCATAGGGCGCGCTCCATCTGAACTTTGTGGGGGATTGTTTGCCCATTTCGCTGATAGGGGCTTGAAAAGCCAAACCCCAACACCATCTAATTGCGTGCCGAATCCTCAGTACGCTTGGGTGCAGTAGCCGGCTTGCCGGTTAATGGCGGAATGGGTGGGTCGGCGCCTGCAGGTGACGCGTCTGAACGCGCGTCGCGCCGTCCATCATATGCCCGAGTACTTTCCAATGCTGAACCTGAGCGCCCTTTTCTATACAGAAGTAGAACTTGAACCGAGCCTCTTCCTTAACCTCAATCTGCACGACGATGATCGCAAGGATATTGCTGAAGCAAAAAATGAAGTCCGGATGGCATTGCGGGACGGCATCCCCCGCGTTTACGTGAAGGAAGGCCACCCAGGTAAAGTCCCTCAACCTCGCTTCTTCACCCAGGGGTCCTGGGCCTACAAGACGCTGAACTCTCCCGCGCAGCGCCCCCAACAGGCCGACGTCGACGATGGGTGCTATCTGCCGCTGAGCTTCCTGAACCAAACCGACAGCCCCAGCGTCGCAGCGGAAGTCTTCTTTGGCGTTGCGGAGAAGGCCTTAGCTGACCTTGTGAAGGAGAGAGGCTGGGTGCTCTCTGGGAAACCCACCTGTATACGTGTGGAGATCAGCGATCTCGCGCACATCGACATCCCCCTGTACGCGATCCCAGACAACGAGTTCGAGACCCTCGTCAAGGCGGAGAACGTCAAGCGCGCGATCTTTGATGGCATCCGCAACTTCGCTGAAGCAGCGATGGAGAGCTGGGAAGATCTGCCTAAGACGAAGGTGCTGCTGGCTCACCGCGAGGAAGGCTGGATGCACTCTGACCCCCGCCCGGTCAAAGAGTGGTTCGTCGACCAGGTCGAGACCCGTGGAGAGCAGCTTCGCCGCGTGGTGCGCTACATCAAGGCGTACCGTGACTGGACCTGGAAGTCGGGTGGGCCCAGCTCCATCCTGCTGATGGCGGCGGCGGCACCGCTGTTCGTGAAGCAGGATCGGCGCGACGACCAGGCGCTGGTCGATGTCGTCAAGCAGTTGCCGGCCGCACTGCGCAAGGGCGTCAGCAACCCTGTCAACCCAAAAGAGTCTCTGACTGACCGCCTGCGCGCATCCAATGATGAAGTGGACATGGTCGAGCAGGCCGCGCTGCAGTTCGAGGATCTAGGCCGCAGGCTGCAGGCGGCGCTGGACGCCGGCAATGCAGGTCAAGCATGCACATGGTTGCGCGGCCTGTTCGGCCCGCGCTTCCCAGACCGTCCGGACCGCGTCAAGGTGGTTGCGGCGGCCTCGGCTGTGGCCGCATCCATCGCCGCCTCTCCGGCGATCGCTGGTCCGTCCGAATTGGTCGGGCGGACGCGCGCCGGATGAAATTCGCGAAGGTCGCGATTCCGGACCTGACTGCAGCGCTGCACCAGCGCGGCTTTTCGTACTTGAGGCGCGACGAGCGCGGCTGGATGAGGTTCGCTGGCGAGCTGCGTCTTAAGGCGAAGAACTACCCGTGTGAGCTGGCTGTCTCGCCCGGGCTCGATGAGTTTCCCCGTGTCTGGCTGAGGCCGGTGCCGCCGGGGCGCCCTGAACTACAGCCGCACCTCAGCGCGAGCGGCTACCTATGCTACCTAGCGATGGGCTCGGTCATCTTTGATTTTTTTGACCCGATCGGCCAGACGATGGCCTGCCTCGACCGTGCAGAACAGGTCTTGGAAGACATCCTGGCCGGTAAGATGGTGGAGGACCTAGCGGAGGAGTTCCACATCACCTGGGGTAGCAACTGGTGCATGCTGGACGTCGACGAGCGCCGGCCCGGCGCTCTGGACGCCTACACATTCGGGGGAAAGGTCAGTATCGTCACGGACGACGAGACGCGCACCCACGCCAAGCTGGAGGCCATCGGCCTAGGGCTGCCCAAGACCGAATTGTCCGCATTCCGCGTGCGCACGAAGGCAAGGCCCATGCCACTGCAGGCCAGTTGGCCACCCACGACCGTGCAGGCGTTCCTGAAGTGGCAGAACACGTTAGACCCGAGGTGCAGCAAGAAGATCGAGCAGCGTCTCATGGAGAAGTTTCGGATAAAGGCGGCTCGCGTCCTGGTCCTGATCGACTCGCCTCAGGTCCAGTACGGCATAGAGGTAGACCTCAAGCGCGATCCCGCAGGCATCGGCAAAAAGCCGTCGCTGCGCGAGATTCTCTACCGCCTGCCAGTCCGTCGAATTTCCGTGAGCCGCATCGATGACCAATACCTTGCCGAGCGCAACCTTCCCGGCTCCAAGACACTCGCCGGGCTCAAGGTTGGGCTTGTTGGGTGCGGGACCATCGGTGGCTACCTCGCCGAGATGCTGGCGAAGGCCGGCGCAGGCACAGTTGGCGGGAAGCTGACGTTGGTGGACATGGGCTCGCTTGAGCCCGGCAACCTCGGACGCCATCGGCTTGGCTTCAACGCCCTGATTAAGAAGAAAGCGGATGCAATGTGCGATGAGCTGAAGCGCGTGGCTCCGGGCGTCGATGTAGTGCCCGTCGTGGGGGATGTTAAAGCTGTGAATCTGGGGCAGCTCGATCTTTTAATCGACGCCACCGGAGAGCAGGGCCTGACCGACTGGCTTACGTGGCGATACGCCGACAAGGTGCCGTTTCTGTCGACCTGGGTGGAGGGGGCTGGCGCTGCAGTCCGCGCCCTGATGAAGGCCAAGCCTGAGCACGCCTGTGCGCGATGCGTATCACAGCCTCCTCTGAAGGACCAATACCGCGTGTTCAACGTGCCGCCGGATGTCATCATGAAGGGCCATGGCTGCGAAGGCCTTTACGTTCCCTTCCCAGCCGCTGCGTCTATGCAGGCGGCCTCGCTGGCGATGGAGATGGTGCAGAACTGGTTGGACGGAGCCGATTCGCCCAGCTTCAGGACGCGCGTGCTCGACCAGCAACGTGGGGCCCACTTCAAGGATTCCTCACCCCAAAGGTACGAAGGGTGCCCTGCATGCGCCACGTGAGCGATTGGACGCTGCCCGACGGCAGCCTACTGCTGAACTTCTCCGACGAAGTCCGCGGCGTGTTTGAGAGGAACGTTCAGTTGGGCGACCTCCCGGAGAGCGGCGGCGTGCTGCTGGGGACCGTCCACGAGTGCGGCCTGCTTGTCACCCTGGCAACAACACCCACGCGCTTGGACCGTCAGCTCCGCAATCTCTTCGAACGGTTGCCGTTCGGCCACCGCGCGGTGGCAAAACGCCAGTGGCGCCAAAGCGCCGGCACAACCCGTTACATCGGCGAGTGGCACACGCACCCGCAAGATATCCCCGTCCCCTCAGGCATCGATCTGGACGAGTGGCGGAAGCTGGCCAAAAATCGGGCCGACAAGCGCCCCCTGCTGGCTGTCATCGTGGGTCGCCAAGACCTTCATGTGGAGTTGGCGCACGGTAACGGCCATCGAGAACTGCTTCGTCCTTATATCGGCTGAGCACGTGGGTGCAGATCCTTCGCTTCATGTAGCGGCACTCCCACTCAGACCAGTTCGATGTGGGTCATCGCCGACGCTTCATGCGCAACCGCTTGCACGAAGGCTTTTAGGGACGTGGACTTGGTGCTGAACGTTGCGGATGGTGCGTGCCTACTCGTTAGCGTCTGCGCCGAAATTTACTGAATAGCTTTGTATAAGCAGGTCTCGGCGGGTTTCTTGCGGGGTAATTAATGTCTTTAACTGTAACTGGAACTCGACGAACCGCATAAACTTGGCCGTTAAAACGAACAACGCAGTCCATAAAGTGGAGGCCGGCGTACGCAGTGTGTTCATCGGCTTCGAGCATCCTAATCCCCATGCGACGATGACCAAGGTCGCCGATGTAGTCCGACTCCTCTCCGTCGTTACGTACCGTCCATTCCACGGTGGCGTATTCCGGAATAACGTGGGGATTCACGATTTTGAAAACTAGCAGTTTGTCGGACTAATGCCGTGCAAATGGGATAATTCGTACTTGCCCACTGAAATGGCGCCGAGAAATGAGCCGCTTCCATCCCGTTGACCGCCAGACCGGCTACCTCCTTCCGCCGTCGGTCGATGATTGGCTTCCGGAAGACCACCTTGCCCGGTTTATTGTCGAGGTAGTTGATGGCCTCGATGTCAGCGCCTTGGAGAAAGCCTATGCAGGTCGGGGCAGCGCGGCGTATCACCCCTCGGTGTTGTTGTCGTTGCTGGTCTATGGGTACGCAAACGGGGTGTTCTCGAGCCGGAAGATTGAACGGGCGACCTATGACTCGGTGGCCTTTCGCTTCATTGCTGCCGGCGCTCACCCTGACCATGACACTCTGGCGACCTTTCGCCGGCGCTTTCTCGACGAGTTGGCCGGTCTCTTTGTACAAGTGCTGGAGATGGCGCGGGAAATGAAGCTCCTCAAGCTGGGCACCATCAGTCTGGACGGCACCAAGGTCAAGGCGAATGCCTCTCGCCACAGCGCCCTGTCACACGGTCATATTGAGCAGTTGGAAATCCAACTCAAAGCCGAAGTCGAGTCATTGCTCGCTCTGGCGGAGCAGGCAGACCAGTCTACGGTGCCAGATGGCATGAATCTGCCGGAAGAAATCACCCGACGCCAGGCGCGGCTGGAGGCCATGGCCGCGGCGAAGGTCAAGATTGAAGCCCGCGCCAAAGTGCGCTTTGAGAAGGAACAAGCCGAGTACGAGGCCACGTTGGCGCGTCGCGAAGCCAAGGCGAAGGAAGGTGGCAAGAAGCCCGGCGGGAAGCCGCCGAAACCGCCAATGGCCGGACCGAAGGCGCAAGACCAACTCAATCTAACCGATGAAGAATCACGCATCATGCCGGTCGCCGGCGGTGGCTTTGAACAGGCCTACAACGCCCAGGCCGCGGTCGATACGACCACCATGCTGGTCGTTGCACTTGGCGTGACACAAGCCTGCAACGACAAGGAACAGGTGTTGCCGATGCTCGACCAATTGGCAACGCTACCGAAATCACTGGGCCAAACGAAGCACCTGCTGGCGGACACGGGCTTTTACAGCGCCAAGAATGCCGGCGCTTGTGAAGCGCATGGCATTGAGCCGCTCATCGCCGTGAAGCGGGACCAACACCATGCAGCGCCGCAGGAGCGCTTTACCGAGCCGGCTGCGTTGCCGGGCGATGTAACGCCGGCCCAGGCCATGGCGCACAAACTGAAAACAAAGGCTGGCCGAGCCCTCTACGCGCTGCGCAAGCAAACCGTTGAACCGGTGTTCGGCATCATCAAGTCCGTACTGGGCTTTCGCCAGTTCTCCCTGCGTGGCCTGAAGAAAGTCACGGGCGAATGGACGCTGGTTTGCCTCGCCTGGAATTTGAAGCGCATGGCCGTATTGCGTCCGCAGTAGCGAAAACAAAGAGAAATCGTGCGTCTTCAGGCAAAAACCAACGAAATCTGACCTTGTTAGCTCAATATTGCTGCCTTGGCTGGCTCAAGACCGACAGCCTGCTAGGTTGCAGTCTTTAGGGACGCTAGGAACCTCATTTCGGTACTTGCCGATTGGCTTTTTCGAGATTCGTTCGAAAATCTCGATTTCAATTTCAGGAAGTACCATGATGGCTCGCCCGGATACTTCCTCGACAACCTCAACCTCCTGAGTTGGTGGTAGTGGCATCAGAAAGGAAAAGACCTCTGACCATGCAAGAGCTGCCGCAGCTTCGTCCTGTTCTGCTTCTGCGTTTTCAGCTGCGTTTCGAAGGGCCTGCAGATTGGTCAGAAATATATCCCAGTGTTCATCTGGAATCCGGTTCAAATCCTCAGACTCATCAATCGGATTAAGAACAACTCGGTCGTCAAAAAGGCGCTCATGCATATCCTTGATGACCAAGATGAGCGCGTTTTCGTCGTCCATTCCGACTAAGCGGCTCAGCAAGTGTTTTTCAAAGCTCTCAGCAGCCAATACTGTGAGCAATATCGAGGAAGGCCTGGCTGCGCCAGACTCAACAAATGCAACTGCTGCCCAGCCTTTCAAATATCGAATAAGCCTACGTAGCTGCTCTCTATCGTCACCCCACACGACGTCCTTGAACCACTCATATATTGCCTTTGGGTCGCTGTCCTCCCATGCTCCGGACAAACAGGCTAATCGACGTGTATCAGTTGATTTTTCGAGGTGATACACCGGGGTGTCAATGTGAAACTTTTTTTCGTAAATGGCTCGTGAGCACCGCTCTTTTGGGGGTTCGGAAATGCTCTTTACATCGGAATTCTGCGACTTGAAGGTTAGTAGCTCTTGCTGAACCCATGTCCTTAATTGGGATGGAGCTGGTGTGGCGTTCCCGTCATCTTCCCATTGGAAGTAGATGCCGACATCGACGTCGTATTCTTCGTCAACGTGAACAGGCCGAATCAGCGTTCCAGATTTATAGGAGCCTTGCAGCCAGGTAGAAATCGGGTACCCGTAATCGTCGTACAGAGCCTTTTTCAGGTGGTCAGCCAGCGCATTCCACTGGGTCTGGAGAAATTCACGCTGCTCTGTTGTCGGTGTAACCCGTTTCAGGAGAGTTTGCTCGCCTGCTCCATTAAATAGAGATGCTGCTTTACCCAAGGCCTTAGTCCTTAATTAGTAGTAATTGTGGATTATGCGATAAGAATACAGATAGTTTCGTGGTAAGCACATCTGTGACGGCTTTTTCGGCTAAGGCGAGCAAGGTTTTCTTTGCGGCGTCAGTGGCCACGTCCAACCCGAGGTCTTTTGCCTGCTCTTGGGAGGGCTCATGGTCAATCCGGAAATATCGCTCTTTAAGGCGATGAGATACCAGTTGGTCCACAAACTGCTGCTGGGCCGAAATCATCACTGAAAATAAGCGCTGGTCCTGCATCCAGTCTGCAATTCCGAAGTCGCGACCAGAGCTAAATGACAGGGAGTAACTTTGGGTCGTTGTGCCTACGCTCAAGATTCGTAAGGCTTCAGCCGAGACTTCAAAAAAATGCTCAGCCTCATGCGCGGCAACTAAATCAGGTGCATTGGCGAATAGACCACCGTCTGCGTAGAGGCATCCTTGTACTTCTGCCAACTCGAAGAATGTTGGGGCTGCGGCAGTAGCCAAGGCAACATCTACAGCCTTGAGTTTCCAGTCCCGGTTCCATTCACGCTTGTGCCGGGTTTTGAATACCTGTGGTTTTCCTTGCGTTACGTTGACTGCAGGTATGGCTACGGGGTGAATAGCTTCACCAAGCGTAGTTCCCGCCGGAATCAACTCAGTTATGGCTTCACGCAACGGGGTGGTCGAGTATCTGGCTTTTTTTGAATGCTTAACAAGGTCCCATCCAACGCCTAATTTGCCAGAGGGGGGCTCGTGCAGGGGAAAGATTTTCTCCCCATGCTTGAGAAAGACCTCTACCACCTTACTCATAGGTACTTCGAAGGCCACAGCAAGCGCTACTATGCCACCGATAGAGGTGCCGCAAGTCAGGTCAAAACATTGACCTATTGGCTTCTGCAGATGCTCCTCAATGACTGCTAATGCCTTGGCAGTAAAAAGCCCCCTGTAACCACCGCCAGTAAGGGCCAATGCTTGAAATGGTTGGTCTAGAGTCCACGTCATTACAATATCCTACTGGCTAGCTTTCGACTGGGAAGTAAGCTGACTTTGAAAGCCCGTCAACTCGTTGATCATTATTTCAAGGCCTGGCAAAAACCACGTCTTTAAGGAGTGCTTCGATAAGCTCATTGGGCCTCGTTTCGAGTTAATTCTTTCTGTCAGTTTTGCATAAAGGTTTTGCAAAAAAGGGAGTTCTTGCAACTTCCAGTGTCCGTAAGCGCCCGGTGAACCCTGTGGAAGGCGTGCAATCATTGGGCTTCCTGAAGGTGAGGCATAATCAGGTTTCTTTTAGTGTCGGCTTTCGATTGATTCCGTCTATTCATCGGTCGGCGAGCTTGCCTGCAAAAAGCGCCACCGCATCGGCCAGTACGCGGGCGGGGGCCGCCTGGCGGCTCCAGTGGTGCCAGAACAACGGCATGCTAATCGGCTCGTCTGCGGCCAGCTCGCACAATGCGCCTCGCTCAAGCGCGTCTTTTGCCTGCGGCAGAGGTACCAGACCGTACGCCAGTCCGGCGCGCACGGCGCCAAAGAGCGCGGTCGAATCCGGAATGACATGACAGGGATAATCGCCCTGCTGCAAGCCCCAGGCCTCGCGCAGCCAGCGACGATGAATGCTGTCCTGCTGGCCGTAAACGGCGGCGGGCGCATCGGCCAATGCATCGGCGCCCAGCCCGGCAGGAAAACAGCGGGCGACAAATTCCGGTGTAGCCACCAGCACATACTGCATTACACCAAGGGGTATAACGCCACAACCGGCTATCTGCTGGGGCTGTGTGCCAATACAGCCGAGTACCTCACCGGAGCGCAACTGGTCGAGCGTTTGAGCCTCGTCCGCCACCACACAATCGAGCAGAATCCGCGCCGCCTGCAGGCAGGGGGTGATCGCGGCGATAAGACCCAGCGCCAGACTGTCCGCGTTCACGCCAATGCGCAGCGTCAGCCAGTCGGAGGCAGCCGTCTCTAGCGTTTCCTGCAGTTCGGCTTCCAGCAGCCGTACCTGCCGCACATGCGCCAGCAGTTTCTGCCCTGCCGCTGTGGCGCGCACCGGTGTATCGCGCACCAGCAGCACCGTTCCGCTGCGCTCTTCCAGCTGGCGGATGCGCTGCGAGATTGCCGACTGGGTCAGGTGCAGGCGCTGCGCCGCGCCTTCGAAACTGCCGGAGGCCGCAACGGCATCCAGCGCTTCGAGCAATTTGTAATCGAGCATTAGCCAGCCTGCATGCCAATTAGAAAAGATCGTTTTACCACGGCGCGGGGGTTTGATTGAATAGCATCATGACAAGAAACCGTGAGGAAATGAGCATGAAGCCCGTCAATGGCCCGCAACTGGTGCAGATCGCCCTCGAATACGGCACGCCGTGCTGGATTTACGACGCTGCCATCATCCGCGAGCGCATCGGCCAGCTGCGCCAGTTCGACGTGATCCGCTTTGCGCAGAAGGCCTGCTCGAACACACACATCCTGCGTCTGATGCGCGAACAGGGTGTGAAGGTAGATTCCGTTTCGCTTGGCGAAATCGAGCGCGCTCTTGATGCCGGTTTTTCTGTTGGTGGCGTGCACAGCGATATCGTGTTTACAGCCGACCTGCTTGATCGCGCCACCCTGGCGCGCGTGGTCGAACTGAAAGTGCCGGTGAACGCCGGCAGCCCGCAGATGCTGGAACAGCTCGGCCAGGCCAGTCCCGGCCATCCGGTATGGCTGCGCATCAACCCAGGCTTCGGCCACGGCCACAGCCAGAAAACCAATACCGGCGGCGAAACCAGCAAGCACGGCATCTGGCATGAGCAACTGGATGAAGCCTACGCACTGATCGAGCGCTATGGCCTCAATCTGGTAGGCCTGCACATGCACATCGGCTCAGGCGTCGATTACAGCCATCTCGCCGAAGTCTGCGACGCGATGGTCGCCCAGGTGAAGGCCAGCGGCCACGACCTGCAGGCGATTTCGGCCGGCGGCGGCCTGTCGATTCCGTACACCGTCGATGGCGAACGCATCGATACCGCGCACTACTTCAGCCTGTGGGACAAGGCCCGCTGTGAAGTCGAAGCGCACCTCGGTCACCCGGTGACGCTGGAAATCGAACCGGGCCGCTTCCTCGTTGCCGAATCCGCCAAGCTGATCGCTGAGGTGCGCGCCAAGAAGGACGCCGGCAGCAATCACTTCGTATTGTGCGACGCCGGTTTCAACGACCTGATGCGCCCGGCCATGTATGGCAGCCATCACGAAATCAGCGTGCTGAAGCCCGACGGCGCAGCCCGCACGACCGATCAGCGCCCGACCGTCGTTGCCGGACCACTGTGCGAATCGGGTGACGTGTTCACGCAGGAAGAAGGCGGAACGGTCATTCCACGAACCTTGCCGACGGCGGAAATCGGCGACTGGCTGGTTTTCCATGATGCCGGCGCCTACGGTGCATCGATGTCGTCGAACTACAATACCCGCCCGCTGATCTCGGAAGTGCTGATTGATGGCGGTGAAGTTAGACTCATTCGCCGTCGTCAGACGGTAGCCGAACTGCTAGCATTGGAAAACTGTTGAAACGCGGGGTATTTGCGGAATCGCGTTGTGTTGACCACTGAATCGCATCCGATCTGACCAGACGAAATCATCAACTTGACCAGCCAAAGCCGAACGACAGCAGCGGGTCGGGTGCCGTCCATCGGACTTCTGGAAAGCAGTCGTAGAGGCGAACGTCGGCTGACGGGAAGTTGCGACCGGCTCTAGTCGGTAGAGTCGGGAAGTGGCGCGGTAGCAGTAGGTTCGGTTTGTCTGTTTCCGCCCCTTTCGTCTGGCGGTGCCCAAGTAACCTTGCCGTAACCCCGTTTCCACATCCCTCTCATCGAACCGGACATGCCGATTTCCGGCATCCGGCTCTCGGACAAGACCTCACGCCTTCGCCCACGACTTGTCGCGTCCGCTCAGACTGGCAAGACCGAAGTACCCGTAAAGGTGCGGGAGTGGATAGGCTCCGCCTTTGCGATGTCTGAGCTTGTACTTATTACGCAACCACCGGCGTAACCGCGTTGCCGTGTAGCTGTCGATCGCACGATAGGCACGGCTGACGTTTCCTACTCTGAAGTAGTTCGCCCAGCCGCGCAATGAACGGTTCAACTTGCCCACCAACTCCGTGGTCTCTTGCCACCCCGTCTTCAGGTCGGTTAGTTCATGGACCTTTTCGACCATGCGCTTGATACTTTTCTTCGACGGCCACAAGGCGATTTGAGGCTTCCCTGTGCGCGGCGAGTATCGCCTTCCAAACGAGTAACCCAGAAAGTCAAACGTGCCTTCCGGAACCTTGCAGATTCGTGTCTTCTCCTCATTCACTGTCAGCTTCAGCTTGCCCATGATCTCGCGCATTCGCTGTAAGGCTTCATTGGCCTTGCCGTGTTTGCACAGGATCACAAGATCATCCGCATAGGTGACGATTCGACTGCCTAGACTTCGCTCCAACCCCAGTTTCTTCCACGCCAGCACAAACCGCCGCATATACAGATTCGACAGCAGGGGTGAAATGGGAGAGCCTTGCGGGATGCCGCGCCTGTTATCCTTGGCTTCGGTTGTTCGTGTCTTCCTGCCTCGTTTATCGGTTTCCTCCACAGCACATTCCAGCCACATCTTGATCAGATGCAGCACACGCCGGTCTACGATGCGCCGCGCAAGCGACAACATGAGTTCGGGGTGTGGAATACTGCCGAAGTAGTCCGCGAGGTCGGCGTCTACGACGTCCGTTTGGCCTCGGTGCAGGCGTTCTTCCACCTCTATCGCCGCCTGCTGGGCATTGCGGCCCGGCCGGTAGGCGTACTGTTCGGATGGAAGGTCGGCTTCAAAGATCGGTTCGAGCACGAGCATCGCTGCGGTCATGCACACCCGATCCCGCAGGGTCGAAATACCCAGGGGCCGAAGTTTGCCATTGGCTTTCGGGATGAACACTCTCCGGATCGGGTCCGGTCGGTAGCTTTCTTCTCTGAGCGCAAGCGCCAGTTCACCCAGCCACTGCTGCACCCCATACGCTTCGATGTCGGCAAAGTCCTGACGATCTACACCCGGCGCGCCCTTGTTGGAGCGGCACTGGGCATAGGCGTACGCCAGAATATCTTCGCGGTAAATCTTGTCGTACAGGGCGTAGAAGCGGTAGCCGGATTCCGTCTTCGCTTTCGCGTGTAACGCCATTTGCAGCTTCTGAACACTGATCGGAGTTGATAGGTTACCCAATCTCCACGTCCTCACTACGTCTTGCGTTTGTCTTGAACTAAGGCCCCTTCCCTCCACCGGCATTACCCGGCTTCCCCGGTACTACGGGCCTCTCCGCCACCCCAAGGCGCCCGGACCAGCTCTCACGAGTTTCCGGTTGCTCATCCCTGAGCACGCCGAGGGGCTTCCCGTGTTGCGTGCGCTTTCCTTGTGTACATGCTGTCGCCACTACCCCGGCGCAGCGACGGACGGTCTTGCCTTGCTCATCCGTTCCGTCGTATCAGCCTTCCCCGGTATGGCTGCCAGGTCGGCCTGCGCATCGTCTGTTTCGAGGTTTGCTCAGCGTTCACTCACGTTACGGCCTGCACACTCGCGCTGCCACCGAATTTTGTGGCCCGCTATCCGAAGGCTTCAACCATTTCGTTACCTCCATAGTTGCTCCGGTTGCTTCCGGCAGGAGCATTTCGCCGGGTGGGGCTTTCACCCACTGGAAAGCGCCGCCTTTGCACGGCGCACGCCAAGAAGAGACATTCATTCATGGAAAATGTTTTCTGAGTGAACGGCTCTTTTCTGAACTAAAACCTGACACTCCGCAGCTGTCGATATTGGCTAGCAAAATGGTTTGAAAATGTATTGGCTCGGTAAATCCCAGAATTATTTTTTCAGAAACCAATCCGTAAACCGATGCGTATCGTGCGTGGCTCCAACGGATGCACCAACTTGCCGTCGATGCCGCCGCCGCATGTTCCACCCAGCGTTTCGCTACGGGTGCAGGCGCCGCCCCAGTATTCGATGTCGTTGGCTTTTTTGTCGAACAGGTTAAGGACATCGAGGGTGAGTTGCAGTTTGGGGCTGAAGCGGTAACCGGCTTTCAGGTTGGCCATCCAGAACGGGGTCGATTTCTGTTCGGCAGTTTCTTCCAACGCATAGGCGCCGAGGTAGCGCAGGCGCAGGCCGCCGAACCAAGGGCCGCCACTGTCGGCGCTGAGGCCAACGGAGGCGGTGAGCGGAATGGCGTTTGGCACATGGTGGCCGCCGTTGTCCGGGTTGGCGTCCTTGAAGCGCGCTCGCGACCAGGCGAGATCGGCGTCGATAATCCAGCCATCAACGGGGACAATGTAGTTGGACCATTCGGCCCCATGGCGTTGTGAGGCGCCTTTCGGTTCGGTGATGCCTTCATCGCCGATAAAGACCAGCTCTGATGCCAGTTCCATCTGCCAGACCGACAAGCTACTGTTCCAGCCCTGCAGCGGCGCGGCGCGCACGCCGAGTTCGCTGCCCTTGGCCTTGACGATCAGCGGTACGGCTTCGGCCGCCGAGCCATCCTGCGGGTTGGTTAGCGCGGTGGCGCCACGCGCATCGTTACTGTGGAAGCCATGACCCCAGTTGGCGTAAAACTCGGTCTGGCCGAGCAGATTGAAGGGGCCGAAGACAACGCCGAACTTGGGACTGGTTTGCCCGGCATCGCTGCTGCCGCCGTTGTCCATGTTGTATTGGCCGCCCAGCGGCGTCGCCTGAGCGCGAAGCTGGTCGCGGCGCAGGCCAAGGTTGGTACGCAGCCAAGTTGTCCATTGCGTGCGGGCCTCAAAAAAGGCGGCGATGGCGGTTTCGTTGATGCGGTCTTCGCGCACGGTGTTGGTCCGGCGCCGATCTTCCGTGTTGTAGAGGCCGACACTGCTGATCCGGTCATGGCGCAATTGCAGGCCAGCGGTGAGTTCGGTGTATTTCCAGTTCGGCCCGAGGAACCAGCTGCGGCTGGCCTGGCCGCCCCAAACGGTGCGCTCGTCGGCCTGCTCATGCTGATCGCCCTGCGCACCATTGATGTAGCCGGAGGGCGCCGAGAACAGATTGAGGCCGTAGTCGATGACATACAGGCTGAGCTTGCTGGCGCCCTGTGCATCGCTCTTTGCCCAGTCGCCTGCCAGGCTGTAGCGATGCGTCTTGCCGCCGTCGTTGGCAGAGAGGGCGCCGTAACGGCCGATCTCGCCGTTGGTAATGGCGCGTTCCGGCACATGCTCGGTCGCCGTCCAGTCTGCCTGGTAGGCTAGGCCGGTGATGGAAAAGCCATTGGCGGTAGTGCCTGAAGTCAGGCGCAGTACGCCGTTGTATTTTTTGAGATTTTCCGGCTGATCCCAGGGGCCATCATTGCCTACCACTTCGATAGCGCCCAATACGTTGATCTCGCCATCGCTGAGACCACCCGCTGCCAGCAGGCGACGGTAATTTTTCTGGCCGAGGCTGAGGTCGACAAAACTCTTGTCCAGCAGGCGCACATACTCGATACGGGCGCCGCCAGTAGTCGCAAAGTCGCCATCTTCGGCGGCATAAACACCCTTTCGGTATTTCAAATTGCCGACCAGTTCGGGAATCAAAAAATTGAGGTCCATATAGCCCTGGCCGTGACCATGACTGACCATATTGACCGGCATGCCCATCAGCTGTGTGGAAAAATCACTACCGTGATCTAGATTGAAACCACGCAGGAAATATTGGTTGGCCTTGCCGTCGCCGGAATGCTGGGTAACCACCATGCCGGGCACGGTTTCGAGTACTTCTGCCGGGCGCAGCAATGGGCGGTTGGCCAGTTGCTTGGAGGTCACCGTGCCTTCGGTGGCCGAATCGGCAATGCCCGTCAGATCATGAGCGCCGCCGCTGACGGTGACTTCCTGCAGGGTGGGGATGCCGGCGGCGTGGCTGGTGCTCAACTTGCCCAGGGCAAGCGCTATCGCGGCCGGGAAAAAAAGCTGACGTTTCATGGTCAAACTCCAAAATTCGACCGTCCGCCAGGAATGCTGCGGTCCACGCTCTTCAGCATGTTTTTTTCGCAGCTATCCGCAACCCCGCAGACAGTCAATTGCAGTCACCAGCCAATTCTGGCTGGCACGAAAGCAACAGGCCGGTCTCCGGGCTCGCAAGTCTTGACGCGTCGCCTTCCCGGTTTTACCCAGTGGCCTTGTGACGCGCCCGCACTCGCTTACCGTTGCGGGGGCAGCCGGGGAATTGCAGCACCATGTGCCACGCACCCCGTGCCCGTTTCACCTGTGGCCAATTGCCACAGACACCTGCTGCGAATTGTCCGGCCAAACTTCTGATCGCGCTGCCGGCCGAACACCGCTAGCGCGCAATAATTTAGTCGGTGCCGTTTGGCCCCTGATGAAAAACCAGATCTTCGACGATGCGCCCGTTCTTCAAATGTTCGCTAACAATCCGATCCAGATTGGCCTCGCTGACGTTGTAGTACCAAGTGCCATCCGGCTGAATACCAAGGATGGGGCCGCCTTTGCATGCCAACACACAGCCGGTGCGCGTGCGTTTGACGCGCAGGGCGCCAGCGTCCAGCCCAAGTCCGGCGGCCTTGAGCTTCTCCGCCAAACTGTCGAACAGCGCTTCGCCTTCGCCATTCAGTGTACAGCGCGGCCCGGTGCACACCAGCAGTTGCCGGTGGTAGGGGCGAAAGCCGGGTTTGACGACTTCGCTCATGCTTCGATTTCGTTCGCTTCGCCTTCTTCCGGCACGGCGGTAAGCAGCACGGCGGCGATATAGTCTTCGGGCAGGCGATGCAAAACGGCCAGTTCGGCGGCGCTCTTGCCGCTCGCCTGGATGCTCGCCATCCAGCCATTGAGGCCGGTGGATAGCGAACGGCCAGCCTGTTCGCCATCATGAGTGTTGCGCTCGCCATCTTCAACGGCGTATTTGTTGGCGTAGCCGCGCGGTGTGACCATCAGGCCGTGCTTGACGAAGGTGTTGGAATTGCCGATCAGCACAGTCGACAGCATGCCGATGTCGCATTCGTTCATCTTCTCCAGCGTCGTGAATTCGATGCGCTGTCTCGGGCGATAGGCTGATTTGACGATGGCGACCGGCGTTTGCGGATCGCGGTGGCGCAGGAAGAGGCGCTGAGCTTCGACGATCTGCTGCGTGCGGCGACCGCTCTTCGGGTTGTAGAGCGCAACGACGAAATCTGCGTAGGCGACAGCGTCGAGGCGGCGGGCGATGGTTGGCCACGGCGTCAGCAGATCGGAGAGCGAAATGGCGCAGAAATCGTGGGTCAGCGGTGCGCCGACCAGTGCGGCGCAGGTGTTGAGGGCAGAAGCACCAGGGATGATCTCGACTTCAATGTCCGAATCCGGCGTCCACCCAGCCTGAAAAAGCACCTCGAATGTCGGCCCGGCCATGCCGTAGACGCCGGCATCGCCCGAGGAAATCAGCGCTACTTTTTTGCCCTGGCGGGCGCGGTCGAGCGATTCGATGGCACGGTCGAGTTCTTCGGTCATCGACTTCTTGATGACTTCCTTGCCAACCACCAGATCAGCGACCAGGCGGATGTAGGTGACGTAGCCAATGATCGTGTCGGCTTCGGCAATCGCCGCACGGGCGCGGGCGGTGAGGTGGTCGTTACTGCCCGGGCCGAGGCCGACGAGCATGATCTTTCCGGTTTTCTTGAGAGTTTCTGGGGTGTTAACAGGTGTGTTCATGGGGTAATCCTCGCAATGGAGACAGTGGCGTTGCGTCCGTCCGAGCCGCGCAACTTGTGTTTTTCGATAATCAGATGGGACTGGCCAGCATTGGCTGCCAGCAAGGCTGACGCTTCAGATACCGACGGCGTGCCGGTAAATTTTCGGACGGTTTCCGAGGGGTTGGGGACGTCGACCGCAGCCAGTGCCGCCGCCGGGTAAAAAAGGCAGGGCCAGCCGTTTTGTTCAATCACCTGCAACAGGCCGGCTTCATCGGCTTTGAGATCAATGCTGGCGACCAACTCGACATCAGTGCGTGATGCACCACAGGCGGCAAGCGCCTCGGCGATGCATAGTGCAATGGTTGCGGCAGGTGTACCTCGGTCGCAGCCGAGGCCGATGGCGATTTTCATGCCTGGGCAGCCGGGCGATAAATGACCAGTTTGCCGGCAAGTTTGGCGGCGAAATCAGCAGGTATTTCGCGCTGACTGATCCACAACACGGCAGCAAATTTCTCTGGATCAACTTCCTCCAGCCGTGCAAAGCGCTTGATATTGGCGGCCAGCGGACCGCTGCGGCCATTGGCGTGGCCGATCCACCAGTCTTCGCTACCGGCTTCCTGAACCAGCGCGACGGCTTCGTCATTGACCACGGCGGCGCTGCAGCGAACGATTTCGTCGTGCGTCGCTTCGAATTTCCAGCCCAACTCACGGCCAAGCAGATCGACGGCCAGCGTTTGCCGGGCGTCGGAGGCGGTGGTTAATACCGGTATGGCGCCAAGGGCGGTGGCGAGATGGCCGGAGAGTGAATTGGCCCCGCCAAGGTGGCCGGAAAGCATGGGGATGACGAATTTGCCGGCTTCGTCGATGACAACTACCGCCGGATCGGTTTCCTTCTTGCCGAGATGCGGGGCGATCAGGCGCACCACAGCGCCGAGCGAGACGATGGCGACGATGCCGTCAAAAGCCGCGAACAAGGCCGGTACCTGATCGCCGACCTTGCCTTCATAGCAGTGGGCGGCACCGGGCGCAGCGGCTTCGGCTTCGGCGCGGAATTTCTCCGGCGTGAATAACTGGGCGCCGGGCAGGGCAGTAACGACTTTGCGGGCCAGGGCGATGCCGTGTTTGGTAATGGAAACAACTGCAATTTTCATGGGGTTGGGGTCCGTTTTTGATTTTTGGGTGTTTTTTCCGGTTGACCGTGGAAGTCTAGGAATCAGCCGCTTCCCTGCGCTTGCGGCAGCCGCGACGTAATTCGCCACGCACGCGCTTGGGGTTTTGCACCAGCATCAGCGACAGGTAATTGACCTTTTCGCCCTTGAGGCTGGCGACATCGCGCACGATGCGTTCTTCCGGCGAGCCGACCTTTTCGATGAAAACCGAGGTGGCGAGCAGGTCGCGCCGCTCCAGCAGTTCAACCACTTCGTCGACCAGCGGCTTCACCTTGAGCAGGGCCAGGGTGTCGAA
>Ga0209480_10001083_pt1 | contig 20295 bp, 14 predicted proteins | sample JI61114C2DNA_FD_187501 | JGI IMG/M metagenome (GOLD analysis project Ga0209480, IMG submission 187501) | Wastewater effluent complex algal communities from Wisconsin, to seasonally profile nutrient transformation and Carbon sequestration -... | ecosystem: Engineered > WWTP > Effluent > Algae... | reverse complement strand
CGACCTATGCCATTAACTGAAATAACAAATGATCAACGTTGGGACATTGTGAACTACATTCGTACTTTTAAGAAAAAGTAATACATTAAATAAAAGTAATAATTAAAAATGGAGTTTCAACACTCCTTTTTTTTTATTAATTTACCCAAAGTTAAATCAATACCGCTTCAATTGTTTTTATTGAAATAATTAATTGTAGTCTATGCTTATCAATCTCAATGATTTATCAAATTTTAAATGTTGTTAAAAGCAACACAATGATTAATTAATTTTACAAACAATCTGAATAGAAGAAAGTTTTTTAATAAAAAGAGAATAAAAATTTGTAAAAATTAAAATTTGTATTAAATTTGCACTCGCTTAACAGCAACGGTATTGGTCTATGGTGTAATGGTAACACAACTGTTTTTGGTGCAGTCTTTCAAGGTTCGAGTCCTTGTAGACCAACAAAAAGCCTCTCAAATTTTGAGAGGCTTTTTTAATTAATAGTACCAAGAAATATCATATTTTGAAAGTGATAATAGGTTTTGAAGCATGATTAACCAAGTCTTCGCCAATGCTTCCGTTATAAAAATGAGCTAATCCTGTTCGTCCATGGGTACATATTCCTATTAAATCTGCATTTATACTCTTGGAAAAATTAATAATACCGTTTTCTATGTTTGTGTCGTTAAAAATATGAGTAGAATAGTTTTCAACATCAAAATTAGCGATGAAATTTTCCATAATTTTTTCTGTGGTATTCGTGGTTTTAAAGCTAGAAGGGGTGCAAATGGTTACTAAAAACAGTTTTGAGTTGAAAATTTTTGCAAACTCAAGCATTTTTCTAAAAGGTTTTATAGTTTCTTTTGAAAAATCCGAGGCAAAAACAAAATTTGTCGCTTTAAATTCCTTTGCTTCTTTTTTGATTACTAAAACCGGAATTGTGGAGTATCGTACGATTTTTTCAGTATTAGAGCCTACAAGTAATTCTTTGAATCCCGATGTTCCGTGCGATCCCATAATTATTAAATCAGCATTGTTTTTTTTGCTAGAATCAATAACTCCCAAGTCAACTTTATTAAATTCGACAGATTCAAATACATCAATACCTTTCAAAAAGGGTGATTCCATTAATTCTTCGAGATTTTCAATCGCTTTGTTTTTAAAAAAAATAATTTCAGGAATGCTCTTGCTGTCTCCAAAGGTGTCATTAACTCGATGAGGTAATTCTAGTAAATGCAAAAGAATGATTTCGCAATGGTTCTTTCGGGCAATTTGAGAGGCTACTTTTAAAGCTTCAATTGAATATTCAGAAAAATCGACAGGTACTAAAATCCGTTTCATAATTAAAATATTAAAAATTATTTTACAAATTGTAGATGAAATTTTGTCAAATAAAGTTACGATTTTTTTTTAACATAAAACAATCATTTTTGATTTATAAAAAATAACACTATATTTGCACAGTTATTTATTAAAAAACTAGATAATGAGGCACGCATAGCGTGCCTCTTTTTATAAAATATGACATTTAAAGATAAAGTAAACGGCTTGGTAGTTGAGGCATTGTTAGAAAAACCTACTGTTTTTTTAATCGACTTGAAAATAACTGATAGTTTCAAAATTATCGTAAACATAGATGGCGATAATGGTGTGGCTTTGCAGGATTGTATTGATATAAGTCGCGCAATAGAAAACAACTTAGACCGAGAAGAACAAGATTTTTCTTTAGAAGTTGCCTCAGTAGGTGTTGGTTCTCCATTAAAAATGGTAAGACAATTCAAGAAAAACGTAGGTAGAACCTTGATAGTAAAATTAGAAACAGAAACAATTGAAGCAGAATTAGTTGAAGCTAATGATAATTTTATAATTTTGTCGTGGAAAGCAAGAGAGGCCAAAAAACTTGGAAAAGGGAAAGAAACGGTTCAAAAAAGACAAGAAATACCGTATACAGAAATAAAAGAAGCAATTGTTACAGTAACATTTTAATTAAATAGTTGGCATGGAAAATTTAGCATTAATCGATTCATTTTCAGAGTTTAAAGATGATAAACTTATTGATCGTGTAACGCTTATGGCGATATTAGAAGATGTGTTTAGAAATGCATTGAAGAAAAAATTTGGATCAGATGATAATTTTGACATTATTATCAATCCTGATAAAGGCGATATGGAAATTTGGCAGCGAAGAGTTATCGTTGCTGATGATGATTTAGATTTAGAGCATTTAGAAATTACATTGTCTGACGCTAGAAAAATTGAACCTGATTTCGAAATTGGAGAAGAAGTTTCGGAAGAGGTTAAATTGATAGATTTAGGAAGAAGAGCTATTTTAGCCTTGCGTCAAAACCTGATTTCTAAGATTCATGAACACGATAACACCAATCTTTACAAACAATTTAAAGATTTAATTGGCGAAATTTATACTGCCGAAGTTCATCATGTTCGTCCAAGAGTTGTAATTTTGATTGATGATGACGGAAATGAAATTGTTTTGCCAAAAGAAAAACAAATTCCATCTGACTTTTTCCGTAAAGGAGATAATGTTCGTGGAATTATTGAAAGCGTTGAATTAAAAGGAAATAAACCACAAATAATTATGTCAAGAACTTCAGAAAAGTTTCTAGAAAAATTATTTGAACAAGAAATTCCTGAAGTTTTTGACGGATTGATTATGGTTAAAAATGTGGTTAGAATTCCAGGTGAAAAAGCAAAAGTAGCCGTAGATTCTTATGATGATAGAATTGACCCTGTTGGTGCTTGTGTAGGAATGAAAGGATCTCGTATTCATGGAATTGTTCGTGAATTAGGAAACGAAAATATTGATGTTATCAACTATACCAGTAATATTCAATTGTATATTACAAGAGCATTGAGTCCTGCAAAAGTTTCTTCTATTAAGATTAATGAAGACACCAAAAGAGCTGAGGTTTTCTTGAAATTAGAAGAAGTTTCTAAAGCAATTGGTAGAGGCGGACACAATATTAAATTAGCAGGTCAATTAACGGGTTATGAACTCGATGTTATCCGCGAAGGAGACGTTGCTGGTGCTGTTGCAGATGAAGATGATGTTGAATTAACTGAGTTTTCAGATGAAATTGAAGAATGGGTTATCGAAGAATTTGCAAAAATTGGATTGGATACAGCTAAAAGTATTTTGAAACAAGACGTAAATGATTTAGTTAGAAGAACAGACCTAGAAGAGGAAACTATTCTAGATGTAATGAGAATATTAAAAGAAGAATTTGATAGCTAGTCAATTCTTCAAAAAAATAAATTTTAAACCTTATTTTTCCTCTCCAGATGAGAGTTAGTGTGAGGAAATAATAAAAAAATCATACTTTATTCTCTTTTTTTTGAGAGGAGTACGGTAAAAAAAAAGGTAATATTAAATAGGTTTTATGTCTGAAGAGAAAGTTATTAGAATAAACAAAGTTTTAAGGGAATTTAATATTTCTTTAGAAAGAGCTGTGGATTATCTTAAGGATAAGGGTATTTCTGTTGAATCAAATCCCAACACAAAAATTTCTGAAGCAGAATATAACATTCTGCAAAATCAATTTGCGGGAGATAAGGGCAACAAAGAAGCTTCAAAAGAGGTAGGTGAAGAAAAGAGGAAAGAGAAAGAAGCTTTGCGAATTGAAAGAGAAAAAGAAGTCGAGGATAAGCGCAAACAAGAAGAAGAACGCTTTAAAAGCCAAGAAGTTATTAGAGCAAAAGGTGTTATTTCTGGACCTGTCCACATTGGAAAAATTGATCTTAATCCAAAAAAAGCAATTCCAACACCTGAACCAACGCCAACCCCAGTTATTGAAAAAACTTCGCCTCCAATAGCTGAAGTACCTAAAGAGAAACTTATACAAAAGGAACCTGTTCAAAAAGAATCTCTACCAAAAGAGCAAGTTCAAGAAAAAGTAGTTTCAGAAGTAAAAGAGACCAAACCAGTTGTTGAAATTAAAGAGGCGACTCCAACTGCTGTAGTTGAAGCTCCTAAAAAAGCAACTTCCGATGTAGCAGAAGCTCCAGTTGAGGAAACAATAACTACTAAATACACGAAATTATCGGGTGCTACATTGACGGGTCAAACTATCGATTTGTCACAGTTTAATAAGCCTAAAAAGAAAAAAGAAGAACCTAAAATTACGCCTAACAAACCTGGAGCTCCTGGAGCTCCTGGTAGTGCGGCAAGTAATGCAAACAAAAATAAACGAAAAAGGATTGCTCCAAAACCAGGTGCGCCAAGACCACCAGCTACTCCTGGAGTTCCAGGTGCTCCAAATCCAAATAAAATCACTCCAAATGCTGGCGGTGGTGGATTTAATGCCAACAGAGGTGCAAGACCAGGCTTTGTTAAAGGCGCAAGACCTGCAATCACTGCAAAAGTAGAGCCAACAGAGGAGGAAGTTAAAAATCAAATTAGAGAGACTTTAGAAAAACTACAAGGTAAAGGTGGTAAATCGAAAGCAGCTAAATATAGAAGAGACAAAAGAGATACACACCGTCAAAAATCAGACGACGAGCAAAGGGTATTAGAAGAAGGTAGCAAAACCATTAAAGTTACTGAGTTTGTAACTGTTGGTGAAATTGCCATAATGATGGATGTGCCTATTACTAAAGTAATTGGAACATGTATGTCACTTGGAATTATGGTTACCATGAATCAGCGTCTTGATGCAGAAACATTGACTATTGTTGCCGATGAATTTGGATACGAAGTAGAATTTATCACAGTTGATATTGAAGAAGCTATTAAAGTTGTAGCAGACAAAGAAGAAGATTTAGTTTTCAGAGCGCCAATCGTAACCGTAATGGGTCACGTCGATCACGGTAAAACATCTTTGCTGGATTATATTCGTAAAGAAAATGTTATCGCAGGTGAATCAGGAGGAATTACACAGCACATTGGTGCTTACGGAGTAACTTTGGAAGACGGACAAAAAATCGCTTTCCTTGATACACCGGGTCACGAAGCGTTTACCGCAATGCGTGCGCGTGGTGCTCAGGTTACTGATATAGCCATTATTGTGGTAGCTGCCGATGATGATATTATGCCACAAACCAAAGAGGCCATTTCTCACGCTCAAGCTGCTGGTGTTCCAATTATTTTTGCTATCAATAAAATTGATAAGCCAAATGCGAATGTTGAGAAAATCAAAGAAAAATTAGCAGGGATGAATTTACTTGTTGAAGATTGGGGTGGAAAAATTCAATCTCACGATATTTCGGCAAAATTTGGAACAGGTGTTAAAGAATTATTAGAAAAAGTATTATTAGAAGCAGAACTTTTAGATTTAAAATCCAATCCAAACAAAGCTGCACAGGGAACTGTTGTAGAAGCCTTTTTGGATAAAGGAAAAGGATACGTTTCTACCATATTAGTACAACATGGAACCTTGAAAATAGGGGACTATATGCTGGCCGGAAAACATCACGGTAAGATTAAAGCTATGCATGATGAACGAGGAAATATTGTAACTGTTGCAGGACCTTCAACACCAGTATCTGTTTTAGGATTGGATGGAGCAGCAACTGCGGGTGATAAATTCAACGTTTTTGAAGACGAAAAAGAAGCCAAGCAAATTGCTGCCAAACGTTCTCAATTGATGCGTGAACAATCTGTTCGTACACAGCGACATATTACTTTAGATGAAATTGGACGTCGAATTGCATTGGGTCAATTTAAAGAATTGAACATCATCCTTAAAGGGGATGTGGATGGTTCTGTTGAAGCCTTGTCTGATTCGTTCTCTAAATTATCTACTGACGAAATTCAAATCAATATTATTCATAAAGGTGTTGGAGCGATTACTGAAACCGACGTAATGTTGGCTTCTGCTTCAGATGCAATTATCATCGGATTTAATGTTCGTCCTGCTGGAAATGCAAGACAATTAGCCGACAAAGAAGAAATAGATATCCGTTACTATTCTATCATTTACGCCGCAATCGACGACTTGAAAGATGCTATGGAAGGAATGTTAGCTCCTGAAATGAAAGAAGAAATTCTTGGAACTGCCGAAGTTAGAGAGTTATTCAAAATCTCTAAAGTGGGAACTATCGCTGGATGTATGGTTATGGATGGTAAAATTGCCAGAAATGCCAAAATCAGAATCATTCGCGAAGGTGTTGTGGTTCACACAGGTGAGTTGATTGCCTTGAAACGTTTCAAAGACGATGTAAAAGAAGTGGCTAAAGGATATGATTGTGGTATTCAAATAAAAGGATACAACGACATCGAAGAACGAGACGTTATCGAAGCGTTCCACGAAGTAGCTATCAAAAAGAAATTGAAATAGAATTTCGATATAATTATATGAAATCCCGAGCAATCGGGATTTTTTGTTTTAGATGAAAATTCTTACTGATATAAAATCAAATGGAATCAATAAAAAATGAAAAATCACCAACCGTTTGTGACTACATTTGCTTTTGATAAGAAAAAAAAATAGCCAATAAACAAAAAAAGCAACTCCAATTGTGTTGCTTTTTTGATTTCAATTTTAAAGAGAAAATTTATTTATTGGGCTTAATCAAAAGCACGTTTTTGTATCGATTATTAATGTCTAATAATGTTTTTTCGGCTTCAATTCGGGTTCTGAAATTGCCAACCCAAACTTTATAATTAGGAGTATTGAAAACTATTGTAGCGTCAATATCATTAAATTCTGTTCTGAATTCGCTAAGAGTCTTTTTTGCGTTTTCACTACTACCAGTAAAAATCTGAATTTTATAGGAATCATTTACGGTGAGCGAAGTATTTATTTTTCGTTTTTCGTTTAACAATTGTTCAAATTTCGGATCTTGATTTACTGTAATGTTTTGGTCTTGAGCATTTACATAACAAGTTGAAAGGCCTGCAAACAAGAAGGATAAAATATTTTTTTTTAGGGCTAAAATTTTCATGATTCGATTATTTTTATACAAAAATAGTGTTTAAAGAATTAAACAGAAACACTATCGTTATTTAGAATTGATATAAATTATATTTAAGACTATTTTAAGGTTTTGAGAATAACTCATAAAGTGTATTTTTGTCGAATATTTTAAGAAAAGTGATTTTTATCATATTTTATATTTGTAAAAAATCATATCCAACATTGTAGATAATCACTAAACTATATGAAAAAGGTGGGTTACCATAATTCGATTACAAGAAAATTATATTTAAGCTTAGTTTTAACGCTTAGTTTATCGTTAACTTCTTATGCACAAGATGCGGCTCCTGCTGCAACTGCGACACCTGCGGCAGCTCCTGCAGTTAGTTCTGGTGGAGATGCAGTAAAAGGAAAGGAAATTTTTAACGCAAACTGTGCAGCCTGTCACAAACTTGATGCCAAAGCAACTGGCCCAGCTCTTAGAGGTGTTGGTGCTAAGTACGAAAAAGCTTGGTTGTATAAATGGATTCACAACAGCGCTGATTTAATCAAATCAGGTGATGCTGCTGCTGTGAAAATTTATGAAGAATTCAACAAAGTGCCAATGAGTGCTTTTCCTCAATTGTCGGAAGCAGATATTGATAATATCATAGCTTACACAATGGAACCTATACCTGCAGCTCCTGCTCCAGTTGTTGGGGAAAAAGTTCCAGGAACTGATGTTAACGCTGGTGGAATTTCAAATAATGTAATTTTAGGTGCTTTGTCATTAATAATGGCAATACTTATAGTAATGCTTGTTTTGGTAAACAATGTGTTAAGAAAAGTTGCTGCAGCAAATGGAATTAATGTTAATCCGAAAGAACCTACCATTTCGATATGGAAAGCTTTTGCCAAAAACCAATTTTTAGTATTGGTATCAGCAATATTTCTATTATTAGCAAGTGCTTTTTTTGTATATGGATATTTGATGCAAGTTGGCGTTGATCAAGACTACGCTCCAATTCAACCAATTCATTATTCTCACAGAATTCACGCCGGAAGCAACGGAATTGATTGTAACTACTGTCACTCATCTGCTCGTGTGAGTAAACATTCAGGAATTCCTTCATTGAACGTATGTATGAACTGTCACAAAAACATTTCGGAAGTTTCAGATACTACAGCTACTGCTGAATATTCTAAAGAATTCTATGATGGCGAAATTGCAAAATTATACAAAGCGGTGGGTTGGGATAAAGACAATCAAAAATATACTGGAAAAACGGAGCCTGTAAAATGGGTTCGAATTCATAACTTGCAAAGTTTTGTTTATTTCAACCACTCTCAACACGTTACTGTTGGTGGGATAGCTTGTCAAACCTGTCACGGTCCGGTTCAAACCTATGAAATTCAAAAACAATTTGCGCCGTTGACAATGAAATGGTGTGTCGATTGTCATAGAAAAACCGATGTTAAAATGGAAGGCAACGACTATTATAAAAAAATTCACGAACAACTTTCCAAAAAATACGGTGTTGACAAATTGACTGCTGCACAAATGGGAGGATTAGAATGTGGTAAATGCCATTATTAAAAAATAGTTTAAAGTATAAAGTTTCGGGTTGTTTAGAAACTTAAAACTTAAAACTAAAGAAACTTGAAACAAAAAATTAAGAAGTTAATATTTATATAGAATATGTCATCAAACAAAAAATACTGGAAAAGTGTTGAAGAACTAGACGGAAATAGTTCTATTGTTGAGGCGCTTAGAAATAACGAATTTGTTGAAGAAATTCCTACTGATGAATTTTTAGGAAACGGTGGTGCTTTGTCATCAACAGCTACAACACGTCGTGATTTTTTAAAGTACGTTGGATTTACTACAGCGGCAGCCACACTTGCAGCTTGCGAAGGTCCTGTTCACATGTCGATACCTTACGTAGTTCAGCCAGAACAAATTATCCCTGGAATTGCTGATTATTATGCAACTACAGTTTTTGATGGTTTCGATTTTGCGAATCTTTTAGTAAAAACTCGTGAAGGGCGTCCTATCAAAATAGACAATAACACAATGGCTGGTGCCAAGTTTGCTGCCAATGCCAGAATCCACGCATCGGTATTGTCATTATATGATAGTATGCGTTTGAAAGAGCCAAAAATTGCTGGTAAAAAAGCAACTTGGATGGATGTGGATTCAAAACTAAAATCAAGTTTGGCTGATGCCAAAGCCAATGGAGGACAAGTTGTTCTTTTGACTAATACCTTGGCAAGTCCATCTTCTGAAAAGTTGATTGCTGAATTTCTTGGTAAAAATCCAAATGCAAAACATGTTATCTACGATGCAGTTTCTGAATCAGAAACATTAGATGCATTCGAAACGGTTTATGGCGAAAGAGCATTGGTTGATTATGACTTTTCAAAAGCTTCGGTTATTGTTTCTGTTGGTGCAGATTTCTTAGGAGATTGGCAAGGCGGAAATTACGGTTCAAGTTATGCCAAAGGAAGAATTCCTCAAGGACCAAAAGCAAATCAAAAAATATCTCGTCATTTCCAATTGGAAGCGAATATGACTTTGTCTGGTGCTGCTGCCGATAAACGTGTTGCTATGTCAACCGCAAATCAAAAACAAGCATTAGTACTTATATACAATATGGTTGTTGGGGCATCTATTCCAGTGACATTGGATGCAAAATTAAAAGCTGAAGTTTCAAAAATTGCTCAAGAATTGAGTAAATCTGGAGCCAAAGGTGTTTTAGTTTCTGGTATTCAAGATAAAAATGCACAATTGTTGGTTTTAGCCATCAATCAAGTGTTGAAAAGCGAATCTTTTTCAACTGTTGGTACAAGACAAATCAGAAAAGGTTCAAATCAAGCAGTAACTCAATTGGTTGCGGCTATGAAATCAGGAAGCGTTCATACTTTGATAATGAGTGGCGTGAATCCAGTTTATTCTTTACCAAATTCAAAAGATTTTGTTGATGGATTGAAAAAAGTAAGTCTTTCGGCTTCTTTTTCAATGAAAGAAGATGAAACTGCTTCGTTAACTACTATTGCTGCTGCTGCGCCTCACTATTTAGAATCTTGGGGAGATGTAGTAATCACAAAAGGAACGTATAGTTTGACTCAACCTACGATTCGTCCTTTATTTGATACTAAACAGTTTCAAGATGTTTTATTGTCTTTGAATGGTATTCCTGGAACGTATTACAATTATTTAAAAACAAATTCAGCCTCTTTAATTTCAGGTTCAACTTGGAATCAAGTGTTACACGATGGTGTTTTTGTTGGTGAAATACCTACAACAGCAGGAGGAACGGCTGATTATAATGGTGCTGCTACAGTTTTGGCACAATCCAAAGCAACTCCAAATTTGGAATTGGTTTTATACACTAAAACTGGTTTAGGAGATGGTCAGCAAGCCAATAACCCTTGGTTACAAGAGTTTCCAGATCCAATCACAAGAGTTTCTTGGGATAATTATGTAACTGTTTCGGCTTCTGATGCTAAGAAATTTGAATTATCAAATGAAATCGTTGCCGATGGTGGTTTAAACGGGAGTTATGCTACTATTAAAACTGCGGATGGATTTACATTAGAAAATGTTCCAGTAATTGTTCAACCAGGACAAGCTGTTGGAACTGTTGGTTTGGCTTTTGGTTATGGTAAAAAAGCCGCTTTAAAAGAAGAAATGCAAGTAGGTGTTAATGCTTACTCATTATATAAAGGTTTCAGTAATGTTCAGTCTATTTCCTTGACAAAAGGAGATGGCGATCACGAATTTGCTTGTGTTCAAGGTCAAAAAACCTTGATGGGTCGTGGTGATATTATTAAAGAAACTACTTTAAAAATATTCAATACTGAGGATGCAGAATTTTGGAACCCGCAACCAATGGTTTCATTAGATCACAAAGAAGTTAAAGCAACATCAGTTGATTTATGGGCTTCGTTTGATCGTTCAGTAGGACATCATTTCAATCTTTCGATTGATTTGAATGCTTGTACAGGTTGTGGATCTTGTGTTATTGCTTGCCACGCTGAAAACAACGTTCCTGTTGTTGGGAAAGAAGAAGTTCGACGAAGCCGTGATATGCACTGGTTGCGTATCGATAGATATTATTCTTCAGAAGAGACTTTTGCTGGAGACAACGAAAGAAAAGAAAATATTGCCGGTTTGTCTAGTTCACTTTCTACATTTAATGAAATGGAGCAAGCCTCAGAAAACCCACAAGTGGCTTTTCAACCTGTAATGTGTCAACACTGTAATCACGCACCTTGTGAAACAGTTTGTCCTGTTGCCGCAACATCACACAGCCGTCAAGGTCAAAACCATATGGCGTATAATAGATGTGTTGGTACTCGTTATTGTGCTAATAACTGTCCTTATAAAGTACGTCGTTTCAACTGGTTCTTATACAACAAAAACAGCGAATTTGATTTCCATATGAATGATGATTTAGGTCGTATGGTATTGAATCCAGATGTGAGTGTACGTTCTCGTGGAGTTATGGAAAAATGTTCTATGTGTATTCAAAAAACACAAGCTACAATATTAGCAGCTAAAAACGAAGGAAGAGAAATTCTTGACGGTGAATTCCAAACCGCTTGTTCTAGTGCTTGTACTACTGGAGCAATGATCTTTGGAGATGTTAACGATAAAGAAAGTAAAGTTGCCAAGTTGGCTGAAGACGAAAGAATGTATCATTTGTTAGAGCATGTGGGTACAAAACCAAACGTTTTTTACCATGTAAAAGTTAGAAACACTTAAAAGATAATTTAAAAATCAATTTAAAGTATTATGTCTCATATATACGACGCACCCATTCGAAAACCTTTAATCATAGGTAGTAAAACTTACCACGATGTAACAGTAGATGTTGCCGCACCTGTCGAAGGGAAAGCCAACAAACAATGGTGGATTGTATTTTCAATCGCATTAACAGCCTTTCTTTGGGGATTAGGTTGTATTATTTACACTATTTCTACTGGTATAGGAACTTGGGGATTAAATAAAACAGTAGGTTGGGCTTGGGATATTACCAACTTCGTTTGGTGGGTTGGTATCGGTCACGCAGGAACTTTGATTTCAGCGGTACTTTTATTATTCCGTCAACGATGGAGAATGGCAATTAACCGTTCTGCGGAAGCGATGACTATTTTCTCTGTAATTCAAGCAGGTTTATTTCCAATTATTCACATGGGTCGTCCTTGGTTAGCATATTGGGTTGTACCAATTCCGAATCAATTTGGGTCACTTTGGGTAAACTTTAACTCACCATTATTATGGGACGTGTTTGCGATTTCGACGTATCTTTCGGTTTCATTGGTTTTCTGGTGGACTGGTTTGTTACCTGATTTTGCGATGTTAAGAGACAGAGCCATTACACCTTTCAACAAAAGAGTATATTCTATTTTGAGTTTTGGATGGAGCGGAAGAGCTAAAGACTGGCAACGTTTTGAAGAAGTTTCTTTGGTTCTTGCAGGATTAGCAACACCACTTGTACTTTCGGTTCACACTATTGTATCTATGGACTTTGCTACATCGGTAATTCCTGGATGGCACACTACCATTTTCCCTCCATACTTTGTGGCTGGAGCGGTTTTCTCAGGATTCGCGATGGTAAATACTTTGCTTATTATTATGAGAAAAGTTTCCAATCTTGAAGCTTATATCACGATTCAACACATCGAATTAATGAACATAATCATTATGATTACAGGTTCTATTGTTGGTGTTGCTTATATCACAGAACTTTTTGTGGCTTGGTATTCAGGTGTTGAATACGAACAATATGCATTCTTGAACAGAGCTACTGGACCTTACTGGTGGGCGTATTGGTCAATGATGACTTGCAACGTATTTTCACCACAATTTATGTGGTTCAAAAAATTAAGAACAAGTATTATGTTCTCTTTCATCATCTCAATTGTGGTAAATATTGGAATGTGGTTCGAAAGGTTTGTAATTATCGTAACTTCGTTACACAGAGATTACCTACCGTCATCTTGGACTATGTTTTCACCAACATTTGTTGATATTGGAATTTTCATTGGAACAATAGGTTTCTTCTTCGTATTATTTTTATTGTATGCTAGAACATTCCCTGTAATTGCTCAGGCAGAGGTAAAAACAATTTTGAAAGGAACTGGAGATAATTTTATAAAAGCGAGAGCAGCAAATAAAGATTCACACCATGAGTAATAAAGTAATACACGCCATTTATAATGACGATGATATATTGATGGATGCCGTAAAAAAAACACGTGCAGCTCATCACCATATCGAAGAAGTTTTTACTCCATTTCCGGTTCACGGATTGGATAAAGCAATGGGATTGGCACCAACAAGATTAGCTATTTGTGCTTTTATTTATGGTTGCATTGGAATCTCATTTGGAACTTGGATGATGAATTATATAATGATTCAAGATTGGCCACAAGATATTGGTGGTAAACCAAGTTTCAGTTATATTGAAAATATGCCGGCTTTTGTGCCAATTATGTTTGAAGAAACAGTATTTTTTGCCGCACACTTAATGGTTATTACTTTTTATATGAGAAGTAGACTATGGCCATTCAAAGAGGCTGAAAACCCAGATGTTAGAACTACAGATGACCATTTCTTGATGGAAGTTGCAGTAAACAATAACGAAAAAGAATTAGTTTCTTTCTTCGAAAATACAGGAGCAGTAGAAGTTAAAGTAATAGATAAGCATTAATTGTGGATATGAAAAGCATATATAAAATAACACTTTTAGTAGGTATTACTATTTTGGTTTCATCATGTAAAAATGATTCTAAACCTAATTATCAATACATGCCAAATATGTATGAGCCGGTAAGTTATAACACTTACTCTCAAGCAGATGTTTTTAAGGGTGGAAAAGAAGGTCAACTTCCGGTAGAAGGAACCATAAACAGAGGTTTTGAAGTTTATGAATATCCGGACACACCTGAAGCTTTGATTGCTGTTAAAGCAGCGAATATAAAATCTCCACTAGGAACATTATCTGCAAAAGATATGGAAAAGGCAAAAGCTTTATTTGAGATTTATTGTGCCATTTGCCACGGTACTGCTGGTGATGGACAAGGTAAATTAGTAAAGCAAGGTAAATTTTTAGGAGTTCCTAATTATAAAGATAGAGTAATAAACGAAGGCAGTATTTTTCATGTCCAAACGTATGGTCTTAATTTAATGGGTTCACACGCGAATCAATTGAGCAAACACGAACGTTGGATGGTTGCAGCCTATGTGATGGAGCTAAAAAGTAAATTATAAAACAAACTCATCGTAAAAGATATGTACACATTTTCAAGTAAATTAAAAACATTTTCTCTCATGCTAATGGTTGTAGGACTTTTAGGAATTGGATATGGTTTTTATTCTGCACCTAAAGATATTCAAGCAGTAGAAGCTATTCTTGCTGCTGACGCTCACGGAAGTCATCACGAAACTGCTCCAACTGTCGAAGCTCACGCTCCTGCAAATGAGGCTCCAGCGCATGAAACGCCTGCTGTAGCAGAGGTTGCCCATGACACGGCAAAAGTAGAGGTTTCAAATGAAGTAGCTCTTGCAGAAACTGTTGTTAATGATTCAATTGCAGCTCCTGCTGTTGTTGAACCAGCTCATACTACAACCGAAGCTCACGCTGTTGCTGGTGAACACAAAGTAAGCGCTGAAGCTGAACACGAAGAGCATTTAAATCATGTTTTACACCAATTGCAAAACAAACCATGGGCTGCGTTATATGTTGCCTGTATTTTCTTTTTGTTAGTTACACTTGGGGTTTTAGCATTTTACGCTATTCAACAAGTTGCGCAAGCAGGTTGGTCTCCAGTTTTGTTTAGAGTGATGCAAGGAATTACGGCTTATTTACCTGTTGGTTCTGTAATTTTCTTCGTGATTTTAGTTCTTTGCGGATTGCATATTTTTCATTCAAATCATTTGTTTGTTTGGCTTAGCGAAGGAATAACAGATCCTACAAATCCAAATTTTGATAAAATTATTGCTAATAAATCAGGATATTTGAACTTCCCATTTTGGATTATTAGAGCTGCTGTTTTCTTGATAGGATGGAATCTTTACAGGTATTATTCTAGAAAAAATTGTTTGGCACAAGATGAAGCTACTGATGATAGTTTCTACAAAAAGAATTTCAAAATGTCAGCTGGATTTTTAGTTTTCTTTATTGTTACTGAATCAATAATGTCTTGGGATTGGATAATGTCAGTTGATCCACACTGGTTTAGTACTTTGTTTGGATGGTATGTTTTTGCAAGTTTTATAGTAAGTGCAGTGACAACAATTTGTTTAGTTTCCTTATATCTAAAATCAAAAGGGTATTTAGAACATGTTAACACAAGTCACATTCATGATTTAGCTAAATTTATGTTTGGTTTCAGCGTGTTTTGGACTTACTTGTGGTTTTCTCAATTTATGTTAATTTGGTACGCAAATATTCCTGAAGAAGTTACTTATTTTGTAACAAGAATTGAATTATATAACCTTCCTTTCTTTGGAGCTGTAGTTATGAATTTTGTTTTTCCTTTATTGATATTAATTAATACTGATTTTAAAAGGATTTCTTGGGTACTTGTAATGGCGGGAACAGTTATATTATTAGGTCACTATATTGATTTTTTCAATATGATTATGCCAGGTACTGTAGGTGATCAGTGGTTTATTGGAGTTTCAGAAATTGGTTCTGTTTTGTTCTTTTTGGGATTGTTTATCTACGTTGTTTTTTCCGCATTAACAAAAGTCCCTTTGTTGCCAAAAAGAAATCCATTTATTGAAGAAAGCAAGCATTTTCATTATTAGAATTCAAATAGTTTATAATTTAAAGGCTGTTTCACTTTCTTGAATCAGCCTTTTTTTTCATTTTCATTTTACTTTAATTTGAAAGAATTTATGAATGAAAATTTCTAAAATAGGAATAAATAGGATCTAACGAATTTGAGTTATTTAGGTTTATTCTTTTTGTTATTTCAATTTATATAATTTGATTAATATAGTTATATTGAGATAAATTAATTTTAAATTAATTGAGTCTCTTTTTTGCTGCTCTAGAATGTAAATTTATTTTTAATCATTAAATTCATTTTCTTTTGCTAGTGTGTTTAAATTTGTTATTTTTGGCGAAAATATGACATTTGTCATTTTTTAAATGTTAGTTTTTTATTATTATTTTCGGGTGTTAATTATTAAAAAGTAATTTATATATGGAGATTTTGTTGGTAATTTTAGTTTTAGTCCTGTTATCTATTGCATTGTGGCAGTTGACTAAAATATTTGATTTGACTCAGGTGGGTGATTCAGATGATTCTCAGGTTGCTAATGATAGCGATAACAACATTCAAGGCTATTTGATGTTTGGTTTTTTGGCATTCATCTATATTTTTTCAATCTACGGATTGATAAAATGGGGCCCATTAGTGCTGCATACTCCTGCATCGAAACACGGTGAAACTGTTGATAATTTAATGAACATCACTTGGTTGCTTATATTCATTGTACAGGCAGTTACCCAAGTATTAGTACATTATTTTTCTTTCAAGTACAGAGGAAAAAAAGGAAATAAGGCTTTGTTTTTTGCAGATAGTAATAAATTAGAAGTGATTTGGAGTGGAATTCCTGCTGTAGTTTTAGCTCTTCTAATTGGATATGGTTTGTATGCTTGGGTTGATATTATGTTTGTTGATGAAAACGAAGAAACTATTGAAATCGAATTGTATGCACAACAATTTAAATGGTCTGCAAGATATTCAGGAACTGATAATGTTCTTGGAAAAGCCAATGTGAGATTAATTGAAGGTGTGAATACGCTTGGAGTTGATTTATCAGACCCAAATGCACAAGACGATATAGTAGTTTCTGAATTACACATTCCAAAAGGGAAAAAGATACATTTCAAGATTCGTTCTCAAGATGTCTTACATTCTGCTTTTTTTCCACATTTTAGGGCTCAAATGAATTGTGTTCCAGGAATGGTAACCGAATTTGCTTTCGAACCTGTTTACACTTCCGATGAATATAGAGCATTGCCTTTTATGGTCGAAAAAGTAAAAAATATCAATGCTTTACGTGAAGCCAAAAGTAAAGAACTTGTCGCCAAAGGTCAAGCCCCACTTGATCCTTACACTTTTGATTTTCTATTGCTTTGTAATAAAATTTGTGGTGCATCTCATTACAATATGCAAATGAAAGTTGTTGTAGATACTCCTGAAGATTTTAAAAAGTGGTTAAGCGATAAGCCTAGTTTGGTTCAAGAAGTAAAAACGGCTAATGCCCCAAAACCTGTTGAAGGTGGAGTTGGTGCAGATTCTACAAAAGCAAAAGACACTGCGGCTATTGCTAAAATGGCTATGAAATAATTAATAAAGAAAATTTAAAGTAAACAGATATGTCAGCAGAAGTTCACGAACATACACACGAACACGAACACCATCATAAAGATACTTTTATTACTAAATATATTTTTAGTATAGATCATAAAATGATTGCCAAACAATACCTTATTACTGGAATTGTTATGGGAGTTGTAGGTGTATTAATGTCAATGCTTTTCAGAATGCAATTAGCTTGGCCTGAGGAGTCATTCAAAATATTCAATGTCTTATTAGGAGATAAATTTGCTCCAAATGGAGTAATGGCTAATGATATTTATTTGGCTTTGGTTACAATTCACGGAACCATAATGGTATTCTTTGTGCTTACTGCAGGATTGAGTGGAACTTTTAGTAACCTGTTAATTCCACTTCAAATTGGAGCAAGAGACATGGCCTCTGGATTTTTGAATATGATTTCTTATTGGTTATTCTTTTTATCTAGTGTTATTATGCTTAGTTCCCTGTTTGTGGAGGCCGGGCCAGCATCAGCAGGTTGGACAATTTATCCGCCTTTGAGTGCTTTGCCACAAGCAATTCCAGGTTCAGGAACAGGTATGACGCTTTGGTTAGTTTCTATGGCAATATTTATCGCTGCTTCGTTAATGGGGTCTTTAAATTATATTGTAACCGTAATCAATCTAAGAACAAAAGGAATGTCGATGACAAGATTGCCACTTACGATTTGGGCTTTCTTTGTAACTGCAATTATTGGAGTTATTTCGTTCCCAGTTTTATTGTCTGCTGCTTTATTGTTAATCTTTGACAGAAGTTTTGGAACTTCATTTTTCTTATCAGATATTTATATCGCTGGAGAAGTTTTGCATTATCAAGGAGGTTCACCAGTTTTGTTTGAGCATTTATTTTGGTTCTTAGGACATCCTGAGGTTTATATCATTATTTTGCCTGCATTAGGTATAACATCCGAGATTATTGCGACTAATTCACGTAAACCAATTTTTGGATACAGAGCGATGATTATGTCTATTTTGGCAATCGCATTTTTATCTACAATCGTTTGGGGTCACCATATGTTTATATCGGGTATGAATCCATTTTTAGGTTCGGTATTTACTTTTACTACTTTATTGATTGCTATTCCTTCGGCAGTAAAAGCATTTAATTATATCACTACCCTTTGGAAAGGAAATCTGCAATTGAATCCTGCAATGTTGTTCTCAATCGGTTTGGTTTCAACATTTATCACGGGTGGTTTGACAGGAATTATTCTTGGAGACAGTACTTTAGATATTAATGTCCACGATACTTATTTCGTTGTAGCACATTTTCACTTGGTAATGGGTATATCTGCTCTTTATGGAATGTTCGCAGGAATATATCATTGGTATCCAAAAATGTTTGGAAGAATGTTGAACAAAAACTTAGGATATGTTCACTTTTGGGTAACTGCCGTTTGTGCTTATGGAGTATTTTTTCCAATGCACTTTATCGGACTAGCCGGTTTGCCAAGACGTTATTACACAAACACCAACTTTCCATTATTTGACGATTTACAAAATGTAAATGTTCTTATAACTACTTTTGCTTTAATTGGTGGAGTATTCCAATTGGTATTCTTATACAACTTCTTTAGTAGTATTTTCTACGGTAAGAAAGCAGTTCAAAATCCTTGGAAGTCAAACACTTTGGAATGGACAGCACCTGTAGAACACATACACGGAAACTGGCCTGGTGAAATTCCAGAAGTTCACCGTTGGCCTTACGATTACAGTAATCCAGCTCATGATGTGGATTTTGTACCACAAAATGTTCCAATGAAAGAAGGCGAAGAAGTTCTTCATCATTGATAGTTTTTAAATTTTTATAAAATGCCTTTCCTTTCGGAAGGCATTTTTATTTGCTTATAACTTTGTTATATTTGTAGAATGAATGAAAATTTAGACCCAACAAACAACGGTTATAATCCAGAAGAATTGGATCTCGAAAAAAAATTGAGACCACTATCTTTTGATGATTTTGCAGGTCAAGATCAAATACTCGAAAACCTGAAAGTGTTCGTTCAAGCAGCAAACCAAAGAAATGAAGCGCTTGATCACACGCTTTTTCACGGGCCACCGGGATTAGGGAAAACTACTTTGGCTAATATTCTTGCCAATGAACTGCAAGTGGGCATCAAAATTACTTCTGGACCTGTTTTGGATAAACCGGGAGATTTGGCTGGTTTGCTAACCAATCTCGAAGAAAGAGATGTCTTGTTCATTGACGAAATCCATCGCTTGAGTCCAATTGTTGAAGAATATTTATATTCTGCGATGGAAGATTTCAAGATTGATATTATGATCGAATCGGGTCCAAATGCCAGAACGGTTCAAATCAATTTGAATCCATTTACATTAATCGGTGCCACAACACGTTCCGGTTTGTTGACTGCTCCAATGCGAGCTCGTTTCGGGATTTCATCACGGTTACAATATTACACCACGGAACTTTTAACGACAATTGTAGAAAGAAGTGCATCCATTCTTAAAATGCCTATCTCTATGGAAGCGGCTATCGAAATTGCCGGTCGAAGTAGAGGAACGCCTCGTATTGCCAATGCTTTATTGCGCAGAGTGCGTGATTTTGCTCAAATTAAAGGAAATGGAACTATCGACATCGAAATTGCTCGTTATGCTTTAAAAGCTCTGAATGTTGATGCACACGGTTTGGATGAAATGGATAATAAAATCCTGAACACCATAATCGATAAATTCAAAGGAGGTCCAGTAGGATTATCGACCTTGGCGACAGCCGTATCTGAAAGTAGTGAAACTATCGAGGAAGTTTATGAACCGTTCTTAATACAAGAAGGTTTCATAATGCGAACTCCAAGGGGACGAGAAGTTACCGAGAAAGCGTACAAACATCTCGGTAAAGTTAGAACTAATATTCAAGGAGGTCTTTTTTAATTACAGAACCATTAAGAAATTAAGAATATTAAGTTTGGAAAATTTCTTATTGAAACTTAATTAATGGTTTTAATAAAATAGTAATTGTTTAACAACAAAGAAAAACACTCACAATTCATAAAATCCGAAGCCAAACGCCTCGGGTTTTTGTCTTGTGGTATTTC
>Ga0209480_10001081_pt1 | contig 20302 bp, 14 predicted proteins | sample JI61114C2DNA_FD_187501 | JGI IMG/M metagenome (GOLD analysis project Ga0209480, IMG submission 187501) | Wastewater effluent complex algal communities from Wisconsin, to seasonally profile nutrient transformation and Carbon sequestration -... | ecosystem: Engineered > WWTP > Effluent > Algae... | reverse complement strand
GCCGGTGAGTTCGGCACGATCCGCGAAGTAGCCGAAACCAGTGATGAGCGCGCTGCCTTTGCGGAAGTGCTCGTGCCACGCGCCTTTGGTGAGGCCTTGCACCTGCGTCTGCTTTTCGTTCATGAGCGTGAGCACAAAGCCGCTCTTCGTCGTAGCCATGGTTTCGGAGAACCATTTAAACTGCGGTGAATCCGCCTGCCATGCGTGGCAGGTCTGCCAAGTCGTGCCAAAGTCCTGGATGTGATTGAGATCTAGTGCGATAAGCCGCAGATCGAAGTCGGCGAGGTCGAAGTGCCACTTCCATTCGTCTCCAGGCAGAGCAAAGAACTCTCGATACGCAGTGGCTTTCACGTCATAGACGGCATGAGCAGGTGGCTTCGGGCCGCGACTGGTGATCTCGCGATCATGATTGCCGAGGATCGGCATGAAGGGTGTGCTACGGAACAACTCACGGTTTGCGTCAATGAGTGCGCTGAAGGCCTTCGTTCCTTCTCTGCCCTTCTCATGAAGGCTGGCTACGTTGTCACCGACAGTGAGGAGCAGATGCACATCGTCTTTGACGATGGCGCTCACGTCTTTGCCCGGCGCATAGCCCCAATCACCGACAATGGCGATGCGGAGGTCCTTGCTCGGGCAGCCTTTGAAGGTGTGGATAGAAGAGACGTCATCGCCGCTGCGCACGCGGTAGTGATAAACCACGTCACGCTGCTCCAGAGGGATCTCGATGTGATGCAGTGTGACCTGCTCCGAATCACTTTTGAAATGACTGAAATTCTCGCTCGTTCCAAACTCCACAGACGAGTGAGCTGGCCGCTCAGTCTCCCAATTGATGACAATCTTGGAAGGATCGTTCGTCGCATGAGTCAGCCAAACACGCTCAATGGGCGCAGCGAATGCCGAGGTGGCAAAAGCAAGAAGCAGAGTCCGAATCACGGCTATTCGAGAGGTTTGATCTTCAGATTGCGATACCAGACTGGAGCCTGTGCTGCACCATGAAGGCCTTGAAGGCCGATAGGACCTTTGCGGGCGAAGTCTTTGAGGGCCTTTTTGAATTTGTTCGGCGTGCCGTCGGGGTTTTTGCCAACTTCGGGCCAGTTGTCGAGATTAGCGTCAATGACGGTCTCGCCATTGAAGAGGACGGTCACCTGCGGGCCTTTGCAAGTGATGGTGTAGCGGTTCCATTCACCCACAGGTTTCGCGGTACTCTTGCTGGGTGGGATGGCATCATAGATGGCGGCGACCATGCCGTATTTGCTGCCGTCGGCGCTGTCGTGAACCTGGATTTCGAGTGCGGAGAGGACGTCCTTAATATTGCCAGAGCGGAGGAAGACGCCGCTGTTGGATTCCTTGGCGACTTTGAATTCGAGATCGAGGATGAAATCGCCATACGCCTCCTTGGTCCAGAGCGTGTCGTGATCTTTGGCGACGAGTTCACCATTCACAAACCCCCAGCCGCCGGGCGCGACGGTATTCGAGAGATCGGTGGCGATGAGGTCCTTCCAGCTAGTGGTGTCGGGATGATCGGCGGAGAAAGAGAAGGTGGAAACGAGGGCGAGGAGGGTGGTGAGTTTCATGGTGAATTGAGATTCGAGAATGAGGTGGGATGAATGGGATGTCGAGATGAGGTTGTGATTCGACTTTAGATCTGAGCTACCTACGCTGAAGCTTCGAGAGTCTCCCAACCATGCCACGCGCCACACGAAAAGTTTCTGAAAAAGAGCCAGACCTCTTCGCGAGCACGGGTGGAAGTGTGACACGCCGTTTCCTCGGCTGGGATGCTTCGCTCGTGCATTCGGTGACTGCTCATCTCGCAGCAGGCTGGGATGGCATCGGAGCGCTGGATTTGAGCGAGTGGCTCATCGTGGTGCCGACTCGGAATGCGAGCCGTCGTTTGCGCGAGGCGCTGGCCATCCATGCGGCGACGAAGAATGCAGCCGTGCTGCCGCCTTTGACTGTGACGCCAGACTTCCTGACATCGCCTGAGCGTGTGGCGGACATGCAGGCGGCGGGCCGGGTGGAAACGCTGCTACTGTGGGCGGCGGAGATGCTGCGAATGAATTTGGAGGATCACCGCCAGCTCTTCCCCGTCGATCCCGTGGAGCGCAACTTCACCTGGGCGCTGAAGACGGCGAATGATCTGCTGCAGGTGCGCGAGACGCTGAATGAAAATGGCCTGAGCCTGGGAGATGCCGCGCGGATGCTGGAGAACTCCGAGATGGAGCCGGAGCGCTGGCGTGACCTCGCCAAACTGGAGCGCGAATGCTTGCGAGCCACGGAGGCGAATGGCTTCATCGACTGGCAGGTGGCGCGTCGGCGTGCTGCGGGAACTGGAACACTGCCCGATAGCGTGAAGCGCATTGTCATTGCAGGTGTGCTTGATCCTTCAGTGCTCGCGATCCAGGCGCTGGAGCGTCATTCACGTCGCATCCCCGTGGAGGTGTTGATCTTCGCTCCGCATGTCACGCACAGCGGCTTCTTTGACCTGTGGGGTCGGCCTGTCGCTGATGCCTGGCTCACGCAGCCGATTCACATCCCGACGCCAGAGAACACGATTCATCAGGGCAGCTCTCCGGCGGAGCAGGCTGCGGCGGCGATGGAGATTCTCGCGACCTATCCAAATCCAGGTGCCGTAGCTGCCATCGGTGTGGCTGATGCCGAAGTCTCAGCGCCGCTGGAAAAGACGCTCGCCGAGCATGACATCGGTGCCTATGACCCGGCTGGGAAACGCATGGGCACGCATGGCGTGTTTCATCTGCTGCGTCTGCTGAGTCAGCTCAGCGCCTCGCGCTCCTTTGGAACGGCAGCAGAGCTGATGCGCTGCCCGGATGTGGTGGAGACGGTTCGCCGAAAAGCCGAGGAGCAAACGGGCACGCGGCCGAGTTTGCCGCAGTTGCTCAAAGACCTGGATGATCTCGCCGTCAAAGCGCTGCCAGACACCCTGGACGACGCCATTGAGCTGGCTCCGCGAGTGTCGGAAGAGAGCCCCATCATCGTCGGCCTGACATGGATGGATGCTGTTTTAAAAAGCCTCGCTGGAGCGAACTTCGGCACAGCCTTGACCGACTTCCTGGCGGATGTCTTCGCCGCACGTCGCTTCCGCAGTGATCGCCCTCAGGACGCCGTCTTCGCTGCCATCGCAGATCAAATTGCACAGGTGCTGGATGCACTGGAAGGCCCTGCGGCATCACTGTTTCCCAGTGCGCTGTCGTCTGGAAGTCGTTTGGAACTTCTACTTCGCGTGCTGGAAGAGCAGGTCTTCTATCCCGAGCGCGCTGCGCGTGACATTGATCTACAAGGCTGGCTCGAGCTGCTCTGGGAGGATGCCCCGCACCTCATCGTCACCGGCATGAATGACGGCAAAGTGCCCGAGTCGATCATGGCGCATCAGTTCCTGCCAGACTCGGCGAGGCGAGCGCTCGGCCTGCGCAACAACGACACGCGCTTCGCCCGCGATGCCTGTCTGATGACGATCATCATCGAGAATCGTCAGCGCACTGGCGGGCGGGTGGACTTCATCTTTGGTCGCACGGGTGCTGCCGATGAACCGCTGAGGCCATCACGTCTCTTGTTTCAATGCCCCGACGCCGATCTGCCGGAGCGCACGCTGCATTTCTTCAAGAAACCGAAGCTGCGCAGTGACCCGATGGCCTGGCAGCTCGCCTGGCAGTTGAAACCGCAGCCTTTGCCCGACGATGCAGCGATCTTCCGCAAGCTCAGCGTCACCCAGTTCCGCGACTACCTCGTCTGCCCGTTCCGCTTCTACCTGAAGCATGGTTTGAGGATGAAGGAAGTCGATGCCTCACGCACAGAGATGGATGCGATGGAGTTCGGCAGCCTGCTTCATGCCGTGCTCGAAAAGTTTGGCCAAGAAGGCGAGGCCGCGACTTCGACCGATGCCAACGTGATCCGCGCGGAGCTGCATCGCCTGCTCGAAAGCCATCTGCACGGCACCTTTGGCGCACGCCTGACCGTGCCCGTGATGATCCAGAGCGAGTCCGCCAAGCAGCGCCTGTCCTGGTGGGCAGAGCGCGAGGCTGAGGAACGCGCGAAAGGCTGGTGCATCGTCGCGGCGGAGACACGCATCAGCCCTGAAGGCAATCCCTGGACCCTGGCGGACATGATCGTCAGTGGCGTGGTGGATCGTGTGGAGATGCACCCGCAGCTCGGTGTGCGCTTGATCGACTTCAAGACCTACTCGCCCACCGTCGCGGGCAAAGGCGAAAGCAAAAGCGTGGAGGACTATCATCTCACGAAGCTCAAGCGCACCGAAGTCGAAGCGGCCTTCCAGCCCTGGATGCTCACTGAAAACAGCCGGGGCGAACTCTGCCGCTGGGCGGATCTGCAACTCCCGCTCTACCGATTGGCGATGGAGCGCCATCATCCAGGCGCGGAGATCCACACCGCCTATGCCACGCTTGGTAAAACGAAGGCTGACATCGCGCTCGATGCCTGGCCTGATCTCGAAGGCTCACTCCTGCTAAGTGCCCGCGCCTGCGCGGAGGGCATCATCGCCGCCATTCGTGACCGCAAGTTCTGGCCACCTACCGAGAAGCTGACTTACAGCGACGACTTCGGACATCTCTTCTTCGGCGATCCGCATAAGGCGGTGGATGCGAGTCTCATCTTTACCCAGGAGGCCGCATGAGCACACGCAACGCCATCCCCAACGAAATGATTCTCGCCTCGGCGGGATCAGGCAAGACGTGGCAGCTCACGAATCGCTTCATCGCCCTGATGGCGCAGCAATTGTTGGCCGGTCAGGAGGTGACACCTGAGCGCATTGTGGCCGTCACGTTCACGCGGAAAGCAGCGGGCGAGTTCTTTGATTCGATCCTCGTGAAACTCGCGAAAGCAGCCTCGGACCCGAAGTTCGCGAAGACACTCATGGGCGATGAATCCATCGACCCCGAAGTCGTGAATGATCCGCTGAGGCCAATCATGAGTGAGCTGACGCCGGATCACTTCCGCACACTGCTGCGAGTCTTCATCTCGCGGATGCCACGTCTGTTTCTCGGCACCTTGGACAGCTTCTTTTCCGCCATCTTGCGCAGTTTCCCTGCAGAGTTCGGCCTCGCGGGAGACTTTGAGATTTTGAGCGATCACCAGGGGTCCATCGAGCGCGAACGTGTGTATCGTTCCGTCTTCCAGCGCACGCTTCCAGGCCTCAAATCGCGCACGGAAGGCATCGCTGCGCAGAAGGATTTCCTGGAGGCGTTTCGTCGGGCGACGTTTGGCAAAGAGGAGTCCAGCATCCGCGCCGTGCTCGATCAGTTTGTCGAAAATCAGCACGGTATCCTGCTTCATGCCGCACGTCAGGAACTCTGGGGTGATGCAAAGTCGATATGGCCCAAGGGCTGCCACTGGCTGGGATCGACGATCAAACTCGACGAGGATTTCGCACGTCTCTTTGCCTGCTTTGAAAGCGAAGGTGTGAACGAAAAAGCCCGTGAGTTCTGGGACGAGTTTCGCGAGCAAGCAGTGGCTCATATTCCCGGCGGCAGCCTGCCAGCACGGGTGAAGTTCTTTGTCGGCAAAGCTCTGGTATGCTGGCAGGACGTTGAGTCAAAGAACTGCACGCTGACGGTGAACCGGCAGAAACAGAAGCTCGAAGGCCGAACCTGTGATGCCTTCAAAGCCATCATCACGCACATCGTCGGCGCCGAGATCACGGTGCGTTTGGAGCGCACGCAGGGAGCTTGGCAGGTGCTGAATCTCTTCGAGCAAAGCTGGTCACAGCAGGTGAGGCGGCGTGGTCGTCTGACCTTCCAGGACATGGAGCTGATCCTCGCCGGGCATGAGTTTGCCAAGGATCTGCCGCGTCCCATGCTCTCGCAGGTGCCGGGTGACGAAGAGCGGCTGCGCATCGACTACCGCCTTGATGCACGCTACGACCATTGGCTCCTCGACGAGTTTCAGGACACGAACTACACGCAGTGGTCCGTGATCGAGAACCTCATCGACGAAGCCGTGCAGGACACCTCAGATGAGCGCACGCTCTTCCAAGTCGGCGATGTGAAGCAGGCCATCTATGCCTGGCGCGGCGGTGACACGCGTCTCTTTGACGATGTGGCCGCACGCTACAATTCCGGCGCTGAGCAGCGCATCCAAAAGCGACCGCTGAATGTGTCCTGGCGCTCTGGGCATGATGTGATCGACATGGTGAATCGCATCTTTGGCGACACGGCTGCGCTGGCGGAAATGAAGCTACCAGTGGAGACTCAGAAGCGCTGGCCCTGGCAGAATCATCAGGTGGCAGGCATCCATGACAAGCTGCCCGGATATGCCGTACTTCTGAATCCTCAGCCTGAAGATGGCGAGAAGGTGCAAGAGTCTGATCGCTTCAAATTGATCTCGGGTTTGCTCGAAGAGATCCAGCCCGTGGCCCGCGGATTGAGCTGCGCGATCCTTGTTCAGGAAAACCGCACGGGTCGTGCCCTCGTGGATTACCTGCGCGCGCATTCGCCCTCTCGCATCCCGGTGATGTGTGAATCTGAGATCGCCATCGCTACGGACAATCCTGTGACGTTGTCTTTGCTCAGCCTCCTAAAATGCGCCGCGCATCCTGGCGATACGATGGCGTGGCAGCATCTGCGAATGACGCCCTTCCGTGCAGTCTTCGATACCGCTGAGATGAACATCGGCAAGCTCGCCGCCGAGGTGCTGCGGCAGGTCTTTGACGACGGCTTTGAATCCACGCTGAGACACTGGCAGCGTGAGCTGGTGAAGTCATGCACGTCCCTCGACACCTTCAGCCATCGCCGAGTCGAGGATCTGGCTCTCGCCGCGCGAATCTTTGATCAAGGTGGCAGCCGGAACATCGACGAATTCCTCGCCTATGCCGAAGGTTACACCGTGCGTGAACCTGATACGCACAATGCCGTGCAGGTGATGACCATTCACAAGTCCAAGGGCCTCACCTTTGACTGCGTCATCCTCGCGGACCTCGAAGGCAATTCGATGACGACCGTGCGCCGTGGCATCGGCGTGAAGCATGGTGAGAAACGCCATGTGCAGTGGGTCTTCGATTTGCCGTCGAGCGACATCGTGAAGGCCGACCCCGTGCTCGGTGAGTACCGCGAAGAACGCGAAGCCGAGGCCGCCTACGAAGAGCTGTGCAAATTTTACGTGGCACTCACGCGCGCCAAACACGCGAACTACCTCATCGCCGAGCCTCGCAAGGAGTCGTCGAAGTCGAACAACTTCATCAAACTGCTCCAACTCACGCTTGGCGATGAAAAGAAACCTGTGCCGACACACTTCGGCGATGTCCCGGCTGACATCGTTTATGAAAGCACCACGAAGGCGACGGATCGACGCTGGTTTGAAAACGTGAAGGCCAAGCCAGCCGAGGAGCTTACCTCCACCGAGATCATCAGCGTCACTTCGGAAGGGCGATTCCGGCCACAACGTCGCACGCCAAGCGGTTCAGAAACAAGCGTGGTCACGGCGAAGCAGCTCTTCTCACGCGGTGGACGTTTTGCCCGTTCCTATGGCACGCTGGTTCATGCCTTCTTCGAGCAGATCGAGTGGCTGGATGAAACGGATATCGCCACACTAGAGAACCTTTGGGCTGCCCTGCCCTGCGCAGATGAGAGTATCCGCACTCGCGCTCAGGATGAAGTCCGCCGCTGTCTCGAAGCGCCCGCAGCTCGCGCGATTCTCAGTCGTCCTTCACCGCAGGCCGAGTGCTGGCGGGAAAAGCGCTTCGAGATCCTGCTGAAGGGGGAATGGCTCTCTGGAACCTTTGACCGCGTGATGATCGAGCCCGATCGAGCCACCATCCTCGACTTTAAGACGGACAAGGTGGAGACCGACGAAGCCTTCACAGCACGAGTGGAGGGCTACACGCCACAGATCGAAACCTACCGCGAGGTGCTTTCACGCATGACCGGCCTGCCGCAGGCGGCCATTCATTGCCGCCTGCTCTTCACGCATCGCCATGAGTTGGTGGACGTATGAACGCTCATCGCCGAGCCAGTTATTGACAATGAGCGTCCACGAGTGAATTTTCACAAGTGCCACGCATAGACATCCCCCGCAAATCTATCTACCGGCTGTCCATCTACCAACGCTGCCTCGGCAAGCTGCGGGAAAATGAAGTCGATACCGTCTCATCCGAGGCTCTCGCCAAGGCTGCGGGGGTGAAGCCCACACAGTTGCGCAAGGATCTGGCCTACTTCGGGCAGTTCGGCACGCGGGGGCTGGGTTACAATGTGGATGTGCTCAGCAGCACGATCGCTCAGGTGCTGGGGCAAAATCACCTCCAGCCGGTCATTCTTGTCGGTGTGGGGAATCTAGGCTCCGCTCTGCTCCGTTACGGCGGCTTCCGCAAAGAGGGTTTTGAGGTGGCTGCGGCTTTCGACATCGCCCCGCGGCCGCAGTTGGGGCTGAGCATTCCTATTTTGAATCTGACCGACATGGCCGCTTTCATCAAAGAGCATCAGGTGAAGATGGCGATCCTCACCGTGCCCGCCAGCAATGCCCAGTCCGTGACGAACAAGATGGTCGATGCAGGCATCCAGGCCATCCTGAACTTCTCACCCACCATCCTCGACGTGCCGGAGCACGTCGTGGTGAACAGTGTCGATCTCGCCGTAGAGCTGGAAAACCTGAGCTACTTCATTCGCTGATTTGCCAAAGCCAGTCTCCCCGCGCTATCGGTGGGCATGGCTTCAAAAGGCACTCTTCTCGTCACCGGCGGCGCCGGCTACATTGGCTCTCACACCGTCCGGCATCTGCTGGAACTGGGGGAAAAGATCGTCGTGCTCGACAATCTGATCTTTGGCCATCGCGAGGCATTGCCGATGGATCGCGTGACCTTCGTGGAAGGCGACATGGCCGATGCCGCCTTGCTGGACAAGCTCTTCACGGATCATCAACCCGAGGCCGTGCTGCACTTCGCCGCTTTTGCCTTTGTGGGCGAGTCCGTCACTGACCCACTCAAGTATTACCGCAACAACCTCGCTGCCCCGCTCATTCTGCTTGAGACCATGCAGCGCCACGGCTGCCGGAGGTTCATTTTTTCCTCCACCTGCGCCACCTATGGCAATCCCGTCTTCGTGCCGATGAACGAAGAGCACCCGCAGTCGCCCGTGAACCCCTACGGCGCCTCCAAATGGATGCTCGAGCGTGTGCTGCGGGACTGCGATCACGCCTGGGGGCTGAAAAGCGTCTTCCTCCGTTACTTCAATGCCAGCGGCAGTGATCCGAGCGGCGAGATCGGTGAAGATCACGAGCCCGAGACGCACCTCATCCCGCGCATCCTCATGGCCGCCACGGGTGAGATCCCCGAGATCAGCGTCTTCGGCACCGACTATCCCACGCCCGACGGCACCTGCATCCGCGACTACATCCACGTCTGCGACCTCGCCAGTGCTCATGCTAAAGCGCTCGGCTACCTGCGTGACGGAGGCGCGACGACTCCCGTCAATCTCGGCACCGGCCGTGGTTTCAGCGTGAAGGAGATCCTGCAAACCGCCGAAGCCGTTACCGGGAAAACCATTCCCGTCACCTACGGTCCCCGCCGTGCCGGTGATCCGCCAGAGCTCATCTGCAATCCTGCCAAAGCCAAGGCCGTGCTCGGCTGGGAAGCCCACTACAAAGACCCACGCAGCCACCTCGAACACGCCTGGAAATGGATGACCGGCCCAGGCAAAGGTCGGTATCCGAGATGAGCATTCCGCAGTTGCTCTGATGAAACGAAAAAGGCGGCTGGGGATGCCAGCCACCTTCGAAAAGGTAGAACGGGTTTTCTAACCCGTTCTGAAAGTGAGTTGAAAACTCGCTTTACGTTATCCGATGACCTCGGGCCACTCCGTATGGAACATCTGGCCTTCGGGCTTGTCAGTGCGCTCGTAGGTGTGGGCACCGAAGAAGTCGCGTTGGGCTTGGAGGAGGTTGGCGGGGAGGCGTTCGGCGCGGTAGCTGTCGTAGTAGCCGAGGGAGGCGCTGAAGGCGGGCACCGGGATGCCGTTGAGGGTGGCGATGCTCACCACTTCGCGCCAGTTTTGCTGGGTGCTGCTGAGCACGTCTTTGAAGAACGGGTCGAGCATGAGGTTCGCGAGGCTGGCGTTGGTGCGATACGCGTCGGTGATGCGATTGAGGAAGCGGGCGCGGATGATGCAACCACCGCGCCAGATGGCGGCGATGCGACCGAGGTCGAGGTTCCAGCCCTTCTTCTCGCCGGTGCTGCGGATGAGGTCGAGACCCTGGGCGTAGCTGACGATTTTGGACGCGTAGAGGGCGTCGTGGACTTTTTTGACGAGTTCGGCCTTCGGCGTGGTGATGTTGACCTTCGGGCCGGTGAGCTGGGTGCTGGCGGCGACGCGCTGTTTTTTCTGGCTGGAGAGGATGCGGGCCTCGACGGCGGCGTTGATGGTGCTGATGACGACGGCGTTTTCGGCGGCGTTGAGCAGGGTCCACTGGCCGGTGCCTTTCTGGCCGGCTTTATCGACGATGAGTTCGACGACGGGCTTTCCGGTTTCAGGGTCTTTTTGCTCCAAGGCCTTGCCAGAGATCTGGATGAGGTAGCTGAGGAGGTCGCCCTCGTTCCACTCGTTGAAGATGGCAGCCATCTCGTCGGTGGTGAAGCCAGCGTGCTTGAAGATGTTGTAGGCTTCGCAGATGAGCTGCATGTCGCCGTATTCGATGCCGTTGTGGATCATCTTCACGTAGTGACCGGCACCGCCGGGGCCGATGTGGATGACGCAGGGCTCGCCATCGACCTTCGCGGCGATGGATTCAAAGATGGGCTTCATCACTTCCCAAGTGGAAGCAGGGCCGCCGGGCATGATGCTCGGGCCTTTGCGGGCGCCTTCTTCACCGCCGGAGACGCCGGCACCGATGAAGCGGAGGCCTTTTTCGGCGAGGTAAGCGTCGCGACGCTCGGTGGTCTGGTAGAAGCTGTTGCCGCCGTCGATGACGATGTCGTCTTTATCGAGAAGGGGGATCAATTGCTCGATCACGGCGTCCACGGCATCGCGGTCGGTGTCCTTCACGGCGGTGGATTTCACCATGATGTGAATTTTGCGCGGCGTCGCCAGGCTCTGGACGAATTCTTCCAGCGTGTGGGCTCCGACGAGGGCTTTGCCGGGATGCTTGGCGAGGAATTCATCCGTCACGCTGGTGGTGCGGTTATAGACGCTCACCTGGAAGCCGCGGCTCTCCACGTTGAGAACGAGGTTTTGGCCCATCACAGCGAGGCCGATCAATCCGAAGTCACTTTTTTTGCTCATATATTTAGGGGCCGAGTCCATACCCGCCCCCTCCGGCTTGGCAAAGGGGATTTTCCTCATGGAGGCCATGAACGCGGCTGATCGGGCCGCCGGACGAGGGGCAGTTTTTGCCAGAATGGAAGATGTCAGCGGCAGGTGACGTGCTATTCTCCGCCTTCGCAAACCTCACCCAATGTCTCAGATCACCTCATCCACCGGCTGGAGCAGCACTCCGCGCGCCTCCTTCCGCGCTCGTGACGACTGGAGCCTGAAATGGTGGGTCATGTTCGCGGTCATCCTGTCTTTTTTCTTCCATGGGCTGCTTTATGTCAGCTTTGACAAGATCAGCATGGTGCTCGGCAGCGCCGCGCGTCCCGTGCAGGAAAATAAAGTACCTGACCGAGTGAAGATCGACCCCCGCCTGCTCCAGGAGCAAAAGGCCATCCAGGAAATCCCCGAGATGATCGCCCCTGGCACGCAGCCGGACATCAAGTCCTTCGAGGCGAATCTGGACAACTTCGACAAGGCCCAGATGATCCCCGAAAACCAGGAGATCGACCTCACGCCGAATGTGAAGGAAGTGACTAATTTCCTCCGCCAAAGCGACCCAGGGGATGGCCGCACGCCCAAAGGTGGCATAACAGACATGGCAGCCCTGCTGGCCCCACAGTCGGCGATGGCTGCGCCGGATCTGGCAAGCGCGATGGCGAGCGTGCGGCGTGACATCCTATCGAAGCCCGTCTCAGAAAAGCAGATGCTGCTTGATGCCGGAGCATTGGAGCCCAAAGGCAGCACTGGAGCCATTGATGCCGACCTGCTCGGTGAAGTGAAGAAGCAAGGCGTGGGCGATGCCGCAGGCACCCGCGTGAAGGGTTTCAGCAATCTCGATGATCTGCTCAGCGGCGGCGGCGGTCGTCTCGGTGGCAGCACCGCCCCGATCCTGATGCCCACGGACCTGCTCTTCGAGTATGGCAGCGATCAGCTCGCCGAAGGTGCCCGCCTCAGCCTGATGAAGCTCGGCTTCCTGATTCAAAAGAACCCCGACAGCCTCTTCATCGTCGAAGGCCACACCGACAGCTTCGGCGGCGTGGACTTCAATCTCGACCTCTCTCTCCGCCGTGCGAATGCCGTCGTCGAGTGGCTGCGCAACTCCCTTCGTCTCGGCACGGATCGCATCCAAGCCGCCGGCATGGGCAAGAGCAAACCCATCGTCAGCACCAGCGGCACCGTGGAAGAGCAAGGCATGAACCGCCGCGTCGAGATCAAAGTGCGGGCGAAGAAGTAGTTTCCAGCATTGCCTTTCAGTCCTTCTTGCTCATACTTTAAGTCGTGAAAGACCTTCGTCGATACTGCCAACTCGCACTCAAGCTCGCCCAAGTCATGGAACTCGGTGATGGCGAAGGTTATGTGGCGAAGATCCCGGGTTTTCGTGGCTTGCTGGCGGTCGGCGGAACTCGTCGTAAAGCTTTAATCGAACTCTCATCCGCTCTTGAGGACTGGGTGATGCTCGCGCTGAGGCGGGGCATGGGATTGCCAAAGCTCAAATTGCCTGAAGTTGTCACCGCCTGAGCCATTCTTCTCGGCTGATGCCAGCCTCCGCCAGGATGATTTTCAGCAGGTTCACTCCTATATCCTTACCTCCATGTGGGTTCGGGATCGAGAGCTAGACGCTGCCTTTCACCATGTGCTGATGTTTGCCACCGACGACCGGTCCCTGCCAACCAAGCGCACGCATGCGTTTGATCAGTTCGGATCGGGAAACAGGTGAAAGCTTCATCTTCACACGGGTAGCCATTTGTTGGAGACGGTGGCAAGGAGTTTGGCATGAAAAAGAGCTGTTCAGCGTATTGCAGCCATGCCCAAAACCATCCTCGCTCTAGGTGCCCATTATGATGACTGCCCGTTCGGCCTACCAGGCACGCTTTTAAAAGCGGTGAAGCAGCACCACCGCGTCGTGATGCTCAGTCTGATCGGCGATTACTCAAACTGGCCGCCAGTGAAAGGCCGTGATGAAGCTCTGCGGCAGAAGAGCATCGACATGGCGAAGGAGCGCGGGATCGAGATGCGCTTCCTGAACTATGCCTCCATGGGCTATGAAGCCACGATGGAGGCCAAGCGAGCTGTCGCCCAGGTCGTGGCCGAGGTGCAGCCAGACATCGCCTTCATGCTCTGGCCGCGAGATCGGCATCCCGACCATGAAGCCGCGAGCGCCATCTGCCATGCGGCCTTGTTTCAGCCTGCCCGCCTGCTCGGCAAAGACCAGGTCCGCAGCCCCAGCGAGGTTTATTGGTATGACAACGGCCCCGGCCACACCATCGACTTCACGCCCGACACCTATTTCGATGTGAGCGACGAATGGCCCGCCGTCGTCGATTGGCTCGGCGGCCTGATGGCCTTCGTGCGCAATGGCCCCTTTGACCCACAAAAAGACGCCGCTGTGGAAACCAAGACTGTGCTCGCACGGTATCGCGGTCTCTCCAGCGGCGTGAAGTATGCTGAAGCTGTGAGAGCCGTGAGGCCGGTCACGCGTGAGCTGACCTGACCTCACCTTGTTCAACCTCACGCAAACAAATGCGTGAGCGGCTGACCTTTGTCAGCCACGGTGAAGGGTCGCTTGCTCGGTGAGTAGATCACCTGATCCAGCGGCAGTCCGAGGGCATAACCAATGGTGGCGTTGATGTCGGGCGGGGAGACTTTGCCATCCACGGGAGCGGCACCGGCTTTGTCGGTGGAGCCCCATTTCATGCCGCCTTTGATGCCGCCGCCAATGAGCACGGAACTGAAGACGGGGTAGTGATCGCGGCCCTGATTCTGATTGATCTTCGGCGTGCGTCCGAACTCGGACGAGACGACAATCATGGTGCTGGCGAGCAAGCCACGGGCTTCCAGATCCTGCACGAGCGCGCTGACAGCGGTGTCGAAGGTCTCGCAAAGGCGCGGCGTGTTGATGAAGTTCGCCGTGTGCGTGTCCCAGCTTCCAAAGGCGACCTCGACGAAACGCACGCCATGCTCCACGAGGCGACGTGCGAGCAGGCAGCCCTGACCAAAGGTCTCGCGGCCATAGCTCTGGCGCACGGCTTCGGACTCCTTCGTGAGGTCAAAGGCCACCAGGTCATCGCTCTTCATGAGCTTCACGGCGTCGTCATACATGTCGCTGTAGGCCTTCACATTCCGCGTGTCCCACTCGGCTTTGAACTCGGCATCCAGCACGCCCGCGAGATCGCGACGAGCGGCAAAACGGTCAGCCGTGACACCATTCGGGATGCGCACGTTTTGCAGCCCAGCCTCAGGATTGTTCACCATGAGCGGACCATGCTTCTTGGCAAAGAAGCCCGCGCCCGGATGGCGGCTGTCATTGCCGATATAGACATAAGGCGGCAGTGCCGGATTGCCCGCGCCTTGATAAAAGCTCAGCCAAGCTCCCATGCCCGGATGCTTGATCGTGCTGCGCAGGCCGAAACTGGTGTGCATGAAGTAGTTCGCCTGCTCATGCGCCGCCGTGTTCGTGGCCACGGCATTGAGCACGCAGGCGTGATGCATCTGCTTCGCCATGCGTGGCAGGTATTCGCTGACTTGCACGCCATCGGCACTGGTCTTGATCGCCTTCGTCGGGCCCGAGACTTCCTTGTTCTCCGGCTTCGGATCCCAGGTGTCGAGATGGCTCTGACCACCGGTCATGTAGAGAAAGATCACATTGCGCGCCGTCGGCACCTGCTTTGCTGTGGCTGCACCTTCACCCGCCGCAAAAGCCTTGCCGGAGAAGAGATGCTCACCCGCCGGCATCAGGCCGACACCGAGCATGGTCTTGGCCGTAGTCGCCATGAAACGGCGACGATCGAGTTCGCAGCGGAGGAAGGGGGATGGATTGGTTTTCATGGTTCGAATGGATTGAAGTTACTTCACAAAGATGAACTGCTGAGTACTCAGTGCGGCGAGGGTGAGATCTTCCCAGATGGATTTGTTGGTGGCGTAGCTTTCGAGGCGCTGCTTCAGGGTGTCGCGCTCCTTGGCGGTGGGGTAGCGGGAGTATAGGCTGAGGAAGAGGGTGTCGATCTTCTGGTCAGGGGTGGCGGCTTTGCGGAGGTTGATGCTGAGCACAGACCAGGCGCTGGTGACGTTGCTGCCGAGGGTGCCGTTCATGAGGGTGAGAGCCTGGGGCACGGAGGCTTCGTCGCTGGCGTTTTCGATGACGTCGCGGTCGCTCTGGCCGAACTCGCGGAGGAAGTGTCCGCGTGGTGCGGGTGATGGCAGCTCGGCGGCGCGGCTCCAGGTGGTGTGCAGGCCTTTGACATAGCTGGCGTAGCTCTTGCGGGACTTCGGATCTTTGATACCAAGCAGCACGGCATCTTGATCGATGCGCTGGCTCATTTCTCCAGACATGGGCATGTCCTTGGCATCAACGCGGGCACCTTCCATGAGGTTCATCATGGCCATCTCCATGGCTCCACCAGCAGCGATTTCCTTGAGCTTGGTCTTCACGGCTTCGTTGCTGGACTTGCTGGCGGCGGCGTAGAAGCACTCGGAGACAGTCTTGCGCAGGATGCGCTGGCTTTCACCGAGGCGACGCTGGATCTCCTTGGACTTTTCTTTGTCGTTCTTGGCGCGGGCTTCGTCGAGTTCCTTGCGCAGAGTATCGAACTCTTTGTTCTGCTCCTTCATGGCAGCGGCGACTTGTTTGGAGGCCTCGAAGAGCAGGCTGGCTTCGGTTTGATCGAGCAGACCGGCAAGTTGGCGGCGGTTGTCGAGATCACGCTTGTCACGCTCACGGGCGGTCCAGTTGATGCTGTCGGGCTCGGGATTCACGAGGGTGACGAGCGAGTCCCAGGCCTGCTCGGCGCTCATGCGGCGGAAGACGGGGCCTTGGAAATAATAGGGCTCTCCCATGGCGACTTCCTTCGTGCTGGCACGGGCGAAGGTCTGCGTGTTCAGCAGCATCTTGAGGAAGGCTTTCATGTCATATTTCATGGCGACCATCTGACGGTCGATGAAGGCCTGCACTTCAGGATTTGAAGGCACGCTGCTATCCATGAGTTCATCGAGCGGCTCGATGAGTGCGGCACCGAAGACACGCTTCCAGAGGCGGTTGGTGATGACGGTGGTGAAGCGTGGGTTCTCGGGGGAAGCCATCCACTGGCTGAAGCTCTGGATGGGATCGCTCTCCTTGGTGAGGGTGATGGGTTTGCCAAACATCACGGAGGCAGGGACGACCTCTTTGGGCTTGGCGTCGGTGTATTTGTAGTCGTGCGGCAGGCGCATGGTGGCCTTGTTTTGCACGACCATGGTGTCACGCAGTGGGCGGGTGACTTCAGTCACGGCTTGGCGCATGAGATCCTGCGTTTCTTTGTCGAGCGACTTGTCCTGACGGATCAATTTCTGAGTCTCTTCGACACTCGGCGAGCGGTAGCTGGAAGCCGTCATGTTGTGTGTGAAGGCAGCCATTTCGTAGAACTGCTTCTGCGTCCATTTGTCGAAAGGATGGTCGTGGCATTGGGCGCACTCCATGCGCGTGCCGAGGAAGATGCGCGTCGTGTTGGAGAGGTTGTCCAGCGGCATGCCGCGATCCCGCATGTAGTAGCCGATGGCACCATTTTCAAAGCAGGCGCCGCTGCCGGTGACGAGCTCGCGAGCCATCTTGTCCCAGGGTTTGTTTTCGCGCAGGGACTGGCGGAGATAGTTCAGATAGTTCTGCGAGGTGGTGCTGTCACCCACGCCCTGGCTTTGAGCGCGCAAAACGTCGGCCCAGTAGTTGAAGGCGTGATGCACATAGCCTTCGGAGTTGAGCAATGTGTCGATCAGCTTCGTGCGCTTGGTGTTGTCTTTGGAATCGAGGAACTGCTTCGCCTCCACCTGAGTCGGGATGCGTCCGATGACGGTGAGGTAAGTGCGGCGAAGGAAGGTTGCGTCATCGACAGGCGCATTCGGCGTGAGCTTGTGCTTCGCCAGGCCCTTGGTGAGCAGGTCATCAATCCGCTTTGAGGCAGCGGAGGTGTCAGCAGCGTGGAGGAGGGCCGATGTGCCGAGCACAGCGGCCGCGATGGAGAAGAGCAGCGTGGCTTTCATGCGTGAACCAACGCAGTCTTTCCCGGCACTCATGTCAGCACCGCACACCTTTGCCAATCACAGCCCAACCAACGGCAAGATCGACACACTCAAGAGGCGAAAAAGACTTGTCTGGTGGGTTCAATCATGAGCAAACGGCTCCAAAAACGTCCCCTTCCCTGCCCGTAAACCAGCCAAAACAGAGGTCATTTACCCGCCAAAGATCATCCTCATATCTGCCAAAGCCGCCCTTGCACTCCGTCGGAAGAGTGCCAAACATTCCGCCCTCCAACGCTACCCCTTAGTGTAATGGTAACATAACAGATTCTGACTCTGTTGTTCAAGGTTCGAGTCCTTGAGGGGTAACCATCCTTCCCAGATCGAAAATCGATCTCATTTTGGGAAACTAAAGCGAGCTACTGACCTGTCGGAACTAGCGTGGCAATGGCGATTCCAAGCTCGATCGTGGGCTCGGAGTTGTCGGCGAGTGGAGGTTCTGTGATGCGCCCGTCTTCAGCATGAAAGTCATCACCCACGGAGAAGAGGACCCCTTTCAGCGGATCGTAGTGCAATGGCTCGCCCGAATAAGGGTCGAGAGGCATGTCGGAGAGATAGTCCGACTGTAGATCGGTGAGACCTGAGGGGAGCTTTTGATGGTCTGCCAAGTAGCGCCGAATCGCAAAGAGGCTGACCACCAGTGAATGTCGTGCCCGTGCGAGGTGATGCCGCTCCGGGAGATCATCGATGGAATCAAACTGCTCGGTGAAGTAAGACTCCCCCGCCCCGTTCGGCTGAAAGGAGAACCTGGCCCTCGGCTTCACGAAAGACAACCGCCGGGCCGGGCCGACTGAGAAAGGTGCTTCCACCACTTGGTCACGCATTTGTCGGCAGGCCTCGGCGAAGAGCCCGAGAGTCTCCTGCTTTTTGAAGAACAAACGCCCTGGCCGCTCCTGGAGCACACCACGCGGCATCGTGTCCAACGGCTCTCCGCTTTTCTCTCCGAAGATGAGCTTTTTTTCATGGAGGTAAAAAGCACTTAATGCGCCTTGCAGCAGATCATCACGCGGCGTGAGCTTCATGAATTCTTCCTGGAAAGGCTTGAGTTCAGCGCTGGAGAGCCGGGTGTTCTTCAGCACCTGCGCCGTCATTTGTACGCAGGCCAGGTGGAGTTCCTGAGAGCGAAGGCTGTAAGAGGGCCACGACCACATCTCCTGAAGACAACGACTGAGTCGCCCGAGATCGAGTGCGGCAGAGAGCGCCGCCTGCTCATCACCAAACCGCAGGAGATTGGCCACACGAGCCTGTAGTAGAATGCGGACATGAGGCCAGGAAGAGTGTTCGCCGTGGTCCTCCTGATACCAGACGGCATGATGTGGATGCCAGTCGAAGTCACCGAGCAGGTCGCGAAGCGCATCCAGTGCGGCTCCATTGCCCTGCATGAAACTTTGCAGAAAAGCAGCCTCCCATTTCCAAGCGGGCTTCTGGGCCAGCGCGACGTCTGGGAGCGTATTCACCGCCTGGAGAAAGGTGATCAGCCGCTCCGGGCCGGCGATCTTTGGCGCGGTGTCCACAGGCGCTTTGATCAAGAGATCGTCATCTGATACTGGCGGCGCATCGATGAGATAAATCGAGCCCAGCAAGAAGATGCCAGCCACACCAAGAATGCTCGTGAGCACTGTTCCCCAGGGAAAACGTGGTTCGTATCTTTGGCGCGCGCTGATGGGCACTGGACCCGGACGTTTCTGAGGGGTTGAAGTTGGTGGATCGATCCCGACTAGATCTTCAACAGGTGGATCAAAAGCTGACCTCCGGCGTGCTGGCTCGGCTTTCGGTGGCGGACTCGCGGTTGCATTTTGGCGGGGCAACTCTGCAGATGGTGGCCGGAAGCGTCTATCGAGATCGGCAGGGGGCGGGTTCGTGTGACTTACGGGTGGTATGTCAGGTGCCACTTTCAAATCAGCAGGCAAAACCTCCTCCCTGAAACTGACGATGGTCGGTGTGGCCGCCGGCCTGGCAGACACCGCAGGCAGTTCGGGTGCCTTTGATTGCGCAGGAGGTGACACAGCCACTTCAGGTGCTGGAGGCGGCTCCTTTTTTGCAGCCTGCTTTTCGACGACCTTGGCCTGCCGATTGGCTGCCGCATGTCGGCGCTGCTCATCCTCCCATTCATCATCAAAGCTCCACGGCGACACCCAGCGCGGCGGTTTCACAGGCCGTGCATCTGGGTTGTCTTGTCGGGAAGGCATGGCGCTCAGGTTAATGAAATCACCGCTGGCTAGTCACGCGGCATCTCCAGTTCGATGCCGAAAAAATCGAGGAACACCGCACGATACACCGCACGCTTGAACCTCGGCACCCAGGTCATCTGAAACTCGCGGGGCTCGATCCAGCGCCATTGGGCAAACTCCTGATGAGTGGCGGCGAGGTTCACATCACTGTCCTGGCCCAGGAAGCGGCAGCTAAAATAAGCCTGCTCCTGCCCGCCATAGATGCCGTACTTCAGGCGGTTCTTTTGGAAGGCATAGCGGTAGCCATCGCGGCGCTCCAGAACCTCCAGCTTATCCTTCGTGACTCCGATCTCCTCCGCCAGCTCTCGAAAGAGTGCCGTCTCCGCATCTTCACCTTCATCGATGCCACCCTGGGGGAACTGCCAGGCACCACGAATGTTTAGCCGCTCGGCCACAAAGATCTGGCCACGCTCATTGAGCAAAATGGCGGCAACATTTGGGCGATAAACAATGGGAGTGGCGGGGGGAAGATCCATGAACAGTGCGCAGAGTAGGAAGTGACACCCGTTTGTCACGCATCGGCTGTGCCAGCCCGCTATTTCAATGTCTCCACCACCACGTCACGCACCTTGCCCATCGTGTTCCAGGTGGCGAAGCCGAAGGGGAGGCAGTGGTCGATGAAGCCGGGGCGCAGGGTGACGCGGCGGCCTTTGATGCTCACATTCACAACGAGGCGATCATTCACCCAGGCACGCATTTCATCGGGACGCACCTCGATCCGCACGCGATGCCAGACACCGTTCGCGAAGCGCTGCTCGGCCC
>Ga0209480_10001080_pt1 | contig 20341 bp, 19 predicted proteins | sample JI61114C2DNA_FD_187501 | JGI IMG/M metagenome (GOLD analysis project Ga0209480, IMG submission 187501) | Wastewater effluent complex algal communities from Wisconsin, to seasonally profile nutrient transformation and Carbon sequestration -... | ecosystem: Engineered > WWTP > Effluent > Algae... | reverse complement strand
GTCGGCATCGAACAGCACCACCGGCGGGCTGCCGGTGTCGCGGGCCTGCTTGTAGCGCAGCAACTCGGCACGGGTGACGTCGCGGCCGTTGAGTTCAAGCGCCAGGACATCGTTGCGCAGGCGCACCACCGGCAGCGCGGCAGCGGCGACCGGTGCGACGGCCGGCGTCGCACCCGGCACGCTGGCGACGGGGATGCGCGGCGTCGCAGTGCCGACGGCCTGGGTTGCGGTGGGGATCGCCGGCGCGGGCGCGGCCGCCGCATCGCGTTCCTTGCCCCACTCCATCCACAGGAGGGTGGCGACCATCAGCCAGGCAAGGATCAGGAAGGTACGGGTCTGGGTCATCGGACAGGCTGGCTCACGCCACGCTCAACGCGGGGCTTGGTCGGAGGAAGGAGCGGGGGTCGCGGGCGGCATTGTGCCGGCCGGGGACGGGGGGGGCAACGCGCCGGCGCGCTGCAGCAGGCGTTCGAAGGCCTCGCGCAGCGCGGCACCATCGGCCTGCGCCGCGCCACTGCGGGCGACCACGACGTAGGCACCGCCCGGCAGGCGGGCGCGCAGGTGGCGGAAGGCGTCGCGCAATGCGCGCTTGATGCGGTTGCGGCCGACCGCGTGCGGATCGACCTTGCGCGACACCGCCAGGCCAAGCCGGGCGGGCGCATCATCGGCCAGCCAGTGCAGGGCCATGCGCGGTTCGGCCGTGCGCCGGCCGCCGTTGAACACGGCAGTGAACTCGGCCTTGGCGCGTACCCGCGCTGCCCGCGGGAAGCGGGGCGCGGACACGACGACGCCGGCATCCTGGGCGGACACCGGCGTCTTGGGCATCGCGGCAACTGTCATGGCGATCCGGCCGCTGGCCGGATACGCGACCCGATGGGGTCAGACAGTCAGGCGACGACGGCCCTTGGCGCGGCGACGCGCCAGGATCTTGCGGCCGTCGGCAGTCGCCATGCGCGCGCGGAAACCGTGGTCGCGCTTGCGCTTGAGGTTGCTGGGTTGGTAAGTGCGCTTGGTCGCCATGGCGGGCCTGCTTGCTGTTATTCGGCGGAAAAGATTCGGGACTTTAGCGGGAATACCGAGTCACGTCAACGAGTTCCTGGGTCACGCGCGGCGAGCCCGGGTGGTTTGGTGCCCCGCGGCACGGATGCTACGCTGCCGGCCTCCCGATTTATCCACAGGCGCCGACGCTGCGGCGCCGTCGTCGTCGCCGTTCCCCGAGACCGCCCCTGCCATGGATGTCTGGCCTGCCTGCCTGCGTTACCTCGAAGCCGAATTGCCGTCCGAGGATGTCCTGACCTGGCTGAAGCCGCTGCAGGCCGACCGCCGCGACGACGCCCTGGTGCTCTACGCCCCCAACGCCTTCGTCCGCGACGAAGTCCACCGCCGCTACCTGCCGCGGATTCGCGAACTCGCCGCGCATTTCGGCGGCGCAGAGGTCGCGCTGGACATCGGCGCGCTGCGTCGCCCGGACCCGGTCATGGCCACGCCCACGCCTGCGCCCGCCCGGCCGGGCACGGTCGCCACGCCCGCCGCCGAGCCCTTCCGCGGCAACCTGGACAGCCATTACACCTTCGACAACTTCGTCGAGGGCCGCAGCAACCAGCTGGCCCGAGCCGCCGCCTGGCATGCCGCGCAGAAGCCAGGCGAGCGAGCGCACAATCCGCTGCTGCTGTACGGCGGCACGGGCCTCGGCAAGACCCACCTGATGTTCGCAGCCGGCAACGAGATGCGCCGGATCAACCCGGCCGCGCGGATCCTCTACCTGCGCTCCAACGAGTTCTACAACGCCTTCTTCCGGGCCCTGCAGGAGAAGACCGCCGACCAGTTCAAGCGGCAGTTCCAGCAGATCGACGCGTTGCTGATCGACGACATCCAGTTCTTCGCCGGCAAGGACCGCACCCAGGAGGAGTTCTTCCACACCTTCAACGCACTGTTCGACGGCCGCCAGCAGATCATCCTGACCTGCGACCGCTACCCGCGCGAGGTCGACGGGCTGGAGCCACGGCTGAAGTCGCGGCTGGGCTGGGGGCTGTCGGTGGCGATCGACCCGCCGGATTTCGAGACCCGGGCGCAGATCGTGCTGAGCAAGGCGCGCGAACGCGGCGCACTGGTCCCGGACGACGTCGCCCAGCTGATCGCCAAGAAGATGCGCAGCAACGTGCGTGAGTTGGAGGGCGCCATCAACAAGCTGACCGCCCAGGCCGGCCTGCTCGGCCGTCCGGTCACCATGGAATTCGCCCAGGAAACGCTGCGCGACCTGTGGCGGGCGCAGCAGCAGGCGATCAGCATCGCCAACATCCAGAAGGCCGTGGCAGACTACTACGGGTTGCAATTGAGGGAGATGCTCGGCAAGAAGCGGACCCGTTCGCTGGCGCGTCCGAGGCAGGTCGCGATGGCGTTGGCCAAGGAACTGACCGAACACAGCCTGCCGGAAATCGGCGTGGCCTTCGACGGTCGCGACCACACGACCGTACTGCATGCCTGCCGGCAGATCCGCCACCTGATGGAAAGCGACGGCAAGCTGCACGAGGACTGGGACAAGTTGATCCGCAAACTCAGTGAGTAAGCGGTGGCCGCAAACCCGGTGGGTGACGACGGGACAAGTTGTGGATAACCCGATCCCGTACTTGGCCCGCCATGGTTATCCACAGCTTTTCCCGGACTTCAGGTTTGTTTTTCCCGCCATTCAAAATTGAATAATTCCGAAATTATTCAATAACTTGCACCGGTTACCCACCGATTTTCGCTCTACCAGCACCACCTGCTTTCAAGTTTTATCCATAGATCTTCAAGAGCGGTTCCGAGCCATCGGGCCGTCCCAGAACCAACAAAGGGGCAAGGGGTTCACATGCGGTTTTCCCTGCAACGCGAGGTCCTGCTCAAGCCGTTGGCGCAGGTGGTCAACGTGGTCGAGCGTCGGCAGACCCTGCCGGTGCTGGCCAACCTGCTGGTCAAGGTGCGCGAGGGCCAGTTGTCGCTGACCGGTACCGACCTCGAGGTCGAGATGGTCGCGCGTACCGCGGTCGACGATGCCCAGGACGGTGAAACCACCATCCCGGCGCGCAAGCTGTTCGAGATCGTGCGCGCCCTGCCCGACGGCAGCAAGGTCACCGTCACCCAGCAAGGCGACAAGATCACCGTGCAGGCGGGACGCAGCCGGTTCAGCCTGGCCAGCCTGCCGGCGAACGATTTCCCCTCGATCGACGAGTTCGAAGCCACCGAACGGGTCAACGTGCCCGAGGCCGGCCTGAAGGAACTGATCGAACGTACCGCGTTCGCGATGGCCCAGCAGGACGTGCGCTACTACCTCAACGGCCTGCTGTTCGACCTGCGCGACACCACCCTGCGCTGCGTCGCCACCGACGGTCATCGCCTCGCCCTGTGCGAAACCGCGCTGGACGGTGGCAGCGGCAGCAAGCGCCAGATCATCGTCCCGCGCAAGGGCGTGCAGGAGCTTCAGCGCCTGCTCGAAGGCGGCGACCGCACGCTCGACCTGGAACTCGGCAAGGGCCACATCCGGGTCAAGCGCGACGACGTGACCTTCACCAGCAAGCTGATCGATGGCAAGTTCCCGGACTACGAGGCAGTCATCCCGATCGGCGCGGACCGTGAGGTCAAGGTCGACCGTGAAGCCCTGCGCGCGGCCCTGCAACGCGCCTCGATCCTCTCCAACGAGAAGTACCGCGGCGTGCGCGTCGAGGTGTCCCCCGGCCTGCTCAAGATCAGCGCGCACAACCCCGAGCAGGAAGAAGCGCAGGAAGAGCTCGAGGCGGATACCCGCGTCGATGGCCTGGCCATCGGCTTCAACGTCAATTACCTGCTGGATGCGCTCGGCGCGCTGCGCGATGAACACATCCTGCTGCTGCTGCGTGATGCCAATTCCTCCGCGCTCGTCCGTGGCGCGGAACACCAGCACGCCCGCCACGTGGTGATGCCGCTGCGGCTCTGACCGGATGCCGGATCTCCCGCTGCGACAGCCCGTGTTCCACGTGGAACACTGCAGACGACGCCCGGCCCAGTCCGGGCGTCGTCGTTTGCGCGCGCCCAGGGCCATCCCGTGCTGATCCGGAAACTGCATGTCCAAGGCCTGCGGCGGCTGGTCGATGTCGAAATGCGGCCGGGCCCCGGGTTCAACCTGGTCACCGGCGACAACGGCAGCGGCAAGACCAGCCTGCTCGAGGCCATGCACCTGATGGCGCATGGGCGCAGTTTCCGTGGCCGGATCCGCGACGGGCTGGTTCGCAGCGGTGAACCGGCGCTGCAGGTGTTCCTGGAGTGGGAACAACCGGGACAACCGGGCCGGCGAGCGGGCCTGCGGCATTCCGGCAGCGCATGGGAGGCCCGCCTGGACGGATGCCAGGTCAGCCAACTGGGTGAACTGTGCGAAGCGTTGGCAGTCATCACCTTCGAACCCGGCAGCCACGCGCTGGTCGACGGCAGCAGCGAGGGGCGCCGGCGCTACCTCGACTGGGGGTTGTTCCACGTGGAACGCAGCGATGCGGGTGGCGATTTCTTTTCGCTCTGGCGTCGCCACGCGCGAGCCCACAAGCAGCGCAATGCCTTGCTGCGGCAGGGGCGGGCAGACGCCCAGCTGGATGCGTGGGAACACGAGCTGGCGCAGGCCGGCGAGGCGATCACCCTGCAGCGCGAGGCCTACGTGGCGCGCTTGCAGCCGCATGTCGACGCCTTGATCGCGGAAATCCTGCCGGCAGCGGGCGGTTTGAGCCTGTCCCTGCAGCCAGGCTGGCGACGCCAGGAGTTGGGTCTCGCCGATGCCCTCCTGCTCGCCCGTGAGCGTGACATCGCGCAGGGGCACACCACGGTGGGTCCGCATCGCGCCGACCTCAGGCTCGAGTTCCGCGACCTGCCGGGACGCGATGGCTTGTCGCGCGGGCAAACGAAGCTCGCGGCATTGGTCCTGCTGCTGGCCCAGGCTTCGCAGCTGGCGGCGCATGCGGGGCATTGGCCGGTGCTGCAGCTGGATGACCTGGCGTCGGAGCTGGATCGCCATCACCAACAGCGCGTGCTGCAGGTCCTCGCCGGCAGTGGTGCCCAGGTCTTCGTGACCGGCACCGATCCCGTTCCCGCACTGGCTGCGCTGGACATCCCCTGCGAGAGGTTCCACGTGGAACATGGCGTGGTGGGACGCCTCGCCTGACGTCGTTCGGACGTCGTGGTGGCGCGATTGTTATACTCACGGTTCCTATAGTTAATGTGTCACGGCGCGTTTCCGGCGCGCCGCGGGAGACGAACGCGTCGATGTCGAACAACGAGTCCACCCCGGGCCAAGTGCCCGAATCCAGCCCGCCGACCAAGCCCGCGACCAGCGGGACCTACGACGCCAGCAGCATCACCGCGCTGGAAGGGCTGGAAGCCGTCCGCAAGCGCCCGGGCATGTACATCGGCAACGTCAACGACGGCTCCGGCCTGCACCACATGGTGTTCGAGGTCGTCGACAACGGCGTGGACGAGGCGCTGGCCGGCCATGCCGACGCGGTGCTGGTGACCATCCATGACGATGGCTCGGTGTCGGTGTGGGACAACGGCCGCGGCATCCCGGTGGGCAGGCATGCCAAGGAAAGCGAAAAGCAGGGTCGCGACATCTCCGCCGCCGAGGTGGTGATGACCGTGCTGCACGCCGGCGGCAAGTTCGACGACAACAGCTACAAGGTCTCCGGTGGCCTGCATGGCGTGGGCGTGTCCGTGGTCAACGCGTTGTCCGAGAAACTCCTCCTCGACATCTGGCGCGACGGCTACCACTACCAGCAGGAATATCGCCACGGCGAGCCGGTGTATCCGCTGAAGCAACTCGAGGCGTCGGACAAGCGCGGTACCGAAGTCCGCTTCTGGCCTTCGGTGACGGCGTTCAACGACAACGTCGAATTCCACTACGACATCCTGGCGCGCCGCCTGCGCGAACTGTCCTTCCTCAACTCCGGCGTCAAGATCGAATTGGTCGATGAGCGCCCGGATGGCAAGCACGACGTATTCGAGTACGAGGGCGGCATCCGCAGCTTCGTCGAGCACCTGGCCCAGCTGAAGACCCCGCTGCACCCCAATGTGATCTCGATCTCCGGCGAACAGGACGGCATCGTCGTCGATTGTGCCGTGCAGTGGAGCGATTCGTATCAGGAGACGATGTACTGCTTCACCAACAACATTCCGCAGAAAGACGGCGGTACCCACCTGACCGGCTTCCGCGCCGCGCTCACCCGCACCCTGACCCGCTACATCGAGCAGAGCGGCATCGCCAAGCAGGCCAAGGTGTCGATGTCCGGCGACGACATGCGCGAAGGCATGATCGCGGTGCTGTCGGTGAAGGTGCCGGATCCTGGCTTCTCCTCGCAGACCAAGGAAAAGCTGGTCACCGAGCCGGTGCGCGCGGTGGTCGATGCCGTGTTCGCCGCCAAGCTCGAGGAATTCCTGCAGGAAAACCCCAACGAGGCGAGGGCGATCGCCGGCAAGATCGTCGATGCCGCGCGTGCCCGTGAAGCCGCGCGCAAGGCGCGCGACCTGACCCGTCGCAAGGGCGCGCTGGACATCGCCGGCCTGCCGGGCAAGCTGGCCGACTGCCAGGAGAAGGATCCGGCGCTGTCGGAACTGTTCATCGTCGAGGGCGACTCCGCCGGTGGCTCCGCCAAGCAGGGTCGCAACCGCAAGACCCAGGCGATCCTGCCGCTGAAGGGCAAGATCCTCAACGTCGAACGCGCCCGCTTCGACCGCATGCTGGCCAGCGCCGAGGTGGGCACGCTGATCACCGCGCTGGGCACCGGCATCGGCAAGGACGAGTACAACCCGGACAAGCTGCGCTACCACCGCATCATCCTGATGACCGACGCCGACGTGGACGGCAGCCACATCCGCACCCTGCTGCTGACCTTCTTCTACCGGCAGATGCCGGAGCTGATCGAGCGCGGCCACATCTACATCGGCCTGCCGCCGCTGTACAAGATCAAGCAGGGCAAGAACGAGCTGTACTTGAAGGACGATGCGGCGCTCGACGCGTACCTGGCCGGCAACGCCGTGGAGGGCGCGCAACTGGTGCCGGCGGCGAACGAACCGGCGATCGAAGGCGCTGCGCTGGAATCGTTGCTGCTGGTGTTCGCGCGCGCGCGCGAAGCGATCGCCCGCAACGCGCATCGCTTCGACCCGATCGTGCTGGAGTCGCTGATCGACTTCACCCCGCTGGATGCCGCCTCGCTGGCTGCGCACACCGACGACGCCCGCGAACTCGACGCGCTGGCCGCAAGGCTCAACCGCGGCGGCCTGGGCAAGCCTCGCTATGCGCTGCAGTTGCAACCCGCCAACGAAACGCGTCCCGCCGCGCTGCTGGTCATCCGCCGCCACATGGGCGAGGAACTGACCCAGGTGCTGCCGCTGTCGACCTTCGAGCACGGCGAGCTCAAGCCGCTGCGCGAAGCCGCGGCAGTGCTGCACGGCCTGGTGCGCGGGGGCGCGCAGATCGTGCGGGGCAGCCGCGCGCAGGCGATCGCCAGTTTCGCCGAGGCGCAGGCCTGGTTGCTGGAAGAGGCCAAGAAGGGCCGCCAGATCCAGCGCTTCAAGGGCCTGGGCGAAATGAACCCGGAACAACTGTGGGACACCACGGTGAACCCGGATACCCGCCGCCTGTTGCAGGTCAGGATCGAGGACGCGGTGGCCGCCGACGCCATCTTCAGCACCCTGATGGGCGACGTGGTCGAGCCGCGTCGCGAGTTCATCGAGGAAAACGCGCTGAAGGTGTCCAACCTCGACGTCTGATCGCCGACATTGCCGCCTTGACGTCACTTTCAGGTGCGCCTGCCTACAACAGGCGTCTCCCAAGGGAATCGAAGGCAATGAAGACGAAGATGTTCCTGGCCGGGTTGCTGGCCACCGCCCTGGTGGCCGCCTGCGCGACCACCACCTCGCCGACCGGCCGCACCCAGTACGTCGGCGGCGTCTCGCAGGCGCAGTTGAACCGGCTGGGCGAGCAGGCCTTCGCGGAGGCCAAGCAAAAGACCCCGCAGTCGCGGGATGCTCGCCAGGTCGCCTACGTGGGCTGCGTGGTCGACGCGGTCGCACGGCAGCTGCCCGCGCCGTGGAACCAGCAACGCTGGGATTACGCGCTGTTCGAGAACAGCGAAGCCAACGCGTGGGCGTTGCCCGGTGGCAAGGTCGGCGTGTACACCGGCATCTTCCAGGTCGCCACCAACCAGGACCAGCTGGCGGCGGTGGTCGCGCACGAGATCGGCCACGTGATTGCGCGCCACCACGACGAGCGGATCACCCGCCAGCTCGGCGCGGCCGGCGCCGTCCAGTTGCTCGGCGCGCTGGCCGGCGACTACGGCCAGCTGGCCACGGAGGGCGGCAGCGTGCTCGCCCAGGCCGGATTCCTGCTGCCGAATTCGCGCGCGCAGGAAACCGAGGCCGACGTGGTCGGCCAGGACATCATGGCCCGCGCCGGCTTCGACCCGCGCGGTGCGGTGGCGTTGTGGCGGAACATGTCGGCGGCGGGTGGTGCGCGTTCCCCGGAATGGCTCTCCACCCACCCCGATCCGGCCTCGCGCCTGCGTGAGCTGGAGTCCCGTGCAGACGCGTTGTTGCCGACCATGCAGGCTGCGCGCAGCGCCGGCAAGGCCCCGCGTTGCCGATGATTTAACGCGCACTAGGTGCATCATTCCGGCACGGTTCAAGTGCCGGACTTTCTGCTACGGTGCGACCCCTGCCGCATCCCGCAGCCCCTTTCTCGTTCGAGGTTTGCCATGAAGCCGACTTTCAACCGCCCACTCGCCACGTCCATTGCCGCTGCGCTCGCACTTGCCCTGCTGGCGCCCGCCGCGAACGCACAGCAGGACCCGACCGCGACGACCGGCACCAAGACCATGCGCCAACAACGCGCCGAACGCATGGCGGAACTGGGCAAGGGCAAGGAAGAGGCCAAGCAGGCCGAGGACAAGCCGGCCGCCTATCCGAACGCGACCCGCACACAGCCCGACGCCAAGTCCAGCGGCAAGATGATCAAGAACCTGCAGGGTTTGCAGGAATTGTTCGAAAAGCGGGACATGACCGCGGTGATCGCACGGGCCGAAGAAATCGTGGCGATGCCGTCGGCGAACGCCTACGACAAGTCGTTCGCGTATTCGCTCGCCGCCAACGCCGCCGCCGACCAGGACGACCAGGCCAAGGCGGCCGAGTATTTCCGCAGGGCCGTGGACGCGAACGGCCTCGACAACGACAGCCACTACACCACCATGTTCAACCTGGCGGTGATCCAGTTCGGCCTGGAGAAATACGCCGAAGCGCTGGCGACCGTGGATCGTTTCCTGGCCGAATCGAAGTCGGAGAAGCCCGAGCACCAGTCGTTCCGCGCCGGCATCCTGGCCAACCTGGAACGTCATGACGAGGCCGCTGCGATCTACAAGGACCTCATCGCGAAGAACCCGAACGACAAGCGGATCCTGATGAATGCCGTGGCGGCGCTGCAGAACGCGGACAAGCAGGACCAGGCCAACGCCCTGCTCGAGGACGCCTACAAGCGCGGCATGCTGACCGAGAGTCGCGAGTTGCGGGCGCTGTACATCGGCTACATGAATGCCTCGCGCTGGGACGACACCCAGAAGGTGATCGACGCCGGCGTGAGCAAGGGCGTGCTGCAGCCTGGCCCGGACCTGGCCCGCGATTACCAGATCCTCGCCCAGAACGCCTATGCCGACGACAAGATTCCACTGGCGATCGACCTGTACGGCAAGGCCGCGCCGATGGCCGCGGATGGCGAGGCCTACCTCAACCTCGCGAAGGTCCTCGAGTACAGTGGCAAGAAAGCCGAAGCCAAGGCGGCGGCGCAAAAGGCACTGGACAAGGGCGTCAAGAAGCCGGAAGAAGCAAAGGGCATCCTCTCGCGCTGAGACGCGGTGCGCAGAAATCCACCTGCACCATCGCCGGGGCTTGGAACAAGCGCAAGTGATTGGTATAGACTAGGTGGTTCCTGCGGCCCGGGTGCCGCACGTTGTCGCCCCGGTCGACCAGGCCGGGGTTTCCCACATCCAGAGCCGTCCGCATGACGCAAGATCTCGCCAACACCGAGAAGAATGACGACCGCGAAGGCGGTTTGAGCTGGCCGCGCATCATGGGGATCAGCTTCGCGATCGCCCTGCATGCGGCGGCGCTGCTGCTGTTGCTTGCGCCGATTTCGCCGCCGGCCCAGGACGTCGAGGAAGAGGATGTGGTCAACGTCACCTTCATCGAGCCCCCGCCACCCCCGCCGCCGCCGCCGCCGCCGCCGCCGGACCAGCCCAAGCCGCTGACCCCGCCGAAGACGCTGTCGCCGCCGCGCGCCAGCCCGGTGCCGCCGCCGCCGGAAGATCCGCCGGTCGTGTTCAACGACCCCAGCCCAATGGACGTGCAGGCACCGCCGCCGTCGCCGCCCGCGCCGCCCAGCTCGGTTCCGGACATCGGCTCCAGCGTGGATGCCTCGTCGCGCGCGATGAATCCGCCGGCATACCCGCGTGAAGAGCAGCGCCGCAACATCCAGGGCACCACCGTCCTCATCGTCAGCATCGACGCCAGTGGCGGCGTGCTGGATGTCGAGGTGGAGCGTTCCAGCGGCAACCGCAACCTCGACCGCGAGGCGGTCAAGGCGGCGCGGCGCTGGCGTTTCAACCCGGAAGTCCGCGACGGCAAGAAGATCGCCAGCCGCGTTCGCGTCCCGGTCGAATTCAAGCTCAACTGATTTCCAGGTTCCACCCGTTCCAGCGTTGACGTTGTCCCTTTCGCACAACCCCATCCACGACATCCAAAGGTAAGCGTATGTTGCAAGAAACGACTGCTGCCGCACCTGCCGCCGCCGGAGGCAACAACGCCGCCGCGCTTCAGCAGATGGGCTTCGATCACCTCATCACCCAGCTCGACGCCGTCGGCTGGATCGTCTTCGTCACCTTGATGGTGATGTCGCTGATGTCGTGGTATTGGATCATCATCAACTTCGTCAAGAACATCCGCCTGCGCGGGCGTGGCGACAACGTGGTCGGCACGTTCTGGGAAACCCCGAACGCGCAGGACGCGATCCGCTTCATGGAAGAACAGCCGAAGTCCGAGCCGTTCTCCAAGATCGCCCTCGACGCCGCCCAGGCCGCCGCGCACCACCAGCGCCACGATGGTTCGCGCCTCGCCGAGTCGCTGAACCGCTCCGAGTTCGTCGATCGCGCGCTGCGCCAGGCCGTGACCCGCGAGTCCTCGGGCCTCGAGAACGGCCTGACCGTGCTCGCCACCGTCGGTTCGACCGCGCCGTTCGTCGGCCTGCTCGGTACCGTGTGGGGTATCTACCGCGCGCTGATCAAGATCGGTGCCTCGGGCGACGCCTCCATCTCGGCGGTGGCCGGTCCGGTGGGTGAAGCCCTGATCATGACCGCGATCGGTCTGTTCGTGGCGATCCCGGCGGTGCTTGCGTACAACTTCTTCGTGCGCCTGAACCGCGTGACCAACAGCCAGTTCGACACCTTCGCGCACGACCTGCACGACTTCTTCGCCACCGGCTCGCGCGTCGGCGAAATTGCCGGCAAGCGTTGATCTCGCGCGCGTCCTGACGGAGCACCACGATGGCCTTCAGTTCCGGTAACGACAGCGGCGGCCCGATGGCTGAAATCAACGTCACGCCCCTCGTGGACGTGATGTTGGTGCTGCTGATCATCTTCATGATCACCACTCCGCTGATGAACCATAAGGTCAAGGTGCAGCTGCCGGAAGCGGTGCTGGACAAGAAGCCTGACGAAAAGGCGGGGCTGAAGACCCCGCCGGTCACCATCGCGGTGACCGAGAAAGGCGAGCTGTTCTGGAACGACGAACCGTCGACCCGCCAGCTGATCGAGAGCAAGCTCTCGGTCGAGGCGCAGAAGGATCCGCAGCCGGTCGTCAACATCCGCGCCGACAAGACCACCAAGTACCGGTTGGTCAACGACGTGGTGAAGGTGGCCCAGGCCCAGGGCATGCGCAAGGTCGGGTTCGTGACGACCCCGCCGAAGAAGAACATCTGAGGTAGACAGTCATGGCATTCAGTTCCAGCGGCGGTTCCGGCCCACTCGCCGACATCAACGTCACTCCCCTGGTGGACGTGATGCTGGTGTTGCTGATCATCTTCATGGTGACCATGCCGATCCAGTCGGTGCCGGTCGATGTCGACCTGCCGCAGAAGACGCTCAATCCGCCGCCGCAGCCGAAGGAACCGCCGGATCCGATCAGCTTGCGCATCGATGCTGCCGGCCAGGTGTTCTGGAACAACACGCCGACACCGGTGAACGCATTGCAGACGATGATGAAGACCGAAGTCGAACGCGATCCGACCAACCAGCCGACGCTGGAGATCGACACCAGCGATGACGCCGACTATGGTGTGCTGGCGAAGGTCCTGGCCTCGGCCAAGAATGCGGAAATGGTCAAGATCGGCTTCGTCCAGAACTGAGTTCCGAACAATTCCCTGCTCCGGACTCCGGAGCACGTCGTGGATGACGACGCCGCCTGCAAGGGCGGCGTTTTTTTATGCCTCGGGCGTACAGGCACCGCTCGGCTCGATGACGGGATGTTGCTTGAACGGGTCTTGACGGCACGACGCGGCGGGTGCAGCGTGGAGTCGGGCATCAGGCCCGCAGGAGGTGTCGCATGACCGCTTCCGTGTTTGCTCGACCGCAGCCACAAGCCGCTGCGATGGCTGGCATCAACATCACGCCGCTGGTCGACGTGATGCTGGTCCTGCTGGTGATCTTCATGGTCACCATGCCGATCCGCAGCGAATCGATCGACTTGACCCTGCCGGGAATCACGCCGCCACGGGCGATCCCGCCACCCGAACCGGTGCAACTGCAGGTGCAGGCCGACGGCAGCGCATTGCTGGACGGCGTGCGCGTCGAACTGCCGGCGCTTGCGGCGGAACTGCGCGCACAGCATGCGCAGGCGCCGAAGGCCGGGTTGTCACTGGATGGCAGTGGCGATGCCGAGTACCGGGCGTTCGCGTTCGCCCTGGCCGCCGCCCGCAACGCGGGTTACCGGGACATCGCGATCAGGCGTTGACCCGGCCAGCTACCGCCGCATCGACGATGTGGCGGTAGGCGCGGACCGTCGCGTCCAAGCCGGCGTAGAGGGCTTCGCTGATGAGGGCGTGGCCGATCGAGACTTCCTGCACGCCGGGGACCCGCGCGAGGAACTCCGCCAGGTTCGCCTGGCTGAGGTCGTGCCCGGCATTGACGCCCAACCCGGCCGCCTGCGCGAGCCGCGCCGTGTCCGCCGCCATGCGCAACGCCGCATCGGCATCGCCGCGGGCGAAGGCCTCGGCGAATGGGCCGGTGTAGAGCTCGACGCGGTCGGCACCGGCGCTCGCGGCGCGGGCGACCAGCGGGTCGCCGACATCGACGAACACGCTGACCCGGCATCCCAGGGTTTTGCAGGCGGCGACCAACTGGCGCAACGCGTCGCCATCGCTGGTGAAGTCGAAGCCGTGATCGGAGGTCAGCTGGCCATCGCCGTCCGGCACCAGGGTGACCTGGGCCGGTCGCACTGCGTCGCACAGTGCCAGCAAGCCGGGATACCCGGGACGCGGCGGGGCGAACGGATTGCCCTCCACGTTGAACTCGACGCCGCGCGACCGGCACAGTCCGGCGAGCGCATGCACGTCGTCTTCGCGGATGTGGCGGGCGTCGGGGCGAGGGTGCACGGTCAGGCCATGCGCGCCGGCATCCAGGCAGGCGATCCCCGCGCGCAACACGTCGGGTTCGGCGCCGCCGCGCGAATTGCGCAGCACCGCGATCTTGTTGAGGTTGACGCTGAGCGCAGTCATGCGTGCGGAGCGACTAGGCGCGGGCCCGTGATCAATCCGGGGTGTCCTGGCTGGCCGCGGCCTTGCGGGCTTCGGCCTGTTCGCGCAGGCGGCGCAGCTCGGCGGGGTCGATCATCATCGAGACGTCGCGCTCCTGGCTGGTCACCCGTGCGGAATACATCGCCGCCAGCCACAGGCCGAACAGCACCAGCGCCACCAGCCAGCACAGCACCATCACGACCGAGTTGGTGGTCAGGAACGACAGCACCAGCAGGGCGAAGCCGATCAGCAAGAACAGCCAGTGCATGCGCGCGCTCCGGGCGGGAAGGATCCAGTTTACCGCCAGCGGTCACCGCGACGACAAGCGCCGGCGCTAGAGCAGCGGGGCGATCAACCGCGCCAGTGCCTCGGGCAGGCGTGCGCCCAGCAGCGGACGCGCGCGGTCGTCGCGCACGCGTGGTGCGGAGGCGAAGTCGCGTTCGATGACCTGCGCCAGCTCGGCGGCCACGCCGGCGTCCTCGAACAGCAACGAGGCCTCGAAGTTCAGGCGGAAGCTGCGGTGGTCGAAGTTGGCGGTGCCGATGATGGCCAGCTGGTCGTCGACCAGGAGCGCCTTGGTATGCAGCATCCGCGGGCCGTACTCGTACACCTTGACCCCCGCCGCCAGCAGATCGTCGAAGTAGGAGCGCACGCACCAGGTCACCAGCCGGCTGTCGCTCATCTTCGGTACCAGCAGGCGCACGTCCAGGCCACCCAGCGCGGCCGAGGTCAGCGCCATCATCGCCGCCTCGCCGGGGACGAAGTAGGGCGTGGCCAGCCACACCCGCTTGCCGGCCGAGTGGATCGCACCGACATGCAGGCGGTGGATCGCCTCCCATGGCGAATCCGGTCCCGAACTCAGCAGCTGCGCGCGGATCGGCCCCGGCGCGGGCGCCGGCATCGCCCGGACCACGTCGCCGACGAAGTCGCGGGACTCGGTGGCGTACGCCCAGTCCTCGACGAAGACCTCCTGCAGCGCGCGGACCACGTCGCCCTCGACCCGCAGGTGCAGGTCGCGGTAGGCATCCTCGCGCAGGCGTTCGTCTTCCTCGTCGGTGATGTTGATGCCGCCCAGGAAACCCACGGCGCCGTCGATCACCACGATCTTGCGATGCGTACGCAGGTTCACCCACGGCCGCTTCCACAGCGTCCAGGGCTGCGCCGGGTGGAACCACGCCAGTTCGCCGCCGGCCTCCACCAGCGGTGCGAAGAAGCGCGGCTTGACCTGCTTGGAACCCATCGCATCCAGCAGCAGGCGCACCTTGACCCCGGCGCGGGCGCGCTCGACCAGGGCGTCGCGCAGGGCCGTGCCGGTCCGGTCCGGGCAATAGATGTAGTACTCGAGATGGATGTGGTCGCGGGCCGCGGCGATCGCGTCCAGCAGGGCCGGGTACTTGCTGCCGCCATCGACCAGCAGGCGCACCTCGCGGGCGGTGGTCGGGGCCAGTCCGGTGGTGGCGTGGGCCAGCGTGCGCAGTTCCACGCTGTCGTCGCCCGGCCCTTCCGGCTCGCGCGCCAGCGAGGCGCGATGGCGCAACCGGCGCGCGCGATGGCGGGTGATCTTCTGCGGGCCCAGCAGGTAATAGATGGCGAAGCCGATGTACGGTAGCGCGGCCAGGCTGACCAGCCAGCTCAGGGTCGCCGCGGGCTCGCGCTTCTGCAGCACGATCCACAACCCCAGCCAGACCAGGTAGAGGATCCAGCCGGCGGTCAGCCAGGCGCGGATGTGCGGGATCGCCCAGAAGGTCTCCCAGGCATGCAGCAGGTCGGGCATCGGGGCTCCATCGTCGCGGGCGTTGCGACGTGGACAGGGTAGGGTGGAACGATGGCGATTTCACGTGACGAGGGCCGGCCCGGCGACGATGCCCGCCGCGCGATGGCGCCCACCAGGGGCCGCGGCGCGGCGTCGCGGGTGGCCGGGCGTTTCGAGACGCGCGAGGTGCGCGGCGAAGATGATGGCTGGGGTTCGGTGTACGACGGCATGGACGATGCGCCGTCGCCGCGCACGCAGGTGACCGTCGAACGGGCGCGCAGCATCATCAGCCGCAACCAGTCGCCGGACATCGCGTTTTCGCAATCGGTCAATCCGTATCGTGGCTGCGAACACGGCTGCGTGTATTGCTTCGCGCGGCCCTCGCACGCGTACCTCGACCTGTCGCCCGGGCTCGACTTCAAAACACGGTTGTTCGCGAAAACCAATGCGCCGGAATTGCTGCGCGCGGAACTCGCGAAGCCTGGCTACGTCCCCGCCCCGATCGCGCTGGGCATCAATACCGATGGCTGGCAGCCGATCGAGCGCCGCCACGGGATCAGCCGGGCCTGCCTGGAAGTCTTGCTGGAGACGCGGCATCCGCTGAGCATCGTCACCAAGGGCAGCGCACTCCTGCGCGACCTCGACCTGCTCGCCGAACTGGCGAAACACGGGTTGGTGAGCGTGTTCGTGTCGATCACCTCGCTGGACAACACGCTGTCGTCGAAACTGGAACCACGCGCGGCAGCGCCGCACACGCGATTGAAGATGCTGTCCGCATTGCGCGACGCCGGGGTGCCCACCGGCGTGCTGGTGGCGCCGGTGATCCCGATGATCACCGACATGCACCTGGAGCAGATCCTGGAAGCCGCCCGCGACGCTGGCGCACAGTCCGCCGGCTACGTGCTGCTGCGCCTGCCGCATGAGTTGAAAGAGGTCTGGCGCGAGTGGTTGCAGCTGCACTACCCGGAGCGCGCCGGGCACGTGATGAGCCTGGTCCGGCAGATGCGCGGCGGCAAGGATTACGACAGCACGTTCGGCAGCCGCATGCGCGGGCAGGGGCCGTTCGCGGACCTTGTCGCGATGCGCTTTGCCAAGACCCGCAAGCGGCTGGGGTTCGAGGGCGTGCCGCCGTTGCGCACCGACCTGTTCGTGGCGCCGGGGAAGCCCTCGCCGCAGGGCTCCTTGTTCTGACCTCACGTCGCAGGAATGCGTCGGCAGGCCCGATGCCGGGGATTGCGGAAAGCGCGCCAGGGACGGCGCGCGGCGGCGCCTCGAACAGGATGTTCGCAGAAGCCGAGGAGCAATTCCCGGTATCGGGACTGCTGCGCTGGCCCCGCGATGCTGCCTCAACGCTCCGGCAGCGGAATCCGTTCCACATCGTCGCCCGGGATCAACCCGAAGCGGCCTTCGTCCCAGTCGTGCTTCGCTTGCTCGATGCGCTCCTTCGAGGCCGACACGAAGTTCCACCACATATGGCGCGGGCCATCCAGCGGTTCGCCGCCGAGCAGCATCGCCTTCACTGGCGTCTTCGCGCGCAGCACGTGGCGCACGCCGCGGTCGAGCACCAGCAGGTGCTTGTCGGGGATGTCGGTGCCGTCGAGTTGCGCCTCGCCGTCGAGCACGTAAACCGCGCGTTCCACCGCATCCGCCGGAATGACGAGTTCGGCATCGGCGATGAGGTCGACGGCGACGTTCCACGTGTCGGCGAAGACCTTGACCGGCGATTCCATCCCGAAGGCGCGCCCGGCGATGACGCGCAACAGGCTGCCGGCGTGATCGCGCTGCGGCAAGGTCGATGCGGCGTGGTGATGGAAGGACGGGTCGACCTCCTGGTGGGACTGCGGCAGCGCCACCCAGGTCTGCATGCCATGCAGCGGGAAGCCGGTTTCGCGCAGTGCCGGCGGCGTGCGTTCCGAATGGGCGATGCCGCGGCCGGCGGTCATCCAGTTCACGTCCCCGGGCAGGATGTCCTGCAGGCTGCCGAGGGTGTCGCGATGGCGCATCCCGCCCGACCACAGGAACGTCACCGTGGCCAGGCCGATATGCGGATGTGGACGCACGTCCACGCCGTGGCCGGCATCGAAATGGGCGGGCCCCATGTGGTCGACGAACACGAAGGGGCCGACGCTGCGTGCCTGCAGCGAGGGCACGGCGCGGCGCACCTGGAAGCCGCCGAGATCGTGCACGCGCGGGGCAATCAGTGTCGTCATCGCGAAACTCCGAAGGTCATTGCAAGGTCGGCCACAGCGGCCCGTCGAGCCACAGCCAGCGTGCCATCCACGCACTGACCAGGGCGATCGCCACGGTCAGCGGCAGGCCGATGCGCAGGAAATCGCCGAACCGGTATTGCCCGGGCCCGAGGATCAGCAGGTTGCCGTGGTGGCCGATCGGGGTGAGGAAGGCGACCACCGCGCCCAGCGCCGTGCACACCACGAACGGCGTCGGCGGCAGGTCCAGCAATTGCGCCAGGGCGATCGCGACCGGACCCAGCAACGCGGTGGTGGCGGCGTCGCTCATCACCTGGGTCAGCAGCGCGGCCACGCTGAACATGACCAGCAGGATCAGCAGTGGCGGCCACTGCGCGACCAGGTGCGACAGGCCCTGTGCCAGCAGGTCGGCGGTGCCGGTCTGCTCCATGGCGATGCCGAGCGGGATGACGCCGGCGATCATCACGAAGATACGCACGTCGATCCCGCGATAGGCCTGCTCGATGTCCACGCAGCGGGTCACCACCATCGCCACCGCGCCCAGCAGGAAGGCCAGCGGTGCCGGCAGCCATTCGGTCGCGGCGGCCAGGATCGTGAGCCCGAGGATCGTCAACGCCAGCGGTGCCCGCAAGCGGCGCTTCGCTTCGCCGGCGAACGGCACCAGCATCAGGAATCCGTGGTGGGCCGCGAGTTCGGCGAAGCGCGAGGGGCGGCCCCACAGCACCAGCAGGTCGCCTTCGCGCAGGCGAGCATCGGACAGCCGGTCGGCCATGTCCGCGCCACGTCGCCACAGGCCGGCGATGACCGCGTGGAACTGCCGCGAGAAATCCAGTTCGCGGATGCTGCGGCCGATGAACTCGGAGCCGGGCGCGACCACCGCCTGGACCAGCTGCGGATCGCCTTCGCCTTCCAGCTGGTCGCCGAAGCGGGCGATCGCGTTGAGGTCCAGGCCGGCGTCCTCGTGCAGGGACAGCAATTCGTCGGCGGCGGCTTCGACCAGCAGGATGTCGCCGGCCAGCAACGGGCTGGCGGCGGTCAGGTCGTCGCGGCGCCGGCCATCGCGCAGCCAGCCGAGCATGCGGAAGCGCTGGCCCAGCGCCTTCTGCAGTTCCGACATCGGCCGCGTGCACCAGCGGCCGTCCTTCACGATCAGCAGTTCGGTGCGGTAGCGGTCCAGCCGCAGGTAGTCCTCGTCGTTGCGCTCGCCGCTGCGCCGCGGCAGCAGCCAGCGCGCGACCAGCATGTACAGGGTGCCGACCACCACCAGGGCGATGCCGATCGGGGTGATCGAGAAGATGCCGAGGCTTTCTGCGCCTGCGCGCTGCAGCAGGTCGTTCGCGAGCAGGAAGGCCGGCGCACTGACCAGGGTCAGGGTGGTGCCCAGCGACGCGGCCAGCGACATCGGCATCAGCAGGCGCGAGGCCGGCAGCTGGCGGTCGCGCGCGTGCCGCAGCAGCAGCGGCAGCATCATCGCGGTGACCATCACGTGGTGGGTGAAGGCGGCCAGCAGCGCCACCAGCGGCATCACCACCGCGATCGTGCGGGCCTCGCCGCGCCCGCCGGCCCGGCTCACCCAGGTGCCCAGGCGTTCGCTGATCCCGGTCGCCGCCAGCGCACCGGAGATCACGAAGACCGCGGCGACGATGATCGCCGGTTCGCTGGCGAAGCCGGACAGAGCCTGCTTGCTGTCCAGTACCCCGGTCAGCACCAGCGCCAGCAGGATCAGCATCGCGGTGATGTCGACCCGCAGCTTTTCGCTGATGAACAGGTACAGCCCGCCGACCAGGATCAACCCGAACGATGCTTGCTGGAACAGGTGCGGTGGCAATTCCATGCCCCCATTCTGCCTGTTCGCCTGCGGGACGCCGCCACCGCGGTTTGCACACTGCGTTTACGCAGGCAGGCGCTACCCTGCGCCGACAAGAACCACGCCCATGCCTTCGCTGCCCACGACATCCCGCGACACCCCACGCTGCCGGCTGGCGAGGCTGGCCGGCGCGTGTCCGGGCGCGCGTGGCGGTTCCCCGGGAAGCCACGCCGCATGAACATGGACCGGGAAGCGCAGCTACAGGCACGCCTGGACGCCGCGGACAAGCGCCTGCAGGCGCTGCTGCACGGCATCTCCCACGACCTGCGCGCGCCGCTGCGGGCGATCGATGGATTCGCGTCGCGGTTGTCGCGGCAACTGGAATCGGCGGGCGATCCCGCGGCGATCGAATCGCTGGCGCGGATCAGCGCGACCAGCGCGAGGATGGCCAAGCTGATGGACGGCCTGGTCGAACTGGCCCGCGCCGGCAGTGCGGAATTGCGGCCGATGCGCGTCGACATGAGCATGCTGGCCGACTGGTGCGCGTCCGAACTGCAGGATGCCCATCCCGGCCGCGAGGCGGTCATCGACGTCCAGCAAGGACTGGAGGTCGTCGGCGACGAACGCCTGCTCAAGGCCCTGCTGGCGCAGCTGCTGGGCAATGCCTGGCGGTTCTCGGCCAGCCGGCCGCAGGTGCAGATCGCCGTCACCGGCACCCGCAACGACAGTGGCCTGGATCTGGCCGTGCGCGACCA
>Ga0209480_10001078_pt1 | contig 20360 bp, 18 predicted proteins | sample JI61114C2DNA_FD_187501 | JGI IMG/M metagenome (GOLD analysis project Ga0209480, IMG submission 187501) | Wastewater effluent complex algal communities from Wisconsin, to seasonally profile nutrient transformation and Carbon sequestration -... | ecosystem: Engineered > WWTP > Effluent > Algae... | reverse complement strand
GCCGTAAACTCCTCTGTCTTCGATGTTCCCATAGTCTAGTTTCACTCACTGCCCATGTCAGGGCATGTTCATGATATTTCAGTGGTTAACTCCTCTCCTTTTACCGCTGCAAATATTGATTTGGTAAATGAAGAGAATATGATCGCAATATTACGATTGGAATTGGTGTAAAAATTATTTTTGGTTGAAGAAACAGAGATGTCGCTAGATTAAAATGTGATGGGTTTTGGAGATTGATTGATTGTTCAATTGGAATTACGTTTCGCACTTTATTGTTTTATAGGAAATGCCAATTTCATTGTAAGGTGAATTTCTTGCACTGCGAGACGCATTAATCGATGCTGTTTTAATGCCGCATCGCAAAGCAATTATTACCGATAGATGTCTGATTCAAATTCAGTTGCCAAAACTGCTTTGAATCCGGCTGATTATACGTATGTAACAAATGTATCCAACCGCAGAGAAACAACGGACATACGTTTGCATCACAAAACAACAACAACATGAAAATCGAACAAATTTATACAGGATGTCTCGCACAAGGTGCGTACTACATCGTATCCAATGGTGAAGCAGCAATTATTGACCCGCTGCGCGAAACTCAACCGTACACCGAGCGTCTTGCAAAAGATGGCGTTAAGTTGAAGTATATCTTTGAAACTCATTTCCACGCCGATTTCGTTTCTGGTCACCTTGACCTCAGCAAAAAAACTGGCGCTCCCATTATTTATGGTCCAAACGCTAAACCGGAATTTGAGGCAATAACTGCTGAAGACAATCAAGTTTTTGCGTTGGGAAATGTGAAGATTAAAGTGTTGCACACACCTGGTCATACAATGGAAAGTACCACCTTTTTGTTGATTGATGAGAACGGAAAAGACAATGCGATTTTCTCTGGTGATACTTTATTCCTCGGTGATGTTGGTCGTCCTGACCTTGCTCAAAAAGCGGCGAATCTTACGCAAGAACAACTCGCAGGTTTATTATATGATAGCCTGATGAATAAAATCATGCCCCTTGCTGATGACGTAACTGTCTATCCTGCACACGGCGCCGGTAGTGCTTGCGGAAAAAATATGATGAAAGAAACGGTGGACTCATTGGGCAATCAAAAAAAGATGAACTATGCGTTGAATCAACCGAACAAAGAAGCTTTCATAGCGGCTGTAACTGATGGTCTCCTTCCTCCTCCTGCCTATTTTGGTATGAACGTAGCCATGAACAAAAAGGGTTATGAAAGCTTTGAAACCGTATTGCACAATGGCATGCGAGCTTTAAGTGTGGAAGAATTTGAAGTTGCTGCAGAAAGCACAGGAGCTCTTATGCTCGACACCAGAGATAATGGAGATTTTTTCAAGGGGTTTGTGCCTCAATCTATCAATATCGGTATCAATGGTGACTTTGCTCCATGGGTTGGTGCTCTTATTGGTGATGTAAAACAATCACTTTTGCTTATCACTGAAGAAGGCAAAGAAGAAGAAACAGTAACACGTTTGACGCGTGTCGGATTCGATAATATACTCGGACATTTAAAAGGCGGATTCAAAGCATGGGTAGCTGCAGGAAAAGATGTAGATACAGTCAACCGTATTACGGCGTCTGAATTTTCATCCGCGGTTGATGTGAAGAATGACAAAATAGTTGATATACGCAAAGAAAGTGAATACAGCGCAGAACATGTTGAAAACGCATACAGTAAACCATTGGCTGCTGTCAATGAGTGGATCAAAGACATCAATCCGAAAGAACATTTCTTCATGCATTGTGCAGGTGGATATCGCAGCATGATTGCAGCAAGTATTTTGCAGGCACGCGGTTTCCGCAACTTCACAGAAATAGCCGGAGGATTTAAAGCTATTGCAGAAACGACTGTTCCGCGCACAGATTTTGTGTGTCAGAGCAAGGTGATGAAGTAGGTGAATGAAAAACAACAGGAGCAGAAAGCGATTTCTGCTCCTATGTTTTTTATCGCAAAAGTCAATGCACTATTGCAACTCAAAATAAACATGGGGTTGCTCTCACTTTTCACAAACAAAATTTGATCACGATCATCATGGAAACTATAGAAATTATCGGTTTTATCGCATCCATTCTTATTGGTGTTGCTCTCGGTCTCATTGGCGGTGGCGGCAGTATTCTTACTGTGCCTGTGTTGGTGTATCTATTCCATGTGGACGCCGTGTTGGCGACTGCATATTCATTGTTCATTGTCGGATTGACAAGTGCGGTGGGTTCATTTAGTTACTTCAAAAAGGGATTAGTCAACGTGCGCACAGCTGTGGTGTTTGGCATTCCGTCGATAATAGCTGTATTTGCTACAAGGGCTTTTATTGTACCCGCCATTCCATCAGAAGTGATGACTATTGGAGATTTTGTAGTGACAAAAAGTATTTTGATGATGCTTCTTTTTGCTGTGCTCATGATTGCAGCGTCGTATAGCATGATCAAAAAAGACAAACCCAAAACAAAGGATGCCTTGCCTTCTGAACAAAAGTTCAACTATCCTCTCATACTCATTGAAGGCGCAGTAGTGGGTATACTTACCGGACTTGTAGGTGCTGGTGGTGGATTTCTTATTATTCCTGCACTTGTGGTATTGAGTAAACTACCCATGAAAGAAGCAGTTGGCACATCGCTCGTTATTATCGCCGCAAAATCATTGATCGGCTTTTTTGGAGAAAGTGGCGAAACCGTCATCGACTGGATGTTTTTAATAAAAGTTTCTGCCTTTGCAATTCTAGGAATCTTCATTGGCACAGCGTTGTCGAAAAAAATCGATGGATCCAAATTGAAGCCCGCCTTTGGATGGTTTGTACTGGTGATGGGAATTTACATCATCATCAAAGAAACCATCATCGGATGATATGGATTCATTTGCAGCGGTTCGTTATGTAACAAATGTATCCGTTCTAATCTATTGATCGGTTTCAACTTTGTGGAAACAATAAAGAAACGATCATGGGATTTTTCAGCAGACTATTCGGGTTCGAAAACAATTCTAAGGAAGCAGTAGCTTCTTCAGTATTGAAGGGTGGATTTCTTGTCGACGTTCGTTCAGCAAGCGAATTCAAAACAGGCAGTGTAAAAGGTGCGGTAAACATACCGGTGGACAATATCACCGCGCAAATAGATCAATTCAAAGGAAAAGAATCGGTGGTCGTTTTTTGCCGCAGTGGCAATAGAAGTCGCATGGCCAAGACCATTTTGAAAGACCTCGGAATCCAAAACATCACCGATGGCGGAACATGGCAATCGGTGAATCAAATTATATTAAAAAACAAAAAGTAACATGGAACAAATAAATCATATGCCTCGAATAGGCGATCAAGCGCCAAATTTCGATGCCGTAACAACAATAGGCAAACTGAACTTTTCAGAATACAATAAGGGCAGTTGGGTAATATTATTTTCACATCCCGCCGACTTTACTCCAGTTTGTACAACAGAAATGAGTGGATTCGCAATGGAAAAAGATTTTTTTGCAAAACACAATACCAAACTGATGGGATTGAGCATTGACAGCATCCACTCCCACATTGCATGGGTTAATGCAGTTCAAGAAAAGACTGGTGTACTATTTGAATTTCCAATCATCGCTGACATTGACATGAAGGTGGCAACACTTTATGGTATGCTACAGCCAGGAGAAAGTGAAACAGCAGCCGTTCGCGCTGTTTTCATAATTGATCCAGAAGGCAAGGTCCGTTTAATCATGTATTATCCACTTAATGTTGGTCGAAATATGGAAGAGATCAAACGAGCATTAGTTGCTTTGCAAACCTCCGACACATTTAAATGTGCCATGCCACTCAATTGGAAGGAAGGTGAAAAAGTAATCGTTCCTGCGCCTAAAACTTTGGAAGGATTAAAAGAACGTAAATCCAGCAATCTAGAAATGGTAGATTGGTACTTAGCTAAAAAATCACTTTAAAAGTTTCGATCATGAAAGAAATAATAAAAGATTCGAATACTATCTTAGTAGATGTTCGCACGAAAGATGAATTCGCTGAAGGCAGTGCGAAGGGTGCTGTAAATATTCCACTTGATACAATTCAACGTGCCACTGATCGGTTGAATGGCAAAGAACATATTGTGGTTTTCTGCAGAAGTGGAAATCGCAGTGAACACGCGAAACAAATCCTTGAACAACTTGGATATAAAAATGTGATCAACGCCGGAACATGGGAAGACGTTGTTTCAATGCAAGAGTAACTACTAACAACAACCAGATGTTATTCAACTTGTGAATGACTAATTCATCGGCGCATACAAACGAACCTTCACACATGGGTATCATTTTGTGCTCTCTTTCATTTTCAAAAAGAATAACATCTGGTAACTTCAATAAAATCATGAATAAAATAAACTTTCTCTATTTCATATTCGCGTCATTGTTTGCCATTGCTTCATGCAATGCACAGCAGGCAACGCCCGATTATAGTAAATCAAAACTAATCGACGTTCGAACGCCAGAAGAATTTGCTGTAGGCAGTGTGGTTGGCGCGATTAACATCCCTGTAGATGACATTGAAAGCAGACTAAGTGAGATCAACACCAACGATCAAATTGTTGTGTTTTGCAGAAGTGGAAGTAGAAGTGCTCGCGCCACATCAATTCTGCAAAAACATGGCTATAAACATGTCATAAACGGTGGCACTTGGCAACAAGTGAATGCAGTCGTCAATTCAAAGAAGTCAAAAAAATAACTCCAACCTACCCTTCGTATGGAAAAATTAAATGTTGTAATCCCCACGGACTTTTCTGTTCAGGCGGAATACGCTTACATCATGGTAAAAAAACTTGAGGAGAAAATTCCCGTGCAGGTGCATTTTCTGCACGTGCTGCATGTTCCAGAGACCGTTACCATGAGCAACGATGGCAAAATTTCTACCTGTGGTGAAATAGATGTGCGACATGTTGAAACACAACGCGATATCGCCATGCGAAAACTCAACAATCTCAAAACACTTTACGGCAATGAAAATCAAGTTCATCTTCGACTAGGAAAAACGACAGATACCATACTCAAATTTTCTGAAGAACTTCAAGCTGATTTGATTGTCATGGGAACAAAAGGCGCATTTGGATTCAAAGAAAAAATATCGGGAAGTGAGACACAAATGATTGCACGTAAATCGCGAATTCCTTTGCTATCACTGATGTGTGATCGTAGTGATCTGAAAATTGAAAACATTCTGTTGGTGCATGATTTTTCCAAAAGTGAAAAACTTGATCTTGGTGTGATGCGCAAATTGACAAACGCTTTTAAATGCAAATTACATTTATTGAAAATTACCAGCGGTGATCCTGCAGCTGAGAATGAAGCGTTTGAAGAACAAACTAAAAATTTCGCTGATCAACACAATATATCCAATTACGAGTCACACCTGATTCGCGCAACAGACGTGGAAAACGGTGTAGTTCATTTTAATCAAATGCTAAGCATGGATATCATTTGCATCGGTACGCACGGGCATGGCAGCTTGCTGCATGCAAGCGCAACGGAAAAGCTTGTCAACCATTTGTACAAGCCTATCATTTCATTTCACATCAACTAATAACACCCAAGATCTATGATAGAATTTATAACACAACCATGGTCGTGGTGGTTTTCAGGCATTGTCATTGCGGCCATAATGTTCGCTTTGCTCTATTTCGGACAATCCTTTGGGTTTTCTTCTAATCTTCGTACACTGTGCACAGTGGCAGGTGCAGGAAAAAAAGTCAAGTTCTTTGACTTCAACTGGAGAACTCAAATTTGGAATCTTGTTTTTCTGAGTGGAGCAATCATTGGCGGCTTCATAGCAAAAAACGCAATGAGCGATGGCTCTCCAGTTCTAATATCAGAATCAACTATCAGTGCATTGAGTGAGTATGGCTTTGCAGCGCCCACATCCGCACAGCCCGATGAAATTTTTAGTTGGGATGTCGTTCTCAGTTTAAAAGGATTTTTAGTTCTTTCTTTTGGCGGATTAATGGTAGGCTTCGGTGCCAGATATGCCGGAGGCTGCACATCAGGTCATGCCATCAGCGGATTGAGTGATCTTCAATTACCATCACTCGTGGCCGTTATCGGATTCTTCGCAGGAGGACTATTGATGACCCATTTATTATTTCCACTCCTATTCTAATTGAACAATTACATTATGAAATTTATTAAATTTTTGGCTCTGGGTGTCGTGTTTGGAATCGTGATGGCGAAATCGGAAGCATTCTCGTGGTACCGCATCCAGGAAATGTTTCGCTTTCAATCATTTCACATGTATGGCATCATCGGCACGGCCGTAGTATTAGGTATAATTGGTGTTGCATTCATCAAAAAATATCGTATTCGTGACTTCGCTGGCAATCCGATTCTATTTCACCCAAAAGATAAATCATACAAACGTTACATACTTGGCGGAACAATATTCGGATTGGGCTGGGCACTCAGTGGTGCATGTCCAGGACCGATGGTGGTAAACATTGGTTATGGATATCTGTCATTTTTGATCGTATTCGGTTTCGCTTTAGTGGGTACATATCTCTACGGTGTAATCAAAGACATACTTCCTCACTAAATCCGATTGCGATGGAACCACAAGATCAATATTATATAGACCTGGCAAAAAAGGCCATGAAGACATTGAATGCGTTGACATTCCTTTTGGTGCTATCCATATTTATTTTTATTGCAATTCTTACAAAAGATTTTTTCTTCTCGGATGAAACCCTTTCAACCATCGAGAATAGCAATGTTGCACCCACTCTATCCGATGGATTGTGGCATGCACCGGACATCGCTAGTGCCGGAGCAGGCAATGATATTGAACTAATCATATATGGTCACGACCTCATTGCCAGCACTTCTAAATTTCTGGGTCCCAATGGAAGCGTTGCGCACATCAGCAATGGATTGAATTGTCAGAACTGTCATCTTGATGCTGGGACACGCCCATGGGGAAATAATTATGGTTCTGTGGCCTCTCTGTATCCAAAGTTCAGAGCTCGAAGTGGTTCAATTGAGAATATATACAAACGCGTCAACGATTGTTTCGAAAGAAGCCTCAATGGGCAGGCACTTGACACATCAAGCAAAGAAATGCAAGCTATCAAATCATATATTGAGTTTCTCGGTTCGAATGTGGAAAAAGGCAAAAAGGCCGAAGGTTCGGGCTTCAAAGAATTAGCCTTTCTTGATCGTGCGATCGACCCAAAAGCAGGTAAAAAAGTCTACGAGCAAAAGTGCGTGAGTTGTCATCAACTCAATGGCGAAGGCTCACTCATGGCTGATGGCAGCGCATACACTTTTCCTCCATTGTGGGGTGAACACAGTTACAATGATGGAGCTGGACTATATCGCATGAGCAATTTTGCGAAATATGTAAAATACAATATGCCACTCGGGTCAACACATGCATCACCCACGCTCACAGACGAAGAAGCGTGGGATGTGGCAGCATTTGTAAATACACAGATGCGACCACATATTGATGTAAAAACTGATTGGCCGGACATATCGAAAAAGCCAATCGATCATCCTTTTGGTCCATACGACGATGCTTTCAGCGAGGAACAACACAAATTCGGACCTTGGAAGCCAATCGAAGATTTCCGGAAGTCACAGAAGACCGCTATGAAATAATTTTCATACTTTGGAACGATGAAACAAAACAGAAGAGACTTTATCCGAGCAATCGGACTTACTACCGGAGCAGGGATATTAGCGGCTTCACCTCTAGGCGCAGTGGTTAATACCGCAGAAACTCGTGATGAACTTTCGGAGAAAAGAAAGAAAGTTGAAGATGAGTTTACGCTGCACATACTACAAACAACCGATGTTCATTGCCAGGTTCACCCACACGACGAATTATTTTGGGAGAACAATCAAAAAGTATTTCGCAAAACTGGCGGTTATGGACAACTTTCTACTTTTCTGAAAAAATTCAAAAAGCAAAACCCATATACATTCCTTGTCGATACCGGTGACATGTTCCAGGGAAGTGAGTTAAGCGTAAAAACCTTAGGCAAGGCATTCGTTCCAATTCTCAATGCGTTGAATTACGATCTCTATTTGCCCGGCAATTGGGAAGTGATCTATTATAAAAAAGCCATGCAAACTCTGCTTGGCGCATTGAATGCGCCGAAAGTGTGCGCGAATATGTATCACGATCTTGGCGAAGGAAAACGTGGTGAGTTGATCTTTCCTCCTTATTCCACTTGGACGGTTCAAGGAATAAAAATCGGATTTCTTGGCTATACCGATCCGCTAGTACCTATTCGTCAATCACCCAATTACAGCAAGGGTATTATCTATACAAAACCAGAAGAAAATATAGCGCACTACGTGGATGTATTACGCAACCAGGAACAATGTGCATACGTGATTGTGCTGGCGCATCTTGGTCTTTCACAGCAAATTCATCTTGCCAATTTACCTGAATGCGAAGGTGTCAATTATATACTCGGAGGCGACACACATGAAAGAGTGCGTAAACCAATACAATGCAAATTCGCCAAAGTTGTCGAGCCAGGTGCATTCGGATCGTTTGTTGGTCGTCTTTCACTGCAAATTAAAAAAGGCAAAGTCGTGTCAGACGAATATGAACTCATAGAAATCGACGCAGATAAATACAAGGCTGATAAAGAAATTGACATCTTGATTGATGGCATCGAGAAGCCTTATTTTGAAGATATAAGTCACATCATTGGATATAGCACCATTCCGCTGTACCGTTATTTTGTAATCGAAAACACGATCGATACCATGATATTGGATGCATTGGATTGGCAGATGAAAGACATGGACATCGTTTTATCCAATGGATTTCGATTTTGCCCACCGAGATCAACAAGAGATCACACAGGAAATGTCCCAATTACGAGTGGATACATATTCGACATGTTGCCTGTTGACAGCACCGTTCGCACCGGAGAAGTTACTGGCAAACAAATCAGCGAGTGGCTGGAAAAAGAATTAAACAATGTTTTTGCGAAAGACGCATCAGAAAGATTTGGTGGTTGGGTAATCAAATTCAAAGGAATGAAAGTGAAGTTCAATGCCTATGGTGAAAAAGGCAAACGTGTGCAATCAGTTATGGTTGGAGAAAATGTGTTGGACCCAGAAAAAGTTTACAAAATCTGTGCATGTGAGCGTGATGGCGATCCCCAAGATATGTTATGCAGAATGAAGAATGTGAAAAATGCAACTAATACTTCATTTACGTTGCACGGTGTTATGAAAAGTTATCTAACGACAAATTCACCTGTAACTCCGACACCTGAAAAAAATGCAATTGCACTTGATGCGCCAGAAACACTTCTCACCCAAGTGAGCGGAGTAGATTATCAATTTAAATAATATAGAATGAAAAATGTAATTATGCTTAGTGTGATGATGATGATGGCAATATTGTCATTTTCACAAACAGAAAAGGAAGGACAACAACATCTGAAGATTGTCTTCCAATTGACAACTGCGGATACCATGGCGCATAAAGCATTGATGAAACAACTTGGAAATATAACATCCGTAGAACCAAACACTAAAATTGAAGTAGTTTGTCATGGCCCTGGTCTAGACATGTTGCGCAATGATAAATCCATTGTTGGTGGTAAAATCAAAGAGTTTGAAGGCAAAGGCATTGTGTTCAATGCATGTGAATTTTCCATGAAAGAAAGAAATGTAAGCCGAGAACAAATACTAGCAGGTGTTGCATTTGTAAAAGCGGGAATCATCTACATCGTGAATAAACAGAACGAAGGCTATAACTACATCAAAGCAGGATAGACATAGATATGAGACCAATCCAACTTATTCTAAGTAGTATCATTTTCGCACTTTCACTTGGAATGAATGCTCAGCATCAAGAAGTAAGCGAAAAACCCGCAGCCTGGAAAGGCAACGAATCCGAAGCCCTCGATTCCAATTCGGTTTTGTATTCCTTCAAAAACGGCAAATTTGAAGGTCATTTGCGCTATTTTTTCAGTGCAACAGACAACAATGGCAAACTATCAGACTACTATGCCAATGCTGCAGGCGGTGGAATACGATATGAAACAGCCAAGTTCCATGGCTTTCAATTCGGAGTGAGCGGCTTTTTTGTTTTTAACGTCGGATCGTCGGATTTACTCCAACGTGACTCGCTCACCAATCAAACGAACCGATATGAAATTGGGCTCTTCGACATGGAAGACCCTACAAACAAAAAAGACATCGACCGACTTGAAGAGTTTTATTTGAAGCACTCATACAAAAAATCATTCCTTCGATTTGGACGACAGTTGGTCAACACACCCTTTATCAATTTGCAGGATGGTAGAATGCGACCTACAGGTGTCGAAGGTTTTTGGTTGGAGATAAATGACATCAACAAACTGAAGATTGAGGGAGGATGGCTGTATGCTATGTCGCCGCGAAGCACCGTAAAATGGTATACCACATCCGAATCTGTTGGACTTTACCCAAGTGGAGTGAATACAAATGGCACCAAGTCGGGGTATGCCGGTGAAATAGATAGTTATGGTGCATTCACACTCGGTATTCGCTATGAACCCACAAAATGGCTATCCATAAAGGCGTGGGATTTGTATTTCGAAAATGTTATGAATTCGGCCTTGATTCAGATAGATCTAAACAAAGAAATTAGTCAAACTACAAACCTTATTGGCGGTTTACAATTCATCCGTCAGGACGCCATTTACAGCGGAGGCAATGAAAGTCCATCCAAAGCATATATCAACGCAGGCTCAACATCAATGGTGTATGGTGCCCGCATTGGCATCAAGAAAAAAAACGCTGGAGTGCAATTCAACTACACGCACATCACAGACGATGGACGGTATCTTATGCCCAGGGAATGGGGACGTGATCCATTCTTCACCTTCATGCCCCGTGAAAGAAATGAAGGTCTTGGCAATGTACACGCCATGAATACAAGCATAACTTACGACCTTCCCAAACAACGAATCAAAACATCACTGACGGGTGGTTATTATATTCTGCCGGATATAAAAAACTATGTGCTGAACAAATATGCATTACCTTCATATACACAATTCAACGCTGATATTCGCTATTCATTCAATGGCATTCTAAAAGGACTTGATGCTCAATTATTGGTTGTTGTAAAAATGAATCAGGGGGATCTTCACAGCGACTTGAAATCGGAGATCAACAAGGTTAACATGGAATTGTATAACTTCGTTCTCAATTACCACTTCTAAACATCACATGAAAAAAGTAATAAATCTTGAGAAGCTTGAGGGTATTTTTGAGAAGGAGCTGATCAAGGAGCTATTTCAGTACGGTGAATTGAGAACATTCAGTGCCGGTGATGTGATCATGGACTACGGTCAATATGTGCGAATGATGCCGATCATTTTGAAGGGAACTGTCAAAGTGTTTCGTCGTGATGAAAACTCCAAAGAAATCCTTCTTTATTATTTGTCGGACAATGAAAGTTGTAGCATGGCTTATGGCTGTTGTATCTCAGCAAAAAAGAGTGAGGTAAAAGCAGTAGCCGAAGACGACGGAGAATTACTTGCTATACCATTTGTAAAACTTGCCGATTGGTTGTGCCAATACACCGGATGGCGGAACTATATTTTCAACAGTTTCAATGATCGTTTTGTAGAATTGCTCAACTCCATTGATGTAATGGCTTTTGGCAATATGGATAGAAGATTGACGCTTTATCTCAAAGAAAAAAATGAGAGATCTGGCAGTACGATCATTAAAGTATCTCACAACCAAATTGCCGAAGAACTCGCCACAACTCGTGTGGTCATTTCCAGAATTCTAAAACAATTTGAGAATGATAAAAAGGTGATTCTGTATCGCAATGAGATCAAGTTGTTGAAAGACTTTTTTGCCAACTGACATTAGTTCATTCGATGCGTTCGTATAATCTATTTCATTTTCCTTCATAGAATCATATTTCACTGTAATCACCGCGTTTCTTACTCCAAAGATGAAGAGCTGGTGATCTAATATGACGTATATCTCGAACGAAGAATAATCACATATCCGCACTTAAACAGATGATACATTTCCAGGAATAAAACGGGAATGTGAAACTTAATAAAACACTAAAACATTTCAATACAACTTCTGCCGTTTAATCAAATATTCCATCAACACTGGATTAAAACCACTTTGAATATCAGCTTCGACAAAATCAATCTGATACTGGCCACATTTCAACTTTAATTCCTGTTTGAATTGCGCCATGCGCTGCACATAGGTTTCTCGAATATCCGCAGGATTTACCTTGATCTCTTCGCCGCTTTCAAGATCTGTGAATGTGTAAGGCCGGTTTTCAAAATCAAAATCAATCTCTTTCTTTTTGTCCACAACGTGAAATAAGATAACGTCATGTTTGTTGTGACGAAGATGCTGAAGTGCAGAAAACAACTCGTTCGCTTTTGAACTGTTGTCCATCATATCACTGAATATGATCACCATCGAACGTTGATGCATACTTTCTGCAATTTCATGCAATGCATCCGTTACAAATGTCGCTTTCTTATCACCGCTTGCTACCGTTTCCAGCAAGCCTTCCAACTCTGCATAGAGGTAATTGTGATGCGCTCCACTTGCACTCGTCTTCGTGTTCAAGGTGATTTTATCTGAAAAAAAACTAAGTCCTACGGCATCACGCTGACGCTTCAACAACTCAATTAATGAAGCTGCTGAATAAATACTGAACTTCAATTTATTAAATTCATCCCCATCTGGTGAAACGCCATCCGGAAAATACATCGAAGCAGAAGTATCAATCAAAATCTGACAGCGCAGATTTGTTTCTTCTTCATACCGTTTTACGAAGTGTTTGTCTGTGCGTGCAAGCAACTTCCAGTCAAGATGTCTTGTGCTTTCCCCGGTATTGTACTGACGATGTTCTGCGAACTCAACGGAAAATCCATGAAACGGACTTTTATGCAGACCTGTAATAAAACCTTCTACCGCTTGTTTCGCAAGCAATTCAAGTCTGCCCAACGCCTGGAGTTTTCTACGATCAATGTTTACTGGCATAACGCGAAAATAGCGAATCAACGATGGCGCTCAAGATATCAATATTGGAATTATAGAAAAAGAATGTGAATAGTTCCAACGACAATTTCCGAATGCAGAAATGGACTTATTAGGCTTGAAATCAAATCCTGAATCGAAGCTTCAACACATCGAGCAGCATCTTCACTGCTTGTTTCCAGAATACTACAGAACTTTCACCAGCGTTGCGAAACTCGGCATTCACCCAATCGATTTTTAGGCCTGATTTTGCAGACAAATAAATCCACTCAATATCCGCGGCAAATCCTGTAATACGTGACTTTGGAAAAACTTGCTCAACTGCAGCCTTTCTAAATGCTTTGATGCCACACTGAGTATCGCCCAGATTTCGAAGCATGATGACATTCACCATCAACGAAAAAACGCCGCTTCCCAAACGACGAACGGGGGGCGTTTTCGAAAAGTAATCCGACTTCCTCCGATCACCGCACACAACGGATACTTGAGGATTATCAAACTTTTTCAATATGTCAGGAAATACATCGTACTGAAAAGGAATATCCGCATCCGTAAAAATCCGCACTTCATTGGTTGCTCTCAACATGCCCGTTTTTACCGCAGCACCCTTTCCACGATTCACATCATGGTTTTCCAATTGCAGATGATATTCCGTGCAAAACGATTCCAAAGCCGATCTTTCCGAAGAACCATCATTCACAATGACAACTTCTACCACCATTCCATTGACCTTAAAATAAGCCAAAAGCGCCGGCAATTCGCGGATGAGTTCCTGTGCGTTATTGTAACTTGGAATGATAAGACTAAAGTGCACGTCGATTATTGGTAGATCCTGTTGTTGTACCTTCTTGATTTCGGCTGCAATATGAGACAATCAACTCCTTCAGGACGAATTATCAGATCAGAATATTCAAGTTCAACGCCTTTGAGTAATTTGTTTTGCAGCGAAAACTTAATGCTCGTGGTGGTTGGATCAAAGTCAATTTGATACTCAACCAACGCATCTTCGCCGCGGGTTGCGACATACCGGCCATCGAAAGTCTGAACCATGTAGCCAGTTGTTTCTTCACCATTCTTCTGTATTACCTCAAGCGTTGTGCGGGGTATTAAATCACGTTTGAAATTTTTTATCCAAAACGAAATCACCATTTTTTTCCCTTGCCAATTTGATGGAATTTCCCGCTCCAACATGGTAACCCAATCGTAGGACATTTTGTACGAACCACCTTCTTGATGGTACTCAACACTATCTGAAGCGCTGCTCACATAAATCTCTCCTACCGATTTTTTGTATGTTGAAAAATCCATCGAATTCAATGAATCACGGTTCGTTTGCCATTGTTGTTCAAAACCATTCAATGGAATAGAATAATAAATATATTTTTCCTTCGCTGCAATTGGCGTCGCAAACCGAAGCAATTGTTTTTGATGCAAGGTCATTGCGGCCGTGTCACATATCAATAAAATTGGAAGTTCACTTTTCAGATCATCAATGACCCCTGGCACTTCCAAATACTCTTTAGCTAGAGCCATATTGTTGAAAGTCTGATCCAGAGAAGTCCGTGACATGGAGGCAGCAAAGGTTGGCAAACCAGTTTTAACGGATATGTCATACACATGTCCCATAAACTCTCCAGCGCAAACCATTCCAATATTTTCAGAGCCAACATGAAAGAACGGAAACGGAATCATCGCTTGAAATTCATTGAATGCAATGGCCTCCAATCCTTCTATCTCGCCTGGCCGTAGCACATTTCCACGTTCATTCCGTATTGAATTACTCATATAACCTGTGCGCATTTTCGCTTCGCTTCCCATGAGCAGAAGTAGTAAAACAGAAAACGCATACTTTACATTTTTATGAAAAAAAGGCAACTTCCAAAACAGAGCAATCAATAGAACATTGATCAGATAAAAAGCAACGAAAGCAAAGCGGCCAATGCCTCTGAATTGTTGAATACTGCCCATTCGATGCAGCAAACGATCAAGGTCATAGTTGAATGGAAAAGCAAATGACACCGCAATGCATAACACTGATGCAATGGCCAATGCTATAAAAGTTTTGTTTTGCCAACGCACAATTTGACCATACACTCTTTTGAAAAGAATGGTTGAAGAGAAAAAATTCAACACCAACAAAAGAATGGCCACACCACCGATATAACTCAATCCCTCCCACTCCATATCAAACCTTGGGCGCAGACCGTCAAACCAATGCTGGTACCATTGACCGTATGGAAATAAATACGAACCAATTCCGGATCGATATACCATAAATCCCCATGGAATTTTCGGCCTGTCAAGCACGTCCGAACTAAATGAAATGAATGCCTGAAGAATTAGAAATGGCACTATCAATTGCAATCCAACATGAAGCACTGATTGAACGACGGACATATTGCGTTTTTTATTCAACGCGACAAAAGCCAGCCAGAAGCCGAAAGCGATCACTGCAAAAAACACCAAATAATAAATGTGGGCAAAAATTAAAAAGAGCATGTATAAACAAAGTATGAAGCTCCACTTCCATGCTGGTCGTTGATAAAACCGGATGAGAAAATAAATCATGCCTGGAACTGCATAGAGATAGGCAAGCGGAAAATGCCCTCCAAATCGATCCCATTGTTGTGTAATGAACGTCAAGCCAACAGCGAACAAAACAGCAAAAATGCGCGTTACATCAAGTTCTTTGAAAATGAGATAAAGGAAGATAGCACATAAAAAAATGCTTACCAGCATCATGCCATTGGTAATTCCAACCATGTGGTCAGAAAGATCCACAGCAGGGATGAGCATTCGTATGACGTTGGATGTAAAAGGTTGTCCTCCAGTGAAAAAGATACTCTCACCGTAAGGATAGTTTAATCCTTGCTGGTGAAAGGCGGATGAATCGTATTTGAGATGATAGATGCTCTGATAATAGGTCTGCAATCCATCTCCGCCTTTGCTGAAGTGAAATTCATTCGGCGCTCGAAGAATATCACCAAGAAAAAAGCTGGCCACAAGAAGAGTTAGCGCAAAACACAGCCAGATATAACGGTCTTTGAACATGAAAGTGGTTTCTAAAGCAGATTGATATGAAGTTGTAAAAATAAGATGAGGCATCACTTTTAGGAGGAACAAGTTCACACATACATTCGCTCAATGAATTCAACCAATCTCGACCTCGCCCACATCACACATGAAGTCATTGCAATCAGCAAATCCATTGGGCAACGGATGAAAGAACAGACCCATATTCACGAAGGCAATGCGGAGATTAAAACCGAAAACAATCTTGTGACTTTTGTCGATAAGGAAAGCGAAAGACGTTTTGTTGAGTTTCTAACCGCCCTTGTACCTGCAGCTGGTTTTGTTGCGGAAGAAGGTACCGGAACTCCTAATCCAGGCGGACTGAATTGGGTCATTGACCCTTTGGATGGCACTACCAACTTTGTGCACAAAGTTCCTGTTTGGTGCACAAGCGTGGCACTATGTCATGATCTTACCCCTATTGTTGGTGTCATCTTCGATCCGTCTTCCGACGAGTGCTTTTCCGCTTTTGCCGGTGGTGGTGCTTTCCTGAATGAAAAAAAAATAGCAGTTTCACAGATTGATGTTTTGCAACAATCTCTCCTTGCAACTGGATTTCCATATGACGACTTCGGAAGAGAAAATGCGTATATATCGCTTTTCCGGGAATTGATGAAACAAAGCAGAGGCATGCGCCGATTGGGAAGTGCCGCACTTGACATGGCATGGACAGCTTGCGGGCGATTTGAAGCTTTTTATGAATACGGATTAAATCCGTGGGATGTGGCTGCTGGCACCATCATCACTCGTGAAGCCGGTGGCAAGGTCACTGAATTTAATCTTGGAGACAATCCTGTTTTTGGAGTTGATTTAACGTGCAGCAATGGTCACATTCATGATGCATTGAGCTCTGTGATTCAACGTCATTTTTAATAATTGAACGGTAAGAAAGTTTTACCAATAAAAAAGCCTCTGCACTGAAATGCAGAGGCTTTTTATTTATCGAACGTATTTTCTTATCGTACAATCAACGATTGTTTTCCGACTCCCGGAATGACGATTTGATACAAACCGCTGCTCCACGTTTCAGTTTCAAAACGAACTCCAACGTTTCCAGTGATGGTTTGATTCATCACACATTTTCCTGTCGCGTCATAGATAAATACTCCGTGTGTTGCTCCTTCTGCTTGTTGAATCGTGAAAAATTCATCCGCAGGATTTGGGTAAATCACAAACGAATTCTCCGTGATTTCGCTCACACTTACAGGGCAGGCTGCACAAGAACTAAAACAGACAGTTGGAAGTGTAACATTCACAGCATCGCTTGTAAATGTTCTGTTGAATCCACCAAAACCATCATTCACACCGCATTCAAAAGGCACTGTTTCAACACCGGCAAAGTCAGGACCATTCAAAAATTTGTAGGTCACCACAGTATTCGTCGGGATTGAAATCGTTGCTGAATAAAAATTAGCACTTGTGTTCGTCATAGGTGTTGCATTCGCTGAAAAACCATTGAATGATCCAGCGAGATACACTCCATTCGCAACAGTTTGTTGAGACATGTCAACTGTAAATGTGATATCCACCAATTCAATCAATTCGCATGCGGAACAGCCGCTGAAACAAACAAGATCCAGTGTTATACCTTCTGTACCAGCAGTAAATTCGCGATTGGCATCCACAGAAACAGCACACTCTGTAGGCACCGTTTCACTACCTGCCCAGTCCATACCGTTCAAGAATTTGTATTGAACTGTTTGACCTGCATTCAATACCACCACAGCCTGAAAATGATTTGGTTCAAACTCGGTCAATTGAGTTGCTGTTTCATCCCAGTTATTAAACGTACCTGCGATAAATACGCCATCGGCACTCACCGTTTCATTGCTCATATCCACTTGGAAAATGACCAGGACTGGCACTGATGCAGCGCAATCTGCACACTCACCAAAACAAATGGGACCGTAAGAAAGATTGGCTTCAAGCACATCCAATGATCTATTCAATCCACCAAAACCATCATCAATTCCGCAATCTACTGGCACTGCCTCTGAAAATGGCCAATCATTGCCATTGATAAATCGGAATTCCGCTGTTGAGTTGATTGGCACAGGCAACGTGATTTCATAGATTCCATCGAGATCTGTATCGGTCATTTGAGTAGTCGCTGGATTCCAGTTTTGGAAATTACCGGCAATATGAACACCATTTGCATCCACTATTTCATTCTGCATATTCACACTGAATAATACATCCACTGTAGTTGGTTCAACAATGTCTTCACAATTGACGCAAGCACCAAAACAAATTGGTCCATATACAAAATTCGAAGTACCAATCGCAATGGATCTGTTATAGCCTCCGAAACCATCGTCCGTGCCACAAGCGAAAGGAACTGTTTCAGAAAATGGCCAATCATTGCCATTGATAAATCGGAATTGAATTGTCGTGCCGGCCTGCATCTGCATGGTAAACTCATAGATACCATCTACATCTGTATCCGTCATTTCAGTTGTTGCCGGATTCCAACTTTGGAAGGAACCTGCAACGTGAACACCATTCGCATCAACAACTTCGTCATTCATATTCACCAACAACGTGACATCTACCATTTGAATTGAACCTTCGCAATCGATGCATTCACCGAAACAAACAGGACCAAAATTCACATCAATGCCACCTGTTTCAAGGATTCGATTGAATCCTCCATTTCCATCAGGCAATCCACACGTTGAAGGAACGACTTCAGCATCTCCCCAAGTGTTACCATTGATAAACTTAAAGCTAAGATTTGCCCACTCATCAGTTTCAAATGTGATTTCATAAATACCATCTGAATTCGCATCAGTCAGTTCACTTGTTGCTGGATCCCAATCCTGGAAATTGCCGGCAACGTGAACGCCATTCGGTGAAACTGTTTCGTTCATCATGTTCACCATCAAGGTGATCATGTTTGAAGGGACTGGACAATTCTCGCATGATCCGAAACATACTGTTTCCAAAACTATATCTACAACTCCTGTTTGAAGCGATCTTCTTTCATAAGACATTGGATTAATGATAGAACATTCTGCAGGCACAACTTCTTCTCCCGCGAAAGTGTTGCCATTAACGAACACGTAATCAATGTCTGCGTTTGGATCCGAAATGATATCTCCTTCAAAAATCAAATCTCCATTGAGGTCTGAAAGAACATATAACGCTTCTGTACCGTTGAAATTTCCAAGAACATGCACACCAGCAGGATCGATTGACTGACCTTGCATGTTTACACTGACAGTCACAAAAATAGAAGTGGGCACAATGATGATACATTCAGTGCAGGAACTGAAACACACAGAATTTAATGTTATGTCGCTTTCCATTACTTCAATCTCACGATTGAATTGTCCGAATCCATCATCCACACCGCATTCCGAAGGAACAATTTCTTTATCATCAAACGTATTTCCATTGATGAAAACATATTGTACAACTGAATTGGTGTCTATGCTCGCAGTGAATTCATAAACGCCATCCAAATTACTATCGATCATTGGAGATGCGGCTGCATCCCAGTTTTGGAAACTGCCTGCAATATGAACTCCATTAGGACTGATGATCGAGTTATTCATATCCACCAGGAATGTTACTTCTACTGTCAAAGGCTCCACGATGAGCTCGCAATCAACACACGCTCCAAAACAAACTGCATCGATGATGGCATTTGTTTCAAGTACTTCATTCGTGCGATTGAATCCGCCAAAGCCATTGTCTGCACCACATGTGCTCGGCACTGATTCTTGTTCACCGAATGTGTCGCCATTGATAAAATTGTAAAGAATGGTTGAGTTCGTGTCTATCGCAACAGTGACTTCATAAATACCGTCGAGATCCACATCCGTCATTTCGGTTGAAGCGGCATCCCAGCCTTGAAAATTTCCAGCAAGATGAACGCCATTGGCGCTCACTGTTTGGTCTTGCATATTTACCTGGAACGTTATATCTACTGTCAAAGGCTCAACGATGGGCTCACAATCAACGCAGGCACCAAAACAAACGGCATCGATGATGGCATTTGTTTCAAGTACTTCATACGTGCGATTGAATCCGCCAAAGCCATTGTCTACACCACATATGCTCGGCACTGATTCTTGTTCACCGAATGTGTCGCCATTGATAAAATTGTAAAGAATGGTTGAGTTCGTGTCTATCGCAACAGTGACCTCATAAATACCGTCGAGATCCACATCCGTCATTTCGGTTGAAGCGGCATCCCAGCCTTGAAAATTTCCAGCAAGATGAACGCCATTGGCGCTCACTGTTTGGTCTTGCATATTTACCTGGAACGTTA
>Ga0209480_10001077_pt1 | contig 20367 bp, 21 predicted proteins | sample JI61114C2DNA_FD_187501 | JGI IMG/M metagenome (GOLD analysis project Ga0209480, IMG submission 187501) | Wastewater effluent complex algal communities from Wisconsin, to seasonally profile nutrient transformation and Carbon sequestration -... | ecosystem: Engineered > WWTP > Effluent > Algae... | reverse complement strand
GCATCCTTGTCGGCTTCGGAATAAACAGCAACCGTCAGAATGCCCATCTTGCGGGCGGTCTTGATAACGCGGCAGGCAATTTCGCCGCGATTCGCAATCAGAATTTTCTTGAACATAGTCTTTTTCTCCCTGACGCTTACAGCGGAATGTTGCCGTGCTTGCGCCACGGATTTTCAAGTTTTTTGTCGCGCAACATGGCCAGCGAGCGGGCGATCCGCTTACGAGTAGCATGCGGCATGATGACGTCGTCGATAAAACCACGGGCACCGGCAACAAACGGGTTGGCAAATTTTTCCTTGTACTCGGCTTCGCGCTCGGCCAGCTTGGCCGTATCACTCTTTTCCTCACGGAAAATGATTTCTACCGCACCCTTCGGGCCCATAACCGCGATTTCTGCCGACGGCCAAGCCAGATTGACGTCACCACGCAAATGCTTGGACGACATCACGTCGTAGGCGCCACCGTAAGCCTTGCGGGTGATCACGGTAACCTTCGGCACGGTACATTCGGCGTAGGCGTAGAGCAGCTTGGCGCCGTGCTTGATGATGCCGCCGTATTCCTGCGTCGTGCCCGGCATGAAGCCCGGCACGTCGACGAAGGTGACGACCGGAATATTGAAGGCGTCACAGAAACGGACGAAGCGGGCGGCCTTGATCGACGATTTGATGTCGAGGCAGCCGGCCAACACCAGCGGCTGGTTGGCGACGATGCCGACCGGGTGACCATCCATGCGGCCGAAGCCGATGATGATGTTTTTGGCGTAATCGGCCTGCAGTTCGAAGAAGTCATTGTCGTCGACGACTTTGACAATCAGTTCCTTCATGTCGTACGCCTTGTTGGCGTTGTCCGGCACCAGCGTGTCGAGCGAGTAATCCATACGATCGACCGGATCGTTGGTCGGCGTCACCGGCGGCTTTTCGCGGTTGTTGGCGGGCAGGAAATTCATGAAGCGGCGCAGCATGGAGAGGGCTTCGACGTCATTCTCGAAGGCCAGATCGGCGACACCGGATTTGCTCGTGTGAGTCACGGCACCGCCCAGTTCTTCGGCGGTCACGTCTTCGTGGGTCACGGTCTTGACAACTTCCGGACCGGTCACGAACATGTAGGACGAATCCTTGACCATGAAGATGAAGTCAGTCATCGATGGCGAGTAAACCGCACCACCGGCGCAGGGGCCCATGATCATCGATATCTGCGGCACGACGCCGGAGGCCATCACATTGCGCTGGAAGACGTCGGCGTAACCACCAAGAGAAGCAACGCCTTCCTGAATCCGCGCCCCGCCCGAATCGTTGAGGCCGATCACCGGCGCACCAACCTTCATCGCCTGATCCATGACCTTGCAGATCTTCTCGGCGTGGGTTTCCGACAGGGAACCGCCGAAAACGGTGAAATCCTGCGAAAAAACGAAGACCAAACGGCCGTTGACCGTACCGTAACCAATGACGACACCATCGCCGGGGATTTTCTCGGCCTGATCCATACCAAAGTCGGTACAGCGATGCTCCTTGAACATATCCCACTCTTCAAAAGAATCGGGATCAAGCAGTAGCTCAATACGTTCACGGGCGCTCAGCTTGCCCTTTTTATGCTGGCTGTCGATACGCTTCTGGCCACCGCCAAGGCGGGCCATTTCACGCTTTTTTTCCAGCTGTCGGATGATGTCATGCATAGAGGAATCTCCCTAATTGGTGCGGGTAATTCAAAGAAATCAGTGTTTCAGGTAATCGAGCAAGGCATACGCGGCAGCTGCCGGGGTCGTATTTCCTTTTTCGACAGAGAGTGTCAGCGCCGGCAGGTTCTCCTGCACGCGCGGGTGGTGGCGAAAATGTTGACGCAGACCAGAGTCGATCAACTGCCACATCCAGCTCAACGACTGATGCTGGCGCTTGGCGGCGAACTCGCCGGTCGGCGTCAATGCCTTGCGATAATTCTCGATGGCATCCCAGAAATCCGTGATGCCCTCCTTATGCAGCGCACTGGCCGTCAGTACCGGCGGTGACCAGTTGGGCGAAGCCGGGCGCAGCATGTGCAGCGCATTGCGCCATTGGGCGCGAACGACAGCCGTCGCCCGCGGATCAATATCGGCCTTGTTGATAATCACCAGATCAGCGATTTCAACAATGCCTTTCTTGATCGCCTGCAGATCATCACCAGCATTCGGCAATTGCAGCAGGCAGAAGATGTCGACCATGCCGGCGACGGTGGTTTCCGACTGCCCGACACCAACCGTCTCGACGATGATCACGTCGAACCCGGCGGCCTCACAGAGCAGCATGGCTTCGCGCGTTTTCTCGGCAACCCCGCCGAGCGAACCAGCAGATGGGCTGGGCCGGATAAAGGCCTCTTCGCGCTGGCAGAGTTGCTCCATGCGCGTTTTGTCACCCAGTATCGAGCCACCAGATACCGATGAAGAAGGATCGACGGCCAGCACTGCAAGCTTTTTACCCTGCTCGATCAGCCAGACCCCCAGGGCCTCAATGAAGGTCGACTTGCCCGCCCCCGGCACACCGGAAATACCCACCCGAATGGCGTTACCGGTCTTCGGCAACAAGGCATTAAGCACCTGCTGCGCGCGCTGCTGATGATCGGCGCGCGTCGATTCGATCAGCGTGATCGCCTTGGCCAGCGAGCGCCGCTGCCCGGCCAGAACGCCATCAATCAGCGTCTGGTCGGCAGATGACGGACGATGAGCCGACAAAGGTGTCTCGCTCAAATTCATTCCAGATCAGCCGCGTGCCTTGCGGATTTCTTCCAGCACACGGCGGGCAGAATCCTCAATGCGCGTACCCGGTCCAAAAATCGCCTTGGCACCTGCGGCATACAGATAGTCGTAATCCTGAGCCGGAATCACCCCGCCGGCAAAGACGATGATGTCATTGGCGCCCTGCGCCTTGAGCGAATCGACCAACTCGGGCAGCAGCGTCTTGTGACCGGCAGCCAGCGAGGAAACACCTATCGCATGGACGTCGTTTTCGATTGCCTGACGAGCGGCCTCTGCCGGGGTCTGGAAGAGGGGGCCCATGTCGATATCGAAGCCGAGGTCAGCAAAGGCCGTAGCCACCACCTTGGCACCACGGTCATGACCATCCTGCCCCAGCTTGGCGATCATGATCCGTGGGCGACGGCCATCTTCTTCGGCAAACTTGACGATATCGGCCTTGATTGTTTCCCAGCTTTCAATGCCTTCCACAACACCTCCGTACACCCCTGAAATGGTCTGATTGTTGGCACGGAAACGGCCGAATATCTTTTCCAGCGCATCGGACACTTCGCCGACGGTGGCACGCAAACGCATGGCCTTGACGGTGAGATCAAGAAGATTGCCGTTGCCCGACTCGGCGGCGGCGGTCAACGCGGCCAAAGCAGCATTAACGGCGGCGGAATCGCGGCTGGCGCGGATATTCTTGAGGCGTGCAACCTGCGAATCACGTACCGCGTGGTTGTCGATATCGAGAATATCAATAGCGTCCTGCTTGGCCAGTTTGTATTTATTGACGCCGACGATGATGTCCTTGCCCGAGTCGATACGCGCCTGCTTGTCAGCCGCACAGGTTTCGATCTGCATCTTGGCCCAGCCGGATTCAACCGCCTTGGTCATGCCACCCATCGCCTCGATTTCCTCGATGATGCCCCAGGCCTTGTCAGCCATGTCCTGGGTCAGCTTTTCCATCATGTAGGAGCCGGCCCACGGGTCGACGACGTTGGTGATGTGGGTTTCTTCCTGAATGATCAGCTGCGTGTTGCGGGCGATACGGGAAGAGAACTCGGTCGGCAGCGCGATGGCTTCGTCCAGCGCATTGGTGTGCAGCGACTGGGTGCCGCCAAATACGGCCGCCATCGCTTCAATGGTGGTACGCACGACGTTGTTGTACGGGTCCTGCTCGGTCAGTGACCAGCCCGAGGTCTGGCTGTGCGTCCGCAGCATCATCGACTTCGGGCTCTTGGCATTGAACTTGGTCATGATGCGGTGCCACAACAAACGGCCGGCGCGCATCTTGGCAATTTCCAGATAGAAATTCATGCCCACCGCCCAGAAGAAGGAGAGGCGGCCAGCGAAGGTGTCGACATCCATGCCGGAAGCGACGCCAGTACGCACGTATTCCATGCCATCAGCCAGCGTGAAGGCCAGTTCGATCGCCTGATTGCCGCCAGCTTCCTGAATGTGATAACCGGAAATCGAGATCGAGTTGAACTTCGGCATGTGCTGCGCGGTATAACCGAAGATATCGGCGATGATCTTCATCGACGGCTTGGGCGGATAGATATAGGTATTCCGCACCATGAATTCTTTGAGAATGTCGTTCTGGATCGTGCCAGAGAGTTGTTCCTGCGGCACGCCCTGCTCTTCGGCAGCGACAATGTAGCCGGCGAGAATCGGCAGCACGGCACCGTTCATCGTCATCGACACGGAAACCTTGTCGAGCGGAATGCTGTCGAAGAGAATCTTCATATCCTCGACCGAGTCAATGGCCACGCCGGCCTTGCCAACGTCGCCTGTCACACGCGGATTGTCGGAGTCGTAACCACGATGGGTTGCCAGGTCGAAAGCCACCGAAACACCTTGCCCACCAGCGGCCAGTGCCTTACGGTAGAAGGCATTGGAGGCTTCGGCAGTGGAGAAGCCGGCATACTGGCGAATAGTCCACGGCTTGACTGCGTACATCGTCGGTTGCGGGCCACGCAGATAAGGCGGAAAACCAGGCAGGGTGTCGGCGAACGCCAATCCATCGAGATCAGCCTTGGTATACAACGCCTTGACGGCCAGGCCTTCTGGCGTGTCCCACTTCAGATTCTTGACGTCATTACCAGGGGAATGCTTGGCTGCAGCCTTTTCCCACGTCTCCAGATTATTGGAATTCAAGAACTTTTCGGTCATGACACACCCTCGCTGATTCGATTTTTTGGGGCCGATAATGCAGAATACAAAATTCTACGCTTTCGACTGCAAAGTTGACATCGTAAGACGTGCATAATACTTTATCCATAATTATGGAAGCAAGTTGTTATCTCTAATGTTTTCACCTCAGTAAGCCGCCAATGACCCGAATTACACCGACTGCGCTTTACCAGGAAGTTGCCGAACGACTTCGTCAGCGCATTTTCGCGCACGAACTGACGCCCGGCACCTGGATCGATGAACAAAAACTGGCCGAGCAGTACGGAATTTCGCGCACGCCATTACGCGAGGCGCTCAAGGTTCTGGCTTCTGAAGGCATGGTCGATCTCAAACCACGTCGTGGCTGCTACGTCACCGAGATTTCACGCCAGGATCTGGACGACCTGTTTCCGCTGATCGCGTTGCTCGAAGGCCGTTGTGCCGCCGATGCGGTCAAGCGTGCCAAGCCGGCGGAAATCAACGAACTCAAGGTGATCCATGAGCGCCTCGAAGCAGCCGCCCGCGATGGCCGCATGGATGCCTTTTTCGAGGCCAATCAGGAATTTCATCGGCGCATTCAGGAACTGGCCAACAATCGCTGGCTGCTCTCGGTGATTCAGGATTTGCGCAAGGTGCTCAAGCTCTCACGCATGCACTCGCTGTCACTGGAAGGTCGCCTGCAGCAATCTCTGGATGAGCATCGCGGCATTCTGGCGGCAATTGAAGCCGGTGATGCGGCCAAGGCGGAGAAACTGATGCACGACCACCTACTTTCTGGCCGCGAAGCGCTGGCCAAGATGGACGCCAAACAATCCAAGGCCGCCTGAGGAAAATTCAGTAAAGTGTTGCGGTCAACGCATTAAAGGCCGTCATTTTTTAAATTAAAAAAAACCCTGGCGGGCAAACCGGCCAGGGCTTTTTAGCAACTGCGAAATACTTAGTGTTTGCTGGCGGACTCCGCACCAAAGCCCGTTTGCGCACGCACATACTGGTCTTCAAAGGCTTCAATTTCCTTGCCGGCACGCACACTGCCATCGGTCTTGGAGAAGACGTAGGCGAGCAGGAAGGCGAGCGGCATGGCGAACAGCGCCGGCTGCGTGTAGGGGAAGAGCGGGGCGGCATTGCCCAGCACATCGACCCACACCGACTTGGAGAAGAGCACGAAGAGCACGGCAGAAACCAGACCACCGTATCCGCCAAACAGCGCACCACGGGTCGTCAGGCCCTTCCAGTACATGGAGAGGATGAGCACCGGGAAGTTGGCCGCAGCCGCCACACCGAAGGCCAGGCCGACCATGAAAGCGATGTTCTGCTTCTCGAAGAGGATGCCGAGGATGATGGCAACGAAACCGAGGCAGATCGTAGCAATCCGTGAAACGCGAATTTCAGCCGCTTCCGTTGCCGTACCCTTCTTGATCACGCGAGCGTAGAGGTCATGCGAGATCGCCGAAGCACCGGCCAGCGCCAGCCCGGAAACCACCGCCAGAATCGTCGCGAAGGCCACCGCTGCCAGGAAGCCGAGCAGCATGTTGCCGCCAACGGCATTGGCCAGGTGCATGGCGACCATGTTGCCACCACCGATCAACTTGCCACCCAGCTTGCCGCCTTCGAAGAAGTCCGGATTCTGGCCGACGATCAGGATGCCGCAGAGGCCCATGATGAAGATGACGTTGAAGAAGTAGGCGACGAAACCGGAGGCGTAAAGCACTGATTTACGCGCTTCCTTGGCATCGGTCACGGTAAAGAAGCGCATCAGGATGTGCGGCAGACCGGCGGTGCCAAACATCAGGCCAAGCCCGAGGGAGATGGCGGTAACCGGATCAGCCAGCAGACTGCCGGGCGACATCAGCTTGGGACCGAGCTTGTGCACCGCGGTCGCCTTCTCGAGCAGCGTCTGGAACGAGAAACCGAACTGGCTGAAAGCGAGAACCATGACCAGCGTGCCGCCAGCGAGCAGCATGCAGGCCTTGATGATCTGCACCCAAGTGGTGGCAACCATGCCACCGAAGGTGACATAAACCATCATCAGGATACCGACGGCAAAAATGGCGACGTTGTACTCAAGACCGAAGAGCAGCTTGATCAGCTGCCCGGCACCGACCATCTGGGCAATCAGGTAGAAGCAAACGACGACCAGCGAAGAAATCGCCGCCATGGTGCGCACTTTGCCCTGATCCAGGCGATAGGCAGTAATGTCGGAGAAGGTGAACTTACCGAGATTGCGCAGGCGTTCCGCCATCATGAAAAGGATGATCGGCCAGCCGGCAAAGAAGCACAGCATGTAGATATAGCCGTCATAACCCTGGCCATAAACCATGGCGGTCAGACCCAGCAGCGTGGCCGCCGACATGTAGTCGCCAGCGATGGCCAGACCATTCTGGAAGCCGGTGCCATTTGCAGGCGGTGTAGAAATCAGCGGTCGACTTGGTCCGACTGGAGGCCCAGTAAGTAATGCCCATCGTCATCGTGACGAAGATGCAGAACATGATGATGGCGTGCCAGTTGGTCGCCTGCTTTTCGGTAACGCCTTCGAGCGGGCCGCCGGCAAAGGCCATGGCGGCAACGGCGAAGAGGCCGAGGGCAGTCGTAATTTTGGTCAGGTGGCGCATTATTTATTCTCCTTCCAGGCTTCCTTGACGATTTCCTGCGTCAAGGCGTCAAATTCCGTATTGGCGCGCCGGACATAAACCGCCGTCAGAGACCAGAAGAAAATGAACATGAAGAGTTCGACAACGACACCGATGGTCCACATGGAACCTTGAGCAATCGGCTGCCCGAGAGCGGCAGGATTGAAGGCAACGGTCATCACGAAGCCGTAAAACATGGTAAGTACGATAAAAGTCAGTGTCCAGGCAAAGCGCCCCCGCCTTGCAACCAGCTCCTGAAACTTCGGATTGGCCCGCATTCGCTCATACATTGCGCTGCTCATGGCATGATCTCCTCTAGTTATGAATTAATAATTACCGTGAAAATCGGCGGGTATTATTCTATCTTATAGAAGACTCCCCAACATTTGATATGCATTACTTAATCCCTTTTATTTTTGTGGCTATACACGCTAACCTATGAGCACTATTGATCTTTTTCGTGATGGCGAGATCGCCACCCTGACCCTGAACAACCCCGGCAAGCTCAACGCCATCAACCTGGCGATGTGGAATCAGCTGGCCGAAAACATGGCCAAAATCAGCGTCGACCGCAACATTCGCTGCGTTGTACTGCGCGGACACGGGAGCGAGGCGTTTGCCGCCGGCGGCGATCTCGAAGAGTTTGTGACTGGCCGCAGTACGCTCGAACAGGCGCTGCACTATCACGGCCAGGTGGCGTCTGCCCTGCGCGCCATCGATGACTGCCCACACCCGACCGTGGCGCTGATTCAGGGCGCCTGCATCGGTGGCGGACTGGAGATTGCCGGGGTCTGCGATTTCCGTATTTGCGGCGAATCGGCTCGCTTCGGGGCGCCAATCAATCGCCTCGGGTTTTCAATGTACCCCGGTGAAATGGAAGGCTTGTTGCGCCTCGTCGGCCCGGCGCTACTCAAGGAAATCCTGCTCGAAGGAAGAATCCTGACGTCCACCGAGGCTTACGCCAAAGGCCTGGTTACCCGCGTCGTTGCCGACCAACAAACCGAGGAGGAAGCCTACGCAACGGCGCGCCGCATTTGTGCCGGCGCCCCGTTAGTCGCCGCTTGGCACAAACAGTGGATACGCCGCCTGCTTGATGAGCGCCCCTTGAGCGACGCCGAGAAAGCCGCCTCGTTCGCCTTTCTGGAGACTGAAGACTACAAGGAGGGCCTGAGCGCCTTCCTCGAAAAGCGCAAACCGCAGTTCAAGGCTTGTTAAACCGTAAAAATATTAGCTGCCGTACAAACTCCAGAGCATTTTTGCCGAAAGCACCAGCAGCAGGCCGGCAAAAACTCGTTTCAGCACGCTAACCGGGAGACGATGGGCAAGGCGTGCACCGAGTGGGGCCATCAGCACACTGGCAATCAGGATGACGCCAAGCGCCGGCAGGTAAACAAAACCCAGGCTACCAGCCGGCAAACCCGGGTGGCCCCAGCCGTTCCAGACATAGCCCAGGGTTCCGCCAATGGCGATCGGCAAACCGACGGCGGCCGAGGTGCCGATCGCCTGATGCGGCCGCACGTTGCACCAGATCAGGTAAGGCACGGTCAGCGCGCCGCCGCCCATGGCGGCCAGGCTGGCGACGGCACCGATCACGCTGCCGGCAAGGCTCAGCCCCCCCCGGCCGGGCAGGCTGCGGCTCGGCTTGGGACGCAGGTTGGCGATCATCTGGATGGCCACCATGATCATGAAGGCGACGAAAAAAATCGATAGCGCCCGCGACGATATGCGGGCGGCCAGCAAGGCGCCGAGCAGCGTACCGATCAGAATGCCCGGCGTCAGGTCGCGCATCACCGGCCACAGCACGGCGCGATGCGCGTGATGGGCACGCAGACTGGACAGCGAGGTAAACAGGATGGTGGCGATCGAGGTACCGAGCGCCAGATGCAGCACTTCATTGGCAGGAAAACCCTGCGTGGCAAAGATGATGGTCAGCAGCGGGACGACCACGACGCCACCGCCGACACCGAGCAGGCCGGCGAAAAATCCGGCGACGGCCCCAGTCAGCAGATAGGCCGGAATGACATCAAAGGGAATCAAGACGATGGGTCAGGCACAAATATTAGTAATTACTGAATTTTATCAGTTGCCGGCCTGGAGCCAGCGAACAATGCCCTCAATGCTGCGAAAATCATCGCAGGCGCGTGTTGAAATCTCCGGCGCCAACTCGCTGAACAAGCGCGCCAGCGCGTTGCCGGGGCCGATTTCGAGCACCGCATCGGGCTGCATCTCGCGCACCGCTTGCAGGCAGGCCGCCCAGTCGAGCGGCGTGCAGATCTGGCGGGCCAGCGCCTCGAGCGCCGAGCGGGCGGTACGCGCCGCCGTCGCGTCGATGGCGCTGAACACCGGGAAGGCCAGGCGGCGATCCGGCAGTAAATCCAGCCGTTTTTTGAAGTCGACCGCCGCCTTGGCCAATAGCGGCGTATGCGATGGCGTGCGCACGGCCAGATGGACCAGCCGGCTCGCCCCGGCCGCTTCGAACCTGGCCGCCACGGCAGTGATGCCGGTGCGCGGCCCGGCGACCACCAGATGCCGTGGGGCATTACGAATCGCCACAGCGAGCCCGGCCTCGTCAGCCAGCGCCGCGACCAGCGCTTCATCCAGCCCGAGCACGGCAAGCATGCCGTGTTCACCGGCCGCTGCACCATCCATCGCCGCCGCCCGTTCGCCACACAGGGCGACGCCGTCGACCGCCGTGAAGGCACCGGCCGCACTGCACGCTGCCATTTCGCCCAGCGAATAACCGGCGGCACAGATCGGCCGCGGCAGGTAGCTTTGCAGGCGCCCCCAGAGCAGCATCTGCTGAGCAAAGATCAGCGGTTGGGCGATGCTGTTTTTTGCCAGTTTTTCCGCGTCGACCGCAACATTCGGGTTAGCGATGTCGGGCAGCACCCGCAACAGCGCGGCGCCCAACTCACCATCAACGCCAGCCTGGACTTGCTGCCAGTGCGCCAGCGTTTGTCCACCCTGGCCGCTGAAGAGGAGGGCGAGACGCATCTCAGGCCCAACCGTCCAGTTCGGCGAGAAAAAGCGTCACGCCGAGGAGGTCGGCACTACCGCCGGGGCTCAGGTGGCGCGCGATGAAGTCGCGGTCGATGGCCTCGGCGTAGTCGCGCCAATCGCTGGCAAAGACGCCGCCGGCGGCCAGAAACTCGGTTGCGGCACGCCGCCCATAGGCGAGTCCGGCGGGCCCACCGCGCCACAGCAGGTTGGTATCATCCAGTTCGGCGATCAGGGCAAACAATGCCTGTAGCGCGGCCAGTTCGCCATCGCCGGTCGCCGCCAGAACACGGCGATAGGCTGGCAAACCAACTTCCAGCGCGGCCGGAAAACCGCTTGCCGCTTCCTGACGCGCCCCGCCACTGCCGTAGCGCTGGGCGACGACCAAACCGTGGCTAAGGTGCGAAGTGGCAGGCAAGGTCGCCAGGCCATCGCGAATCTCGGCCCCCCAGCCCATTTTGACGGCGCTGCAAGCCGCCGCCGCACTGGGCCTTTCGCCATCGGCGATCAGCTTGCCAGCGGCCGCGCAGAGCAGGCCGAGATTGAAAATTGCCCCGCGATGGGTGTTGACCCCGCCGGTGGCTGCCAGCATGGCGGCTTCGGCTTCGATCCCCAGTACCTGCAAGGGGGCAAAGCCGGGACGGCGCTGGCCGCAAGCGGCAATGGCTGGAAAATAGGACCGCAAGGACTGCAGGCTACGCACGAAGGTGCTGAAATCCATATCGCGGTGGCTGCCCTGACTACCCGAGCTGACCAGTCCAGGCTTCGGCGCCAGCACCGCTTCGCGATACAGGCTGCGGATCGCCAGGCGGCCGATGCGCTCGGCAACTCGCTCGGCAACTGCGTGGTCGACCGGGATGGCCAGCGGCGTTCGACGGCTAAGCGACAGGCTGCGTTCAAGCATGGCAAGACTCCTCGTTCAGAGTGGCGAGCAAGACCTGCAAAGGCTGCAAGCTGACCTCATGCGACCCCTTGACGAGCACCACGGCGGCCGGGCGCTCCCGGTACGCGGCGATTTCCCGCCAAGCGACGGCGTTGCCATCGGGAAAGCGAATTTCGCCATCCAGCCGGCAGGACAGCTGACCAGCAGCGCGCTGCAGCGCCGCTAACATGACGTCGAATTGCGTCGGTGTCTCGACATCACAAATCAGGTCAATGTCCGATTCGGCATGGCGGCAATCTTCGCCGCTCAGCACCTCCCAGGCCAGCGAACCGAAAACGCCAAGGCGGGCCGAGCAGGCGACGGCCTCGGCGGCCAGTTGGCGCAGTACATCGCCCTCAGCAGCCGGCAGCCGGGGGCAACAGCGCGCAATGGAAAGTGGCGCGCTGATCTCGGCAAGCGCACTGCGCTCAACATGGATGGACAGCTTTTTTCGTTGCTGCGCCAACGGCAGGCTCAAGCCGAGCAGCAGAGACCCAGCGGCGCCCGATTGACGCGCAGCGACCAGCGGCCGGCCACCGGCAATCCAGTCAGCCGCCGCCTGCCAGAACGGATCGCCGGTTACGGCACAGGGCGTCGTGAATGCCGCCGCTGGGTGCAGATAGACGAGGTCGTGGCGCCGCATGGTTTCAGGCTCCAAGCCCAGCGTTTTGCACCGCATGGGTAATGCCCGCCGCCAACTGGCGACCGCCGCGTGCCAGAGCACTGTCCATGCGTTGATCACTGGCCGGCGCCGCCTGACTGGCAGCGCTCAGGGCCTGCTCGAGCAATGCCGCCGAGGGTGCCGGCCAGATCGCCGCTATGCCACCCATGCGTACATAGTTCTCGGCGCCCGGTGCGAAAATCGGTGAAGCGGCAGCCAGTTCAACCAGCCGTTCATGGGCGATCTTGGTCACTCGCGCCATCGCCCGCAGGTCCATCACCCGGACCTGCGCATCGGCCAGCGCATAAGCCTGGTCGGCCATCAGGCCAAAGGAAAGAAAGCCGCCACTGACGGCATTGGCCGTCACCAGACTGAGCGACGGATGCCCCTGACGGCGCGCCAGATCGACACACTGGGCGAGATGGGCCAACGAGCCGTTCAGGCAGAGCAGTTCCTGACTGCGCGACAGGGCCTGACCGCTGGTGTCGACGAGGAAGACCAGCGGCCGACCGGGATGCTGCTCGATGGTGTCGAGGATGAAGCCGGACAGGGCCAGCGCCATGGCGTGATCGATGGCTGCCGCGTCGGTGGTGCCGAGCACCGCGACTGCTCCCTGCGCCGTCTGCGCCTGGCCGGTAATCACCTGGTTGGCGACCTTGACCGTATGGCCGGCCGGAAACAGCCCGTCGAGAATGTCATTGAGGCTCATGTTGGCAATCCTTCCTTCAAGGCGACCAGACTGTCGCGGTCAAGCAGCGGCACGGTTTCAGGTTGCGCCACACCGAGCGCAGCCCAGACCTGCAGGCCGTCGCGGTAAGCACCGTAAGCGGTCAGACGGTTTTCCAGTTGCCGCTGCGTGGCACGCAACAGGCCGACCGACGGTGCCGGCTCCTGCCAGTCGGCGAGAAATGCCGTCGCCGCTGCCCGGAAGGCGCTGACATCGTCCTCGACCAGCATGGCGCAATCGCCCATCAGGTAGCGGTGCTTGCCGCCGGTGACGCGCCAGACCAGCGCCCGGTCCTTCGAGTCGAATTCCTCGACGCCGGCCACCGTTTCGATGACTTCCGGCCCGGACAAGGCCAGCCGGCCCTCCTCGGAAATCAGGATGGCCGAGCACAGTTTGGCGACGATACCCATGCCGCCGAAGGCGCCGCAACTGCCGCCAATCAGCGCCAATACCGGCACACCAGCCGCACGCGCGGCGAGCACGGCGCGCATGATTTCGGAAATGGCGATCAGCCCGGCATTGGCTTCGTGCAAACGGACGCCGCCCGAATCGATCAGCAGCAAGACGGCAGCCGGCTTTTCGCGGGCCGCCCGTTTGAGCAGGCCAACCAGCTTGGCGCCGTGGATTTCGCCAACCGCACCACCGATGAACTGACCTTCCTGAGCGGCAATAAAAACCGGCTGTTTTTCGAGTTGACCGCAGCCGATGACAATTCCGTCGTCAAAAGCTCCAGGCAGATCGAGTTTGGCCAAATGCGGGCTGGGCGAGGACTCAGCCGGCGGCAGAATTTCAACAAAACTGCCGGGGTCGAGCAAACCGGCGATGCGTTTGCGCGCCGTGGCTTCAAACCAGCTGTGGCGTGAGGCAAGTGACGGGATCATTGGGCACCTCCCAGATATTCTGCCAGCCCTTGGGCCAGGCGCAGCGTGACGACGGCAGGCGTCGCCCCCATGTCGTTGATGGCGATAACGGTGCCGCCGGCTGGATGGTTGGCGGCGAATTCGCCGAGCACCGCCCGCCAGGTCTCGCCGAAGCCGCGCGCCGAGGTCTTGATGCTGACCCGGCAAACGGCCGGCTCGATGCCGGTTTTGATCAGAATTTCCAGATTGCCGGAGCCGACGACGCCGCACAGCGCCGGGTTGGCTGCCAGCGAAGCCGGTACCGAATCAAATTGAAAGTTGAGTTTTTCCATGACGATCACCAGTTCCGGAAGCGTGAAGGCGGTGCGTACAGGCCACCCGACCAGCGCACCAGATCCTTGACGGAGCGGGCGGCGAGCAGGTCGCGGCTGGCCAGTCGCGGGTCGATGCCGAGGTCTTCGGCGCGGCGGATGATGCCGCGGTCGCGCAAGTTTTCGACCATCGCCTTGTCGCGCGCCATGCCCACCGGCGTGAAGCCGGCGACGCCACGAATCGCCTGCTCGCGCTCTTCCGGCGAGCGGCAGAGCAGCAGATTGGCGATGCCTTCCTCGGTGACGATGTGGCTGACGTCGTCGCCGTAGATCATGATTGGCGGCAGTTCGGCGCCCATCGACTTCTGCAGCTTCCAGGCATCGAGTTCCTCGACGAAAACCGGCGCCATATGCTCGCGGAAGGTTTCGACCATCTGCACCACCAGCTTGCGGCCGCGGATGGCCTTGGGGCCGTAGGCCTCGCGCCCGGCCTTGAGCCAGGCCGGGCTGGCGTGACGTCGGCCGTGCGGATCGGAACCCATGTTCGGGGCGCCGCCGAAGCCGGTGATGCGGCCCAGCGTCGCTGTCGAGCTGTTGCCGGCCATGTCCATCTGCAAGGTCGAGCCGATGAACATGTCGCAGGCGTAGAGGCCGGCCGTCTGGGAAAACGCCCGGTTGGAACGCATGCTACCGTCGGCACCGGTAAAGAAGACGTCGGAACGGGCCGAGATGTAGGCATCCATGCCGACTTCCGAACCGAAACAGTGCACCGATTCGACAAAACCGGACTCGATGGCCGGAATCAGCGTCGGGTGCGGATTCAGGGCCCAGTGCGTGCAGATCTTGCCCTTCAGGCCGAGATCGGCAGCATAGGTCGGCAGCAGCAGCTCGATTGCCGCCGTGTCGAAGCCGATGCCGTGGTTCAGCCGGGTGACGCCGTATTCGGCGTAGATGCCCTTGATCGCCATCATCGCCATCAAGACCTGCACCTCGGTGATCTGCGCCGGGTCGCGGGTAAAAAGCGGTTCGATGTAGTTCGGCTTTGGCGCCAACACTGTGAAATCGACCCAGTCGGCCGGCACGTCGACACGCGGCAGCTTTTCCAGCCGCTCGTTGACCTGGGCGATGACGATGCCGCCCTTGAAGGCGGTGGCCTCGACAATGACCGGCGTATCCTCGGTGTTCGGGCCGAGATAGAGGTTTCCCTCGGCATCCGCCGCCTGCGCCGCGATCAACGCGACGTTCGGCGTCAGATCCATGAAGTAACGACCGAACAGTTCGAGATAGGTGTGAATCGCCCCGATCTCGATGCGCTGCTCCTGGACCAGCTTGGCCAACCGGGCGCCCTGCGGGCCGCTGAAAGAAAAGTCGAGGCGGTTTGCCAGGCCGCGCTCGAAAAGGTCCACATGGCTCGGGAGAGCCAGGACTGACTGGACCAGACTGAGGTGATTGATGCGTTCCGGGCTGCAGTCGGCCAGCGACTCGGCGAGGAAATCGGCCTGCTTCTGGTTGTTGCCTTCGAGGCAGACGCGGTCGCCCGGCTGGATGACGGCTTCGAGCAGGTCAATGATGCGGTCGACCGGAATTTCCTTGCCAAAACCGAGACTCGCCGCCCGCTCGAGGCGGCGAGTTCGGCTCTGACGCAGGCTGTCCCAAACACCATTCGGCGGGTGAGCGTTCATAAAAATTCCTGAGATTTTAGGGTCAGTCAATGTGATCGACATTTGCACGAATGTATTCACAGCGCCGCGTTGTATATAAATTACTAATCACAAAATTGATTATGCTCTTCTCTACGCTCTACAATTTCAAGAACATCGCTCTCAGGTGTATCTTTAAAACGAGCGGGAGTAAGGCGGCGACGATCGATTGACAAGTCAAAAACATCAAATCGATTGTAATAGCCAACAATATCGTGAAACTGCTTTGGCTCAACGCAAGCGTTCAGGTCAAAAGTGGCATAAGCAATTCCTTCCTCGTGCTGCAGCGTATCACCGATTAAAGCACCAGTCGGATCAAGGAACTGCGTAGCTGCACGTGGAGATTTTTCAAGTACTTCAACCGTATCACTATCTGCACCATCCAAAAGCATATTTAACATGTGGCTATCCATGTAGCCTGCATTCAATATACCGAACGCCTTTGCCTCGAAGGATGCGCCGCCTGCCCGAATTCTGTTTGCTGCGAGGTTATCAAAGTTTTGATTACCCGGCTTACGAGTTGGCCAAATTGCTGGCCAAGCAGAAATGTGAATCTGCTCGCCTTGGGCTGCTAGTGAGTAGCGCGCCAATGGATTCGTGTTTTCACCACAAATCAATGCTCCGATTTTTCCAATTCGTGTATCGGAAACACGCAACCCGTAACCATCTCCAGAAGCCCAAACCATTTTTTCATAAAATGTTGGGACGAGCTTTCGATGGTGATTTAGTATGCTTCCATCATCGCCGATCATCACGTTTGAGTTCCAAATACAACCAACACTGACTCGGGTGGATTCGCTAAACCCGAGAGAGACAAAAACTTGATTCTGCTTTGCAGCATTAGCGATTGCAGCAATCTCAGGGCCGTCAATCAGGATGCTATTGGCCACCATTTTTTTGAACCATTCATGATTATAAATTGGAGCCCAAAGAGCAGCCCACACAGGAAAGCCTGGAATAAATGATTCCGGGAAGACAACCAGCTCGGCACCGCTTTTAGCTGCTTCATTGATAATTGAAATAGCTTTCTGGATTGTTGCAGTCTTATTCATGTAAACTGGGGCTGCGTGAGCTGCGGCGACTTTTACGATAGGCAAATTCATTTTTTATCTCCTGAGTATATTAAATTGAAGTGATTAATGGGACGTAGCTTGCGCAGCGCCATATCCAGTTTCACGCCGAACCGCTAGTTCTGCCCAACGTGATTTAGAATACCCACTCGGGAATAGCATTGAGAAAATTATTACGAGTGCAAAACCTACTGGAATAGAAATAATGCCAGGATTGCGTAAGGTGATTAGTGGCTCGCTCAAGCCAACAATGCTTTTTTCACCATCATGTATAGACGACACTACAGTTTGCGCAGACTTCAGATCGGCTTTCAGCTTAGCCAAAATTACATCATTCAAAATGATCTCGCCGGTTTCCGCTTTGTTTAGCTTTTTTTCAAGATCAGCTATGGTTGAATTTGCTGTCTTCTTTACTTGCATCGGATAGGTCATGTTCGGAGATATCAGAACAAGAGATATGCTTAGCAAAGTTCCACCAACAACACCAGCTACTACTCCGGCCGTACTGCAACGCTTCCAATAAAGGGTCAAGATTAATGCTGGAAGGTTTGCCGAGGCTGCAACGGCATAACCAAGTCCAACCAAATGTGCGACGTTTTGTCCCTTTGCCGCAATACCAGCACCGATCGAGATAATCGCCATTGCAATCGTCGCAATACGCGCCGCAGTTGCTTGCTGCTTTTCTGATGCATCTCCATTTTTAATGGCGCCCACATACACGTCATGAGCAAGCGCAGATGCTGCTGCCAAGGTTAGACCTGCAACCACCGCGACGATCGTTGCAAACGATACAGAAGCGACCAAGGCCAGCATGAAATTACCTAGGATGCTGTCAGGCCCGCCCCCAAGAAATTGCGCAAGCATCGGTGCTGCCAGATTGCCACCTTTATCCATGGCGATAATTGCTTTCGGGCCCACGTTGAGTGCTGCCGAAAAACCAATAACGATGATCAAAATGTGACAGAAGCCAATAGCAGCCATTGCATACAACGCTGAAGTGCGCGCACCGCGTGCGTCTGCTACTGTGAAAAAGCGCATGAGAATGTGAGGCATTGCAGCTGTTCCCAATACCAGCGCTAACCCTAGAGATGCCTGCTCAATTGGGTTTTTTAGATACAAACCCGGCTCCATAAAGCGCTGCCCGGCTTCAGCCACAGACAGTGCTGATTTTCCGCCGAGAAGTGTCTCTAGAACATGAGTCTGTACGCCGGCGCTTGAAGTAAGGGCCTTAAAGAAACTGCCAATATCAAATCCATACGGAAGCCAAGAAAGCACCACGAGTACAAAGCAGAATGATATGAGAAGGCAAGCCTTGAGGACTTGAACAGCAGTTGTAGCCCTCATCCCACCGAACATTACGTATACGAGCATTGAGCTGCCAACAGCAATAACCGATATTTCATAAGGAATCCCAACCAGCGCGCGAATAATTACTGCTCCACCCACGATTTGAGGAACCATGTAAAACAATGCAACTAGAATGCTCGAAACAGCTACGACAGTTTTTGTTACTCGGAAATTGTTTCTATAAGCTAGTACGTCACCGAGTGTGAAGCGACCAAGATTTCTGCATGGTTCCGCAACAAGAAGAAGAACAGGAATAAACGAAACAAAGAACCCAACAACATAGGTGATCCCATCAAGGCCGTAGAGAGAAATGAGCCCTGATACACCCAGAAAAGCTGCTGCTGAAAGATAGTCCCCTGCGATAGCTATCCCATTTGTCTTTGGAGATATCCCGCCACCAGCCGTATAGAAATCACCAACCGTTTTGTTCTTGCGGCCAGCAACAAATGTAATTGCTAGCGTTAGAATAAATAAAACCAAAAACACCGAAATGGTCATTAATTGGTTTTTTTCAGAAACCAACGTGGTAGCTTGGGCAAAAGCACTTTCTCCATAAAAAACCAATGGTGCCAGCAGTGCTGCCCAACTCTTTGATCGATGTGGTTGTTTCATTACATTCTCCGATTTTAATAATCCTTCATTCATCACTTATTGCCTGTCATGCTCGATAGCAGTTTCTGCGTTTCAATGTCTATTTCACCGAAAGATTTCGCATATTTCCAGGCAATTAATCCACCCGCAATGTATTGAAATATTAAGTATGCAAGCCCCATGTTGACTTGTCCGATAAATTGAGATTTAAAAAAATTTGGCGCATAACTTGATATTAGTGGTATCGAAAAGAACAGGGCCATTGATATTGAGAAAAGAACGAAGCTGACTTTTCGCTTTTTCTTTATCAATTCATTAAATTTCGCATCAGCCGCGAATAATTCATAGAAATCATTATTGGGTACCATAAAATCCTCCTAGCTTTTGAAAAAATAGGCTTTTGAATTAAACTGACTCTCCTCGACTACAGACTAGCAATCGTGTGTGCCTGTAGTGAAAAAGGAAATTCACAATCTAGGTAGTCGAAGCCCCGAAATTTTCAATTCGCCTGCGGCTTGGGCCCACAGCAGATTGGGGGCAAGGGCCAACGGAGGAGCAGTAGCCAGGCCTTTAAGGATGTTGCGCCGTGTTTCGTTCATGATGCCTCCTCCGGATAGATGAACAAGTAGCGAATACGGTGAACCTCACTGGCCCGCTTATCCTTGCATCAGGAATACAAGTGCTGCTTTTGTGTGTTCATAAATCGCCGTTGTGTATACACGATAGACATTGCTTGAATACTAGTCAACTAGTTTCGTATAATTAAATCGTTGCCACATGTCGGAGCGTCAATCGTGAACAGCCCTGCCGAAATTCCCGTTGCCGCACGCCAATCCGAACGCCTCGGGGAGTTGATCGAGGAGCGCATCGTCACCGGCGTCTATCCGCCCGGCACGCGCCTGGACGAACAGGAACTGGCCGATACCTTCGGCGTCTCGCGGACGCCGGTGCGCGAAGCGCTGATCCAGCTATCTTCGGTCGGCCTGATCGAAATCCGGCCGCGGCGCGGCGCGACCGTTCCCGAAGTCGGCGCCGACCGGGTCTGCGAAATGTTCGAGGTGATGGCCGAACTGGAAGCGATGTGCGGCCGCCTGGCCGCGCGCCGGATCACACCGGGCGAACAGCTGGCCCTGCAGGAGGCGCACCGTGCCTGCGAAGCGGCGCGCGATGCCAATACGCCGGATGTCTATTACCAGTTGAATGAAGTCTTTCACCAGCGCATCTACGAGGCCAGCCACAACGCTTTCCTCGTCGAGCAGGCGACGGCGTTGCACCGCCGCCTGCGTCCCTACCGGCGGCTACAGCTGCGCGTGCGCAACCGGATGGCGACCTCGTTCAACGAGCATCAGGCCATCGTCGAGGCGATCACGAAAGGCGACAGCGACCTCGCCGCCGCCCAGTTGCGCGCCCATGTCACCGTGCAGGGCGAGCGCTTCGCTGACCTCGTCGCGACACTGCGCGACTTTAACGCGGGCGCCTGAGTCGTTTCAGCCGATCAGGCTGTAGAGCATCTTGCTGGCGAGCAGGGCGAGAAAGCCGCCGAAGGCTCGCTTCAGCTTCTTGACCGGTAGCTTGTGCGCCAGTTTGGCACCGACGGGTGCGACCAGCACACTCATCGTCACGATGCCGACAAAAGCCGGCAGGTAGATGTAACCCAGCGAATAGACCGGCAACC
>Ga0209480_10001072_pt1 | contig 20452 bp, 16 predicted proteins | sample JI61114C2DNA_FD_187501 | JGI IMG/M metagenome (GOLD analysis project Ga0209480, IMG submission 187501) | Wastewater effluent complex algal communities from Wisconsin, to seasonally profile nutrient transformation and Carbon sequestration -... | ecosystem: Engineered > WWTP > Effluent > Algae... | reverse complement strand
AAAACACCAATTGTTTCATGCTATTGAAACATTTCCAGCCATTAAAGAAAAAGCGGAATGGGCATTGAAATGGATTGAATCGCCAAGTTTTGCAGAACGTTTAATTGCTTTTGCTGCGGTTGAGGGAATTTTCTTTTCAGGTTCATTTTGTTCGATTTATTGGTTAAAAAAACGTGGATTAATGCCTGGATTGACTTTTTCAAACGAATTAATTTCGCGTGACGAGGGAATGCATTGTGATTTCGCCGTGCATTTACACACACATCACATCGTTAACAAAGTGCCAAAAGCAAGAATTACCGAAATTTTGACTAACGCTTTAGATATTGAAAGAAAATTCATTACAGAATCACTTCCAGTTAGTTTAATTGGTATGAACGCCACTTTAATGACCCAATATTTAGAATTTGTAACCGATAGATTATTAGTAGAATTAGGTTGCGAAAGAGTATATAATTCTTCAAACCCGTTTGATTTCATGGACATGATTTCATTACAAGGGAAAACAAATTTCTTTGAAAAACGTGTAGGTGAATATCAAAAAGCAGGAGTAATGAATTCGGATTCTGAATCAAGCAAAATTAGCTTCGACGCTGATTTCTAAAAAATAATAAAAATATAGAGCGCTATAAAACGTCGGGAGACTCGCGCTTTAGTTCAATAAATACTAACCGAAAACAGAGAAGGGATTGTCTGTTTTCAAAAAACTAAAAATGTATGTATGTAGTAAAAAGAGATGGTCATAAGGAGCCAGTAATGTTTGACAAAATCACGGACAGAATTAAAAAACTATGTTATGGATTAAATGACATGGTGGATGCTGTAAAAGTGGCAATGCGTGTAATTGAAGGATTATATGATGGCGTTACCACTTCTGAATTAGATAATTTAGCAGCAGAAACCGCAGCTTCCATGACGGTTACACACCCAGATTATGCTCAATTAGCGGCTCGTATTGCAATTTCTAATCTACACAAAAATACCAATAAATCATTCTCGGAAACGATGAGTGAAATGTACCACTATGTAAATCCAAGAACCAACCAAGAGGCGCCTTTGATTTCAGATGAGGTTTACGAAGTTATTCAAGCAAATGCAGAATTTTTAAATTCTCACATCATATACAACCGTGATTTTAATTACGATTACTTTGGTTTTAAAACCTTAGAGCGTTCGTATTTATTAAGAATCAATGGAAAAATTGTGGAACGCCCACAACATATGTTAATGCGTGTTTCGGTTGGAATTCACTTGAATGATTTAGAAGCAGTAATTGAAACTTACGAATTAATGTCGAAAAAGTTCTTTACGCACGCTACACCAACATTATTCAACGCAGGAACTCCAAAACCTCAAATGTCATCTTGTTTCTTATTAACAATGAAAGATGATAGTATTGACGGAATTTACGATACCTTAAAACAAACAGCAAAAATCTCGCAATCAGCGGGAGGAATCGGTTTAGCTATTCACAATGTAAGAGCTACAGGTTCATACATTCGTGGCACTAACGGAACTTCAAACGGAATTGTTCCAATGTTACGTGTTTTCAATGATACCGCTCGTTATGTAGATCAAGGTGGAGGAAAACGTAAAGGAAGTTTCGCTATTTATTTAGAAACGTGGCATGCTGATATTTTCGAATTCTTAGATTTGAAAAAGAACACCGGAAAAGAAGAAATGCGTGCAAGAGATTTATTCTTCGCGATGTGGACTTCTGATTTATTCATGAAACGTGTAGAAGAAGATTCAACTTGGACGTTAATGTGTCCAAACGAATGTCCAGGTTTAGATGAAGTATATGGTGAAGAATTTGAAGCTTTATATATTTCGTACGAAGCACAAGGAAAAGGTAGAAAAACCATCAAAGCACGTGAACTTTGGGAAAAAATTCTTGAATCTCAAATTGAGACAGGAACGCCATACATGTTGTACAAAGATGCAGCGAACAGAAAATCGAACCAAAAGAATTTGGGAACGATTCGTTCGTCTAATTTATGTACCGAAATTATGGAATACACTTCTGCAGATGAAATTGCAGTGTGTAACTTGGCGTCTATTTCGTTACCAATGTTTGTGGAAAACGGAGTATTTAATCACAAATTGTTATATGATGTAACAAAACGTGTAACACATAACTTAAACAAAGTAATTGATAGAAATTATTATCCTGTTATTGAGGCAGAAAACTCAAACATGCGTCACCGTCCAGTTGGATTAGGTGTGCAAGGTTTAGCTGATGCTTTTATCTTGTTGAGAATGCCTTTTACAAGTGATGAAGCTAAAAAATTAAACCAAGAAATTTTCGAAACCTTATATTTCGCAGCCGTAACCGCTTCTATGGAAATGGCTAAAGAAGAAGGTCCATATTCAACTTTTGAAGGTTCGCCAATTGCTAACGGAGAATTCCAACACAACCTTTGGGGATTAAAAGACGAAGAACTTTCTGGTCGTTGGGATTGGGCAAGTTTACGTAAAGAAGTAATGGCAAACGGAGTTAGAAATTCATTGTTAGTAGCGCCAATGCCAACTGCTTCAACGTCTCAAATTTTAGGAAACAACGAAGCTTTTGAACCATACACTTCTAATATTTATACAAGAAGAGTACTTTCGGGAGAATTCATCGTAGTAAACAAACACTTGTTGAACGATTTAGTAGAAAGAGGATTGTGGAACGAAACCTTGAAGCAAGAAATCATGCGTCACAATGGTTCGGTTCAAAACATTGAAAGAATTCCATCCGATTTAAAAGAATTGTACAAAACGGTTTGGGAAATGTCAATGAAAGATATTATCGATATGAGTCGTCAAAGAGGGTATTTTATTGATCAATCGCAATCGTTGAACTTGTTTATGCAAGATGCAAATTATGCTAAATTAACTTCGATGCATTTTTACGCTTGGAAATCAGGTTTAAAAACGGGGATGTACTATCTAAGAACTAAATCTGCAGTTGATGCGATTAAGTTTACTTTAAATAACGATAAAAAAGCAGAACCAATCGAAGTACAAGAACAAGCAGTTGCTCAAAAATTAGAAGCTATTGCGGTTTTAGAAGAACCAGCAGAAATGACAGCTGAAGAATACAGAGCAATGATTGAACTAGCAAAAAATGCGGGTCCAGAAGATTGTGAAATGTGTGGTTCTTAATTAGAGCATAGAATAAAGAAAATAGAATATAGAAAACAGCTGTCTTTTGATGGCTGTTTTTGTTTTAAAAAATTGCGTTTCAATTCGTACATTTGAAAAAAATAAACAGATTATGTCAAAAGATAAAAAAGGCGTTCACACAGGAATCATTGAAAAAGACGCAGACGGAAACTATTTCTGTGGCGAATATTTATTGGATTACCAATACACAGAAAAAAGTTTCAAAGTAGGAGACGAAATTAACATCAAATCGGTTATCGTAAATCCGAGTGATAAAAGTTACAATCAGTATCCAAAAAAATCGAGAAATTTCTTTTTAGCTAACGAAAAAGAATAGTGTTTTATGGAGTTAAGTAATAAAAGAAAGTTTGTTGTTACGAGTGATTTATTGGCGTCACAAGGTCAACGATTTGGTAATTATTTTATTGATTTCATTTTTCAATATGTTTTAATTTTTTTAATTTCTATAATCGTAATAATAATTTCTGAGCTTTTTGATTCAGATTCTTTTGTTATTTGGATAGAAAATATTGGCAGATTTGAGGAATATATATTCGGAATCATCGTTATGGTCTTTTATTATGTAATAGCGGAGTCTTATTTTTCAAGAACAATTGGCAAATTAATTACAAAAACAGTTGTTGTAGATATTAATGGTGAAAAACCAGAAAGTGCAACAATTTTGAAAAGAACTTTATGTAGGTTAATTCCATTTAATCATTTTTCATTTTTTGGTGGAAACGCAAGAGGCTGGCATGATTCTATATCAAATACTTATGTGGTTAGTAAAGAATTATTTGATGCTAAGAAAAAGCAATTTTATGAATTGGATGAAATTGGAATATCACAAGAATAAAAAGTTAATCACAATATGATGCAATGGGAACAATTATTGTCTTTAAAAAGACAAGGCGACACCAGTAAACGTTTGCGAAAAGAGCAAGATGACACACGATTAGGCTTTGAAGTAGATTATGATCGAATTATTTTTTCTGCCGCTTTTAGAAGTTTGCAAGATAAAACGCAAGTCATTCCACTTTCAAAAACCGATTTCGTACACAACCGACTAACACATAGTTTGGAAGTTTCGGTAGTTGGACGCTCGCTTGGACGTTTAGTTGGAAAACAAATCATTGCTAAATATCCGCATTTACAAGAAGTGCACGGCTATCAACCAAATGATTTTGGTGCGATTGTGGCTGCTGCGGCATTATCACATGATATTGGAAATCCACCTTTCGGTCATTCGGGCGAAAAAGCAATTGGTGAATATTTCAAGACCGGAAACGGATTGCAATACAAAGACCAATTAACCGAAAAACAATGGCAAGATTTAATCGATTTTGAAGGAAATGCCAACGGATTTTCAGTTTTAGCAGCTTCTCGTGAAGGAATTGAAGGCGGTTTGCGTATTTCATATGCCACTTTGGGTGCTTTTATGAAATATCCAAAAGAAAGTTTGCCAAAAAAACCAACACAAAAAATTTGTGATAAAAAGTACGGTTTCTTTCAGCAAGACAAAGAATTCTTTGCTGAGGTTGCTAATGAATTAGGTTTGATTTCAAATAAATCAGGAAATGATATCGGTTTTGAACGTCATCCTTTAGCTTATTTAGTGGAAGCTGCTGATGATATTTGCTACACGATTATCGATTTTGAAGATGGAATTAACTTAGGTTTGATTTCGGAAGAATATGCATTGGAATACTTAATTAAATTAGTCAAAAACGGAATTGATACTAAAAAATATAACGAATTACTTACTAAAGAAGATAGAATCAGTTATTTGCGCGCATTAGCTATTGGAAGTTTAATCAATGATGCAGTAGCTGTTTTTATGGAAAATGAAAAAGCTATTTTGGCTGGAGATTTTCCATTTGCTTTGATGGATAAAAGTCAATATAAGGCCCAAATGAACGACATCATCCAAATCAGTATTAAAAACGTATATCAAAGTAAGGAAGTAATTCATAAAGAAGTGATGGGTTACAAAGTAATTAATAACCTATTAGATAGTTTTTGCACAGCGACCAATAAAAAAGAAAACGGAAGTGCTTCAAATTATGATGAACTTTTATTGAAATTATTGCCAGAGCGTTTTCAGTTTCAAAAAAAAAATTTATACGACAGATTATTACATATATGTCATTTCGTGTCACTATTAACTGATGGGAAAGCAGTTGAATTATATAAAACGATTCAGGCAAACAAAAGTTAAAAACTCAAAATAATTGATAAAAAATTTTGAAAATTAGTATAAAGCGCTAATTTTGTTAGAATTATAGTAAAAATTAACCCATATTGAACCATGAAAAAAATATTACTTTTTTCTTTTTTATTCTTTTTTCTGTTTGGTTTTTCTCAACAAAATGAAAAACCAAACAAATCAGTTTCAAAAGTAAAACCAGACAAAGCTACTAAAGCTTTAAGAAAAAAACATGCTAAAAATTTAGCAAGTAGTCCTTTCAAAGAAGTTACTAAGCTAACAAAAAAAGAAAGAAAGGCATTAGGAATACCGCCTAATAAATATTACGAATCTGAGTGGGAATTGACTATGAATCCAGAGATTGGTAGGCCAAATCCTGAAAACTTGGAAGGCATCAAAAAAAATCTAAAGCAACAAAGAGAGGCTGCTTTACTTTCAGGAAGAACACCGGGGGATGGGAGTGATAATAATTGGATAGAAAGAGGGCCTAATAATGTAGGTGGAAGGGTAAGAGCAATCATGTTTGACCCTAATGATCCTACTTATAAAACGGTGTTTGCTGGTGGAGTAAGTGGAGGGTTATGGAAAAATTCTGACATAACAGCAAATACATTATGGACAAGAGTAAATATTCCTGATAACTTATCTATTTCTACTATTACCTATGATCCAAATAATACTAATGTTTTTTATGTTGGAACAGGAGAATCATATGTGGCTGGTGATGTTAATGGAAGCGGAGTATGGAAATCTGCTGATGGAGGATTAACATGGTCTAAAGTTTTTGGAGGTATAAGCGGAGCAACAACATTTCAGTCTGCAGCATCTTTGACTATTAATTCACCTGCAGGGATTGCAGGAAATTATTCTTGTTATCCAACTACAGCATTCGGGACAGCAGTTTCTACTCCAATAACAGAAAATGTAGTTTTAGTAATTGATGATGTTGCACCAACTTCTGATGGATGTGAAAATATAACTAATGCGGCAGCCTTAAATGGGAAAATTGCACTAATTAGAAGAGGAACTTGTAATTTTGTTATTAAAGTGAAATCGGCACAAGATGCTGGTGCGATAGCCGTAATTATGATGAATAATATTGATGGAACACCTGTGGCTATGGGTGGTGATGATACTACAATTACTATCCCTTCAATTATGATTTCTAAAGCAGATGGTGATTTACTAGAAGCTCAACTTGGATCAGGACCAGTGAGCGCAACTTTAAATCCTGTTGTAGCTGGAGCATTTACTGGTAATTTAGTTCCAGGTCAACAGCACATTAATGATATTAAAGTTAGAAATAATGGTGGTGTTTCAGAAATTTATGTAGCTGCGGGTGACACTTTTTATAGTGCTGCAAACCAAGCGACATATATGGGTGGTCCTGCCTTTGGATTATACAAATCAATAGATGGGGGATTAAACTGGATAGAAGTTAACCTGCCATTAACTAGTAATGGAAATAAACACTGTCCTAACGATATTGAAATTGGTTCAGATGGGAAAATATGGTTATCTACAACTGTAAGTCAAGTTTATGGAGATGGCGGAGGAAAAATATTTTCATCTGTTGATGGTTCAACTTTTACTCAAAGCTATCAAATTACAAATGGAAGAAGAACACAATTAGCTCTTTCTACTACTAATACAAATAAAATATATGTTTTAGTTGAAGATTCAACAAATGGAGAGGCAGACATTTATTTGACTAATAATGCTTTTTCAACTGCTGCAACTAAATTAAATGAACCATTTGCAATACATGGAACAACAGATACAGATTTTTGTAGAGGGCAAGCTTTTTACGATTTAATGATTTCTGTAGATCCAGCTAATGATGCAATTGTTTATATTGGAGGAATTGATTTACATAGATCTACTAATAGTGGTGGTTCGTGGGCAACAATTTCTAAATGGACGGCTGGTTATGGAACTGGAGTTTCTGTTGTTCATGCAGACCAACATGCAATGGTTTTTAGACCAGGAAATTCAAACCAAGCAATATTTGCACATGATGGAGGAGTAAGTTATGCGTCTAGTTTGTCAACGGCAGCTTCATCTACTACAGCAATTTCTACAAGAGTTAACGGATTAAATATTACTCAATTTTATAGTGTTGGTGTAGCTCCAACTTCAGCAGTAAGTGGTTTGCCAGGTAATGATTATTTCGCGGCTGGAGCACAAGACAACGGTACACAATATTTTGAAAATGCTTCTGCAGGAATTAATGCAAGTGTCCAATCGCAAGGAGGTGATGGTGCATATACATTATTTGATCAAGGTGCTGATAAGTATTACATTTCAAATTATGTATACAATGAAAGCATTAATTATAGATTAATGGTTTCTCCTTTTACAGTTAGAACATTAGATAATGACATTGATGGTAATAATGGAGCATTTATTGCGCCAATGACATTGGATTCTAATTTAGATGTTCTTTTTTCAGACTATTCAAATGGTACTACATATAGAGTAAGAAGATATACAAATCTTAAAGCAGGTGGTGTAGGAAGAACAAATTTGACAAATACACTACTAACTGCGCCAGCAACAGCTTTAAAAGTTTCACCATATACAACAACCTCTTCTACATTATTAGTTGGGACAAGGTTAGGTAAATTATTACGTGTAACAGGTGCTAACAATACCGCTGGAACATGGACAGATATAACAGGTCCTGGTTTTGTTGGAAGTATTTCAGATGTTGAGTTTGGTGCTAACAATAATGAAATATTTGTTACAATGCATAATTACAATGTTGTTAGTGTTTGGTATACCTCAAACGGAGGAACAACATGGCTTAATAAAGAAGGAAATCTCCCTGATTTACCAGTTAAAACAATACAAAGAAATCCATTAAATACTGAAGAAGTAATTATTGGAACTGAATTAGGCGTATGGTATACGAACAATTTTAGTGCAGCTTCACCTACCTGGAATCATTCATATAATGGAATGAGTAATGTAAAAGTTGTTGATTTAGTTTTAAGAAATGATAATACTGTATTTGCCGCAACCTATGGAAGAGGAATTTTTTCTGGGGTATTTACGGCTACATCACTTTCTTCTGATGATGTTACTAAAAATAAAGGAATTAAAATATATCCAAACCCATCTAATGGAGTTGTAAATGTTTCAATTGAAAACTATTCTGGTAATTTGAATGTAGAGATTTATGATATTAACGGAAGAAAAGTATTCTCTAATACTGGAAATTATTCAACTGACAAAGCCATAAGTTTACAAGGTTTACAAGCTGGAGTTTATGTATTAAAATTGGAAGGTGAAGATGGTTTATCACATTCTGAGAAAATAGTTTTAAATTAGTAAAACTTCAATAAGAATAAAAAAGGCTCTGAAAATTCAGAGCCTTTTTTTATTTATCTAAAACGCATAAACGATTCCAACTCCAAGAAGTTGTTTTAGCTGCACTTTAGGGCCTTTAGTTACTTGTACACCATTTTCTTCTTCTTTAGATTTAATATCATCATCATAAAGTATATGAGTGCCAATATTTGCTTTTACATATTTATTTACAACCATAGCTAATTGCAACTGCCAATCGACATCAATGTTGCCAAAATTATTAATGTAATCTGTATATAGACTAATTCTGTGTTCCAAAATAATATTTTGATACACTTCTTTTTTCCATTGATTAGTGATTAAAACACCAACTTCTGTCCTAGTGTTTTTTCCTTCTCTTATTAAATCACCGTTAATGTCATAAACTGCCTTATCAACTCCAAAAGCTCCTTGATTAGCTAATCGTTGATCAAAAACAAGTGTAGTTTTGTTAGTTAGAGGAGAAATATAAACATTTAAATTCAAGTCTTTTCTAGAATATTCAGCTCCAATTCCTAAAAAGATATAGGCTGGAGCAAAAGGTTTTGAAATTGCTAAATCTGTATTTGGATAAGCATAACCATTTGCAAATTGTGTGTTAAAATTGAATTTTCCAGCATAATACCAATTGGAAATAGTGTCTCTTTTATAGCCAAATGTAGAATTTAGCTGTATTTGATCATCTGTTTTTCTAACATCTTGACCTTCTTGCTTATTTATTCCGTAACGAACAATTAATTCATTGTCCCAGAGAATGTTTGTTCTCTTATAGTTTCTTATGAATTGCCCGTTTATTAGTCCTGAAATCGAATTATTTCCGCCCGCGCTCCAATTTACAAAGGTAATTTGCGAGATATCTAATCCAACTTTATTTGTTTTCTTCCAATATGAAATAGAGTCGGGTAATTCGGTTCTAATAATTTGGGCAAAGTTATCTTGAATAACAAAAAGTAAAAACCCTAGTAGGAAGGCTTTTTTAATCATGGATAAAAGTTTTAAATAAGTGAATTAAATTTTGAACGTCGATTTTACAAATTTGTTGTTGCTCAAAAACCGTACCTTGTTCAATAAATGTATCTGGAATTCCTAAATTAACAATAGGTTTCTTTAAATTTTTAGAGGCAATAATAGAATTAATTTGTTCACCAAAACCACCTAGAATCACTCCATCTTCAATAGTAATTATTTGGTTATGAGAGTTTATAATATTTTGAATGAAAGCAATATCTAATGGTTTTATAAATGGGAAATGATAATGAGAAAACAATTTTGAATTTTCAACTTCTTTTAAAGCTTTCGTAACGTAATTACCAATTGTTCCCGTAGATAAAATGGCAACTTTACTTCCTTTTTGAAGTTCTTTTATCTTTCCAATTTCAATTTTCTCAAAAAGTTGTTCCCAATTTACGTTTTCGCCTCTTCCTCTTGGATAACGTATGGCAATCGGATGATTTAAACCTTCTGAAGCAGTAAACATGATATTTCGCAATTCTATTTCGTCTTTTGGAGCAGCTATAATTAGGTTCGGAATACAATTCAAATAGGCAATATCAAAAATGCCATGATGTGTTGCGCCATCTTCACCCACCAAACCTGCTCTGTCTAAACAAAAAATAACTGGCAAATTCTGCAAAGCGACATCGTGAATTACTTGGTCGTACGCACGTTGTAAAAAAGTGGAATAAATATTACAAAAAACCACCATACCTTGTGTTGCCATTCCTGCAGCCAACGTAACTGCATGTTGTTCAGCAATTCCAACATCAATAGCACGTTTTGGAAAAGCTTCCATCATATATTTCATGGAACTTCCTGATGGCATTGCCGGAGTTATTCCAATTATTTTTTCGTTTTGTTTTGCTAATTCCACTAATGTATGTCCAAAAACATCCTGAAATTTGGGTGGTAAATGCGATTCATCTTTCGGATGAATTTTTCCTGTTTCGGCATCAAATTTTCCTGGCGCGTGATATTTTACTTGATCTTCTTCTGCCAATTGTAATCCTTTGCCTTTGGTGGTTATAACATGCAAGAATTTCGGGCCTGTTACTGATTTTAATCGTTCTAATTCCGAAATCAATTTTGGTAAATCGTGACCATCAATCGGACCCGAATAATCAAAATTTAAGGATTTGATAATGTTATTTTGTTTTGGATTTTTACCTTCTTTAACCGCTGTCAAATAATTTTTCAAAGCACCAATACTTGGGTCAATTCCAATAGCATTATCGTTTAAAATTACTAATAAATTTGCATTGGTAACTCCTGCATGATTTAATCCTTCAAAAGCCATTCCGCTTGCAATCGAAGCATCGCCAATCACAGCAATGTGTTGTTTGTCAAATTCTCCTTTCAATTGCGAAGCCAATGCCATTCCTAAAGCAGCCGATATCGAAGTCGAAGAATGTCCAACGCCAAATGTATCATAAACACTTTCACTTCGCTTCGGAAAACCTGAAATTCCGTTTAATTCTCTATTGGTATGGAAAATATCTCGTCTTTCAGTTAAAATTTTGTGTCCGTATGCTTGATGACCCACATCCCAAACCAATAAATCCTCAGGTGTATTAAAAACATAATGAAGTGCAATCGTTAATTCTACAACACCCAAACTGGCTCCCAAATGTCCTTCTTTTTTCGAAACAATATCAATGATAAAATCTCTCAATTCTTTTGCCAATTGAGGTAGTTGATTTTCAGGAAGTTTCCTTAAATCGGTAGGATTGTTAATTTTTGAAAGCAAATTTTTCATCACAGCACAAAAGTAAGAATTGGTTATCGTATTTTTGTACTTATGGAGAATATTTTTACCGACGCCTTTTTTATGAAGAAAGCCTTACAAGAAGCCGAAGTGGCTTTTGAAAAAGGCGAAATTCCTGTTGGAGCTGTTATCGTAATCGACAATAAAGTAATTGCTCGCACCCATAATTTAACCGAATTGTTGAACGATGTTACCGCTCATGCCGAAATGCAAGCGATAACAAGTGCTGCGAATTTCATAGGTGGAAAATATTTAAAAGATTGTACTTTGTATGTAACGTTAGAACCTTGCCAAATGTGCGCAGGTGCTTTGTATTGGTCTCAAATTTCTAAAATTGTTTTTGGTGCTTCCGATGAAAATCGTGGTTATCAAAAAATGGGAACACAATTACATCCGAAAACCCAAGTAGTTTCAGGCGTTTTAGAAAAAGAATGTGCTGATTTAATGATTGCTTTTTTTAAAAGCAGAAGATAGTTTTCAAAGTGACTTAAAATTTCGTAACTTGGTATGCCTTTTGATGTTGCATTAGAAAACAAACTAATCTTTAAAAAAGTATGGAAAGCAGATTAAAATCGACCTTAATTATTGGGGTTTCAATAATTATTACAGCATTTATTTTAGGTTCGGCATTTAAAAATCGTAATGAAAACTTAGACACTATTTCCGTAATTGGATTAGGAACAAAAGATTTCGTTTCGGATGAAATTTTATGGTCGGGAAGTTTTACAACTAAAAGTTTTGACATTAAAGAAGCGTACAACAAGATGATTTCTGATCAAAAAATTGTATCCGATTTCTTTTTGAGCAAAGGTTTCAAGAAAGAAGAATTTACGTTTGGAGCGGTACAATTCAACAAACGTTTTAGAGAAGTTCGAACTGAAAATACGGAAGTAGCATACCAAACCAAATACGAACAAGTTTTTGATGGTTATGAAGCCACACAAACGATTTCTTTTTCAGCTAAAAAGAATCCAAGTTTGATGAAACGAATAGAAGATGTGTCAAGCAAAACATCTGAATTAATTAATTCAGGAATTGAATTGTCTTCAAATTCTATTCAATATACTTATTCTGATTTACCAAGTTTAAAGCATAGTTTGATTCAAAACGCGTCAAAAGATGCTAGTGAACGTGCACAAAAAATTGTAAAAACGGCTGATGGAAGTTTAGGAAAATTAAAATCGGCAAGCATGGGTGTTTTCCAAATTACAGGGCAAGGTTCTACAGAAGAAGATAGCTATGGAGGAAATAATGATACCTATAGCAAAAACAAAACAGCAAGAATTACTGTGCGATTGGAATATATATTAGATTAAAACTTTAATTTCAAGATACAAAAAAACCGCCAATCTTTCGAGTAGCGGTTTTTATTTTTACAGGATACATCCCATATTATTTTACTATAATTTCATTGCCTTCTTTGTCGAAGAAATGAAACTCTAGATACGTGTAAGCGTCACGAGGTATAATTTTCACCCATTTTTTATGTTCAAAAAACCATTTTGAACGTAATGATGGAAAACCTTTGGTAAGGTATGCTGCCACAAACGGATGCACGTTAAGTACAACTTTTTTATGGTCTTTTATAATGCGTTCAAGGTCAGTTGCAATTTTGTCAACGATTAAAATTGGAGCTTCAATTTCCCCATGTTCATTATTGGGGTCTTCTTCTCTTGTTTTAATGTTTACTTCTGGTCTGACTCTTTGTCTAGTAATTTGAATTAATCCAAATTTGCTAGGAGGCAAGATTTTGTGCTTGGCCTTATCGTCACTCATTTCTTCTCTTAAGAAATCATATAAAACTTTGCGGTTTTCTGGATTTTGCATGTCAATGAAATCCACCACAATAATTCCGCCCATGTCTCTAAGTCTTAATTGTCGAGCAATTTCTGCTGCGGCAATCATGTTAACTTCAAGAGCAGTATCTTCTTGGCTTAGTGCTTTGCTTGAACGGTTTCCGCTGTTTACATCAATAACGTGTAACGCTTCTGTGTGTTCAATAATTAAATAAGCACCTTTGCTCATGGAAACTGTTTTTCCAAAAGACGTTTTTATTTGTCGTTCAATATGATATTTCTCAAAAAGAGGTAAGTCTTTTGACTGATAGTGTTTTACGATAGACACTTTATCCGGAGCTATTTCTTGCAAATACTCCTTCGTTTCTAAATACAAATCTTCGTCGTCTACATGAATACAAGAAAATGTATCGTTAAATACATCTCTTAAAATAGAGGAAGCTTTGTTTAACTCTCCTAGAACTTTTGATGGATGATGTGCAGTTTGTAATCGTCTGCTCATCGATGACCATCTTTCTAAAAGGGTTTGTAGATCTTTATCAAGTTCGGCTACTTTTTTGCCTTCGGCTACTGTTCGCACAATAACGCCGAATCCTTTTGGTTTAATGGATTGAACCAGTCTTTTTAGTCTGTCTTTTTCTTCTTTAGAATCTATTTTTTGAGAAACAGAAACTCGGTCTGAAAAAGGAACTAAAACCACGTATCTTCCGGCTAAAGAAATCTCAGAACTAATTCTGGGACCTTTTGTAGAAATAGGTTCTTTAACCACTTGAACTAAAATCGACTGATTTGGACTTAAAATATCCATAATTGATCCGTCTTTGTTGATTTCAGCTTCAAAAGGAAAATTTTTGAGTGAATAATCTTTTAATTTACCTGCGCTTACAAGTTTAATAAATTTCATCAAAGAAGGAAGATTTGGACCTAAATCATGATAATGCAAAAAAGCATCTTTTTCATAACCTAAGTTTACAAAAGCGGCATTTAAGCCGGCAACGGGTTTACGTATTTTGGCAATAAAAATATCACCAACCGCAAAATCGCTTTGTTTTTCTTCTTCTTTGTGTAATTCAATTAGTTTACCATCTTTTAATAAGGCAAAATCTACAGCGTCTGAACCTGATCGAATAATTAATTCTTTGTTCATGCGGTACATTTTTATCCGTACTAATAAAGTTAGAAGTTAGAAATTAGAAGTTAGAAAAATTCTAAATTCTGAATTCTAAATTCTGAATTTTACCCGTACAGATGGATTAAATAATAATTTTACAGGATTTTTCCCGATAATCAATGTTGAATTGATTAATTTCAATGAACTTTTTTCTAAAAAAGAAAAAGTAGTTTTAAACTACTTTTTCTTTTTATGACGGTTTGCTCTCGCTCTTTTCTTACGTTTGTGAGTTGCTACCTTATGTCTTTTTCTTTTTTTACCACTTGGCATAACATGTTGGTGTTTAGATTAATAATTTATTTTTATACTGTAACTTCTGTTTTTTCTTTAACGCTTTCTACAAACACTTTAGCAGGTTTAAATGCTGGAATGTTGTGTGCAGGGATTTTAATTGTAGTGTTTTTAGAAATGTTTCTTCCTGTTTTTTCAGCTCTTGTTTTGATGATAAAACTACCAAAACCTCTTAAATAAACATTGTCACCAGTTTCTAATGAGTTTTTTACTTCTTCCATAAAAGTCTCAACAGTTGCTTGAACATCTCCTTTTTCAAGACCTAATTTTTCTGAAATTTTCGCTACGATATCTGCTTTCGTCATTTTCTTTCGTATTTAATATATTGTGTATTTTTTTGAGTTTGCAAATATAAGAATTAAAAAAACAATAAATCAATCATAATTGATTAAATTTTAATTACTAAAGATTTATTTTTGTTGTCCAATAAAAAAACATGGAATTTTCTAACTCTTTAATTCATTGGTATTTACAAAATAAGCGCGATTTACCTTGGCGAAACACTACAAATCCGTACCATATTTGGCTCTCAGAAATCATGTTGCAACAAACGCGAGTTGCGCAAGGATTACCTTATTTTTTAGCTTTTACAGAAGCATTTCCAACAGTTTTTGACTTGGCAAATGCCAATGAAGAACAAGTTTTAAAATTATGGCAAGGATTAGGTTATTATTCTAGAGCCAGAAATTTACACGCTACTGCAAAATATATTGCTAACGAATTAAATGGGGAATTTCCCAACAACTACAAAGACCTCATTAGATTAAAGGGAGTAGGCGAGTACACGGCAGCTGCAATTGCTTCATTTTCTTATAACGAACCTGTTGCTGTTTTAGATGGTAATGTTTTCAGAGTTTTGAGTCGTTACTTTAATGTAGATAGCGATATTTCCTTGCCAAAAACTAAAATAGAATTCCAACAATTGGCGCAAGAAGTTTTAGATAAAAAGAATCCAGCTTTGTTTAATCAAGCGATTATGGAATTTGGTGCGCTGCAATGTGTTCCAAAAAATCCGGATTGTAATTCTTGTGTTTTAAATTCGAGTTGTGCGGCTCTTCAACATAAAAAAGTTTCAGAATTACCTGTAAAGTCTAAGAAAACAAAAGTGACGAATCGCTATTTGAATTATTTAATTTTGAAAGATTCAGACTCCAATTATATTGTGAAAAAACGTGAAGGAAAAGGAATTTGGGAAAATTTATATGAGTTTCCCCTTTTAGAAACCGACTTTCTATTGCCAGAAAAAGATGCGATTGATCAAATTTCGAAAATGCAATTCTATAACCAAAAACCTTCAGAAATTTTGATTTTACAAAACGAAATCACGCTTCATAAATTATCACACCAGCATTTGCATATTCGTTTTTTCGAACTTCGTTTTGCTTCGAAATTACCTGATTCAAAACCTTTTACAGCAATAGAAAAATTACCTTTTCCAATTGTAATTCATAATTTTATGGTTTCAAATTATTTTAATTCGTTATAAATTATTACTTTTGATTAACCCAATAAAATTATAAGCCATGAACGGTACATTAAACAAAGTCATTTTAATAGGGCATCTTGGAGATGAAATTAAAATGCATTATTTCGAAGGAGGTAACTGCATAGGAAGGTTTCCATTAGCTACCAACGAAGTGTACATTAATAAAACAACAGGTGAAAAAATTACTTCTACAGAGTGGCACAACATTGTAGTTCGTAATAAAGCAGCCGAAATCTGCGAAAAATATCTTTCTAAAGGAGATAAAATTTATATTGAAGGTCGAATCAAATCGCGTCAATGGCAAGCAGAAGACGGTGCTACAAAATATACAACAGAAATTCAAGTAACTGAATTTACGTTTTTGACTACCAAAAAAGAAACGGATTTAAGCAAATCGTCGCTTCCAACTGGAAGTATTCCAGATGATTCTCCTTATTAATAGATTTTTATTTAGTTTAAAGAAATAAAATCTATTACTATTCGTTAGCTTATTATGAAAGAAAAAATAATAAAATATTTTGCACTGATTATTGTATTCGGATTGTTTTCTTGTGGAGACGAATCTGTTCCAAAGCCAAAAGGTCATTTAAGCTTAGAATATCCAAACGCAAAGTATGAAACTTTAAAAACAAATTGTGCTTATCAGTTTGATGTAAATAAATCGGGTCAAATTAAGGATAAAAATTGTTCGTTTGAAATCAATTATCCAAAAATGAAAGCCACCATTTATTTAACACATAAATCAGTTGATAATAATATTAATGATTTGCTTAGAGATGCGCAAAAGCTCACTTATGAACACGTTATTAAAGCAGATGATATTTTAGAACAACCTTTTATTAATGACAAAAAGAAAGTTTATGGAATGTTTTATCAGGTTGGTGGAAATGCAGCAACAAATGCGCAATTTTATGCAACGGATAGCACTAAAAACTTTATAACTGGTAGTGTATATTTTTATGCAAAACCAAATTTTGATTCAATATTACCAGCTGCAAAATATCTTCAAGATGATATGCGACGAATTATGGAAACATTAGAATGGAAATAAAAAAATCCGCTGAATTTCAGCGGATTTTTTTATAATACGTTTTGATAATTAAGCTTTATCAGTACTTTTTTCAGATTTTGTAACTTTATACAAATCACCACCACCCACTTTTTCTACGGTTTTAGTTAATGATTCGATGCTTTGTTTTGTTTTATCGAATTTTACTGTGGCAATTTTTGTTTCAAAATCTACCGTAGCTTCACTTACGCCATCGGTTACAGTTAGTTTACTTTCAATTGTTTTTGCACAACCTACTTCGCAGGTCATTCCTTCAATTGTAAAACTTGCAGTTTCTAAATTTTCTGCAGCAATTTCTGTTTTTGCTGTTGCAACTTCATTAGTTTCTGAAGTTGTTTCTTTTTTACAACTTACAGCAAAAAGTGTAATTGCTATTGCAAAAGCTATGTTTTTGATATTTTTCATGGAAATAAAATTTATAAAATAACTCGTATTTAAGTTGTTACAAATTTACAAAAAATCATAGTGCTATTTTAAAAATAAAGCCTGAATTTTGAAGAAGAAAATTATGCTATGGAAAACAATTCGACAAAGTGGTATTTATTAGGCTTTTTAGGCTGTGTTTGGGGAAGTTCTTTTATATTGATGCAATTGGGTTTGCAAGGTGTAAATTCAATTCAATTAGGGAGTTTGCGCATATTATTTGCTGCTTTATTTTTAATGATTGTAGGCTTTAAGCAAATTGCAAAAATTCCGTTATATAAATGGAAATATATTGCTTTGACTTCTGTGTTTGGAACTTTTGTGCCAGCTTATTTGTTTGCTATTGCTTTATCCAAAATAGATGGTTCTGTGAGTGCTATACTAAACTCACTAACACCATTGAATACGTTGCTTGTGGGTTTATTCTTTTTTGGATTAGATGTTCAACGAAGACAAATTTTTGGAGTAATAATTGGCTTTATAGGTTGTGTACTGTTAGTTTTATTTGGTGATGGAGAAAATACGACTGAAAATTATTATTACGCCATATTAATTGTTATTGCGTCAATCTTTTATGGAATAAACGTAAATCTAATTAAAAAATATTTATCTGATTTAAAACCTTTAGCTATTAGTACAGGAAATTTTGTAGTGATGTTTGTTCCTGCTTTGTTTGTGCTTTATTTTTCTGGTTTTTTTGATATTGTACATCAAGAAAAAGTACAAACTTCGCTTGGCTTTATTGTTATTTTAGGAATTGTTGGTACAGGATTTTCTAATATTTTATTCTTTAAATTAATTCAACTTTCTTCACCAGTTTTTGCTTCTTCTGTTACTTATATAATTCCTGTTGTTGCAATCATGTTGGGTTATTTATTTATGAATGAAACCTTGTCAATTGTCCAGGTAATAGGTGCTTTTGTAGTTTTAGTTGGCGTTTATTTTTCGAGTAAGAAATAAAAAAAGCACCCAATCTCTTGGGTGCTCTTTAAAAGTTTTAATTTGATACTATTTAAAATCTGCATCAGTAACACCTTCGTTAATTTTAACTTCAGATGTTGTTAATTCGATTTCTATACCAACATTCATAATGGTTTTGTATGGAAATTTTAATCCTTTTACATCCTTATAATCTTGGTAGTAAGTTGTTTGGGTCATTTTTTGACCTGCTTGTTCCATTTCTTTAGCTTCAGCAACTTTAAATCCTGTTTTTACATCATAATATAATGTTGATTTTCCGTTTTTGATAGCATAAGCATCTGCACCATTAATGTTTTCAATTCCAGTTAATGTTACATCTTTATCTGTTAATAAAGCTAATTCTTTAAATGTTGTTGCATCAGCTTGCATGTCTTTTAATTCTTCTCCAGTAAAATCTTTTCTTTTACCTTGTTGAACCATATAAGCTTCTTTTTCATTAACAACTTGTTTCATCATTACCATTCCCATAGCTTTCATTTCAACGCCTAATTTTTTAGGAGCTGTTTTTACAACTAATTCTAACGGTGTTCCTTGAACTGTTCCAGAAGATAAAACAGCTAATGTTTTTACATTTTTAACTGCTTTTTCACCACCAATAGCTTTAATGTAATCATTAAGAACTGTTTGTACAGTTACTCCAGCTGGAACTGGTTTTTTAACTTCAGGTTTTTCTGTTGGATTACCATATTTATCAAAGTAGAAAATTGGTAATTTTTCTCTTTTACTCATTGCTTCTAATCCAGGTAAAACATCAGCGGCTTTTCCTACGATTACAACTCTTGTTTGATCTGCTAAGAAAAATTTATTTGCTGCATTTTTGATATCTTCTGCACTAACGGCATTAATATTTTTAATGTAGTTTTCGTAGAAATCATCTGGCAAACCTTGGGTTTCTTTGTTTAAAGCATAACTTGCAATAGTTGAAGGTTTTTCAATTTGCATTACAAAGTTTCCGATGTATTTAGCTTTTGCGTTTTTTAAATCTTCTTCAGAAACTAATTCGGTTCTAATTCTTTTTAATTCATTGAAAACTTCAACAACTGCACTATCAGTTACTGCATTTCTAACAGATGAACCTGAGCGGAATTTGTTAATGTATTTTCCTGAACCAATTGAAGAATATGCTCCGTATGTCCAACCATGTTTTTCACGTAAGTTTAAAAATAATCTACCTTCACCACCGCCACCTAAAATTTGGTTTGCTAATAAAGCTGCAAAATATTCTTTATCAGTCATTTTTAAATTTGACAAGTTTACCAAAGCAATTTCTGATTGTACTGCATTTGGCATATCAATAAAGTTAATTTGGCTGTATTGAACGTCTTTTGGATTTGAATAAGATAATTGCGGAGCAGTTGCTTTTTTCCATTTTCCAAAAAGTCTTTCAACTTCTTTTTTAACCTCTTTAAAATTAACATCTCCTACTATTACTAAATAAGCATTTCCTGGTGCAAAATAAGTATTGTAGTTTAAAATGACATCGTTTAATGTTACATTGTTTAATGTTTCCTCACTTGTGAATTCACCTTTGTAATGTTCTTTTCCGAAGGTTAAAACGTTTTCAACTCTTCCAGCAATTGCTGTTACACTTTTTTCGTTAGATTTTAAACCTTCAATTAGTTTTGCTTTTTCTTTGTCGAATTCTTCTTGAACAAATAACGGATTTAAAGCTCCGTCAGCCATTAGTTCTAAGATTCTTTTAGAATATCTTGATAATCCATTTGCAGAAGCGCCAGAATCCCAAAAATTAATATTTGCTCCTAAACA
>Ga0209480_10001071_pt1 | contig 20469 bp, 19 predicted proteins | sample JI61114C2DNA_FD_187501 | JGI IMG/M metagenome (GOLD analysis project Ga0209480, IMG submission 187501) | Wastewater effluent complex algal communities from Wisconsin, to seasonally profile nutrient transformation and Carbon sequestration -... | ecosystem: Engineered > WWTP > Effluent > Algae... | reverse complement strand
TCATGTCTTCTAAATTGCCAATAGGCGTTGGAACTATGAATAACTTACCCATTTATGAAAACTTTTTCTCGATAATTTCCATAAAACGTGCTTCAAATTCTTCGTTGCCTTCCCAATTGTTATAATCAGGTTTTACGAAATCCAAAACAAAAGATTTTGCTTCTTCAAAACTATCAAACGTATTCAATTGAGAAACGACACGATTGAAATCATCCGAACTTCCGCCAAATAATTTTTTCTCAAATCCAATTCTATCATTTAATCCGAAAGAAATCACCTTATTTAACCTGTCATTTAATGAGCTTATTTTTGGTTCTTGACTTACTTTTTCAAAAGTTGCTTTCACCTCTTCTTCTAATACTTTTGGTATTTCTGCAACTACAGGTTCTGGTTGAATTTCTACTGCAACTTCTTCTACTACAGGAGTTGGTGCTTCAAAAACTGCTTCAACAACATCAGCTACCTCAGCAGGAACGTCTTCCACTTTCACAAAATCTAATTCTTTGTAATCGTGTACTAATAAGTCTTCAAACGAAATTTGTTTCGCTGGTTCTTCTGCTTTTGGAGTTTCGGCAACTGGTTCTTCTTCGATTATTTCTTCCTCAATTGGTTCTTCATCCATTGGAGTCATCAAAACCTCTTCCTCTTCTTCATCATCTTCCACAATTAATTCTGCGATTACGACTTTTTCTTCAGTAATTGGTTCAGCAATAGTTTCCTCTACTTCTACTTTTACTTCTTCCGGAGTTTCAACAACTTTATCCTGAATTGGCGCGTTGAAAACTTCAGTTGGTTTTCCTTCTAATTTTTCAGCTAAAACTTCTTCCGAAATTTCGTTTTTTAACAATTCGAAATTCTCTTCATAAAAACGCAAAATCGTCAATTGATCGTACAAATTTTTAGCTTCTTGCTGTAATTGAACCGTTTCTGAATGGTTTTTTAACTTTAAAATTCGGTGCGCAATACTGATTAATTCAGCAGATATTCTTTTCTTCATAACTTTAGGCTGTAGCGTTTACTATATCGATTGTTTTTTACTATTTTTGTTTTGCTTACAAATGTAGCAGAAAATAATTTTTAACGTACGAAAGATACAAAATGTTTCTCGAAAATACCGTAAATCAACAAGAACAATTTGGCTGGATTGAAGTAATTTGTGGCTCAATGTTTTCGGGTAAAACCGAAGAATTGATTCGCCGATTAAAACGCGCTCAGTTTGCCAAACAAAAAGTGGAAATTTTTAAACCGGCTGTTGATACAAGATATCACGACGAAATGGTAGTTTCGCACGACGCCAATGAAATCCGTTCTACGCCTGTGCCAATTGCTCAAAATATTCGAATTTTAGCACAAGGTTGCGATGTGGTTGGTATTGACGAAGCGCAATTTTTCGACGAAGAAATTGTTGCCGTTTGTAATGATTTAGCCAATTCAGGAATCCGAGTTATCGTTGCTGGATTGGATATGGATTTTAAAGGAAATCCTTTCGGACCAATGCCGGCACTTATGGCTACAGCTGAATATGTAACCAAAGTACATGCGGTTTGTACACGCACTGGGAATTTAGCTCATTATAGTTTTAGAAAATCGGATGATAAAAGATTGGTAATGCTTGGTGAAACCGAAGAATATGAACCATTGAGCCGTGCTGCCTATTTTAAAGCCATGCGCGAAAACATGGAAGTGAAAGATGTTGAAATTGTAAACAAGCAAAAAGACGATAATTAATAAATTGAACCTCAACCTAACTCATATTATTTCGTTTTGTAAAGGCGTTTTTCACGGAAATTCGACTGAGTTTACTGCAAATCACATTTCGATTGACAGTCGTTCGTTGCAAAATGGAAATAACACTTTGTTTTTTGCTATCAAAGGACAAAATCACGATGCGCATTTGTATTTGGAAGAGTTGATTGCAAAAGGCGTTCGTTATTTTGTGGTCGAATATATTCCAGAACATTTATACGAAAAAGCGAATTTCATCATCGTTGAAAATTCGTTAAAAGCGTTACAACAAACTGCGATTGGCTATCGAAAACAATTCGATTTTCCATTTGTGGGAATTACCGGAAGCAACGGAAAAACCATCGTGAAAGAATGGCTGAATTTCTTATTGAGTCCGAATCATTTGATTGTTCGAAATCCGAAAAGTTATAATTCCCAAGTCGGAGTTCCCTTATCGGTTTTAGCGATTGAAGGCAACTACGATTTAGGAATTTTTGAAGCCGGAATTTCGTTACCGAATGAAATGTCGAATTTAAAACACATCATCCAACCGAAATACGGCATTTTAACAAATATTGGTTCGGTTCATGATGAAGGTTTTGCAAATCGCGAAGCCAAAATCAAAGAAAAAATCAAACTTTTTGAAAATTGTTCCGATATTTTCTTGGAAAAAAATACTGAAATTGAAGTTCTACTTCCAGAAAACAGTCAAAAACATACTTGGAGTTTTTCGGATGAAAGCGCGAATCTTTTCGTTTCGAAGAAAATTGAAAATGGTAAAACAGAATTAACTTTCAAAAATTCAACCAACACTTTTAGTGTAAACATTCCGTTTTCTGATGAAAATTCGATTGAAAATGTAATTACTTGCGTGAATTTCATGCTGTTTTTAGGAGAAGAAATTCCGTTTATTCAAAATCGAGTTGCCGAATTATATCCAGTAGAATTACGACTTCAAGCAAAAAAAGGCATCAACAATTGTTTGGTCATCGATGATAGTTATTCTGTGGATTATCAATCGTTGAAAATTGCGTTGGATTTCTTAGAACAACAAAAATTACACGATAAAAAAACGATTATTTTATCCGATATTTTCACAAGTGGCATTGCCGTGGAAACGCTTTACAACCAAGTAAAACAATTGCTTTCGAAAAATAAAATCGAGCGCATTATTACCATTGGCGAAACCATCGGAAAACAATTGAACGATTTACCGAATGTAATTTCGTTTGCCACTACACAAGAATTTTTACAGCAATTCAATACGCAATCGTTTCAAAACGAAACTATTTTAGTTAAAGGTGCGCGTGGATTTAACTTTCATGAAATTGTGGTTTTGTTGGAAGAGAAAAATCACGAAACCATTTTAGAAATCAATCTCGATGCAATCAGTCACAACCTGAATTTCTACAAATCCAAATTAAAACCTGAAACCAAAATCATGGTGATGGTGAAAGCGTTTGGGTACGGAAATGGCGGTTATGAAATTGCGAAATTGCTCGAACATCATAAAGTTGATTATTTAGGAGTTGCCTTTGCCGATGAAGGTATCGAATTGCGAAAAGCTGGAATTTCCACTCCAATTATGGTTCTAAATCCAGAGAATAATAGTTTCAGAGCCATGATTGCCTATAATTTAGAACCCGAAATTTATTCAATTACGGGTTTACAAGCATTTTTGAAAATTGCACAACACCAAAATATTTCCCATTATCCGATTCATATTAAATTGGATACTGGAATGCATCGTTTAGGATTTGAACCGCATTTGATTTCCGAATTGTGTTCATTGCTAAAAAACAACAATTTCGTCAAAGTGAAAAGCGTTTTTTCGCATTTAGCTGCGAGCGATGATTTGGAATTTGATGATTTCACGAAATTACAATTTCAACGTTTTGATGCCATGTATTCCGAATTAGAAAAAGTATTGCCTTCAAAACCGATTCGTCATATTTTAAACACATCTGGAATTTTCAATTATGCTGAAAAGCAAATGGAAATGGTGCGATTAGGGATTGGTTTGTATGGTATTGGAAATTCGGAACGAGAATTGAAAGTGTTAGAAAATGTAAGTACTTTAAAAACGATTATTTCCCAAATAAGAGAAGTTTCACCAGAAGAAAGCATTGGTTATAGTCGAAGATTTCGAGTAACACAAAAAATGAAAGTTGCCACGATTCCGATTGGCTATGCCGATGGAATAAGAAGAGCTTGGGGCAATGAAAAAGGTTTTGTTACCATCAACAACCAAAAAGCGACCATCTTAGGTTCCATTTGTATGGATATGATGATGGTTGATGTTACGAATATTTCATGTAAAACTGGAGATGAAGTCATTGTTTTTGGGAAAAATCCAAAAGTAACAGAGATGGCAAATGTAATTGGCACGATACCTTATGAGATTCTAACTGGAATTTCGCAACGTGTTAAAAGAATTTTCTACAAAAATTAACATTGTGTTAAAATTTTTGTAAATTCGTAAAACTAAAACAAAAAAACTAACTCTTAAAATTAAAAACTATGGGATTTTTTGCAGATTTTAAAGCCTCTTTAATGAAAGGCGATGTATTAAGCTTAGCTACTGCCGTTGTAATTGGTGGTGCTTTTGGTAAAATTGTTGGCTCTGCAGTTGACGATGTAATTATGCCAATTGTTGGGCTAATAACAGGTGGAATTGATTTTACTCAAAAATTCGTTGCATTAAACGGCGAAAGTTATGCAAATCTTGATGCGGCTAAAGCAGCAGGAGCAGCAGTAATTACTTATGGTAACTTGGTACAAGCTATTATTAACTTTGTAATTATTTCGTTATTTATTTTTGTGGTTTTAAGAGCAGCAGAAAAAGCGAAGAAAAAAGAAGAAGCAGCTCCAGCGGCACCAGCAGGACCATCTCAAGAGGAATTGCTTACACAAATTAGAGATTTATTGAAAAAATAGTAGATACCGCTACATTATATATTCTAACTAAACCCCGATTCGTCGGGGTATTTTTTTGGTGGAAATTGATTAGATTTGTTTTAGGCATTTGATAAAATAATAATCGAAGTATGAGAGAAATAAAATTGATACGAAAAGTTAAAAAAACTGATACTTTTTTTCCATTTACAATAAGTGTCTTTTTAATTATTTTTGTATTATTAACAAAAGGAATTGCTTTAAATTTCTTTGTGATTATTATAAGTGTATCAGCAATCTTAATTTTTCTGCAACGATATAATGCTGTGAATTTGACTATGTATGAAGATACAATAGAAATAGATTTTTATTTGCTATTTAAAAAAATAGAAGTAGAATATAGCGAAATAATTGAAATAAAATCACTTTGGGATTCTGGATTAGGAGCAAATTTAAGGTTTAAAGTAAAAGACAAAAATGAAGTTTACACTTTTAGAGTAAAATTTTTAGATGATGAATTTTGTGATTTTTTAGAAGAAAAAACTGGCATGAATATAAAATAATTAAATGTATTGATTAAAATCTTTCGAATAAAATCATCTTTCAAAATCCTGTTACAAATCAAAACTTTTGTTATAATTTCATCAATATTTGCTAAGTCGTTTGAATATTCTATATTTTTGCATCATTAAATAACACACACAATGAAATCGCTACAAAAAACTCGTTTGCGTAAGCAAACATCCATAAATAAAAAGGCGATTCCATATGTTTCCGCTAAAAAATAAAATCAAAACATATGAAAGTAGCCGTAGTTGGCGCTACCGGAATGGTAGGCGAAATAATGCTTCAAGTATTAGCAGAACGTAATTTTCCTGTAACCGAGTTAATTCCTGTTGCTTCTGAAAAATCAGTTGGGAAAGAAATCGAATGGAAAGGTAAAACCTATAAAGTAGTAGGTTTACAAACCGCTGTAGATATGAAACCTGAGATTGCTTTGTTTTCGGCAGGTGGAGAAACTTCTTTAGAATGGGCTCCAAAATTTGCAGCAGCAGGAACAACCGTAATCGACAATTCTTCCGCTTGGCGTATGGATGCTACTAAAAAATTAGTAGTTCCAGAAATCAATGCTTCAATCTTAACTAAGGAAGACAAAATTATTGCGAATCCAAACTGTTCAACGATTCAAATGGTAATGGCTTTAGCGCCTTTACATGCTAAATATGACATCAAGCGTATTGTAGTTTCTACTTATCAATCGATAACTGGAACTGGAGTAAAAGCCGTGCGCCAGTTAGAAAACGAATATGCAGGAATTCAAGATGAAATGGCATACAAATATCCAATTCACCGTAATGCAATTCCTCAATGTGATAGTTTTGAAGACAACGGGTACACCAAAGAAGAAATGAAATTGGTCCGCGAAACGCAAAAAATCTTAAACGATAAAACCATTGCGGTTACTGCAACTGCAATTCGTATTCCTGTCGTAGGTGGACATAGTGAAGCCGTAAACATTCAGTTTGAAAATGATTTTGATGTTAATGAAGTGCGTCAAATTTTACACAACACGCCAGGTGTAACAGTTCAAGATAATCTAGACACGTACTCGTATCCAATGCCAATTTACGCACAAGGAAAAGATGATGTTTTCGTTGGAAGAATCAGAAGAGATGAAAGCCAACCAAACACCATCAACATGTGGATTGTGGCTGATAACTTAAGAAAAGGAGCGGCTACGAATACGATTCAAATTGCGGAATATTTGGTTGCGAATAACCTTGTATAATTTTAGCCACAGATTTCACAGATTAGCACGGATTTAATCCTTTTGAATCCTTTAATCCTTGGCAAAACAAATAACCACGAACTAGCGAATAAGTTATCAAAACTTAAAAAATCGTTAATTCGTGGTTTCATTTTTACATTTCTTTCAAAAAAGCTATCTTTGTGATTGTGAAAAAGAAGTTACTATATATGAATATTGGTTTGATGCTCGCAGTATTATTTGCTGTAAGCTATCAATCTATTCATACTTTTTCGCACGAACACCATCTTAAAACAGAATGTTGTGATGATTCGCATCATTTGACTTTAAAAACTTCTGAAAAAACGTTTACCGAAAGCGAAGATTGTCCTATTTGTGATTTCAAATTTGTCGCTTTTCTTTCACCAGAAGTTTTACATTTTGACTTTATTCCTTCGTTTTACGAAATTCCGTATCAATTCAACAGTAATGAATCTTGCATTACGTTTGAAGGAAATTCGTTCTATCTTCGCGGTCCGCCTGCTTTAGTTTAAAAATATATTTCGATATCATTACCAAAAATAATGATACGTTGTTGTTACATTTAAACTAAAAGAAATGCGATTCTTATCGATATTATTTTTCTTTTTGGTTGGCTTTTTCGGATATGCTCAAGTTACGATAACTGGCGTTATTTCGGATGAAAATGGCTTACCATTAAGGGATGCTCACGTACACATTGCCAATAAAACAACTTCCACAGATAATAACGGAAATTATGTTTTATCAGGCATTCCAAAAGGGAAACAGAAACTCTATATTTCGTTTATAGGCTATTATGCTATTGAGGAAACTATCGAAATTTCAACCGATTTAACTATCAATCGTCAATTGAAATTAGATATTACCAAGTTAGAGGATATCACCATTCAACAACTTTCGAATTCAAAAAGCGAAAGTAGTAACGAACAAGTTTTGAAAAGTGCTATTATTGAAAAGTTTAGCAATCAAACTTTGGGTGAAGCTTTGAAAGAAGTCTCTGGAGTTTCTATTTTAAAAACGGGAAGTACTATTGTTAAACCAGTAATTAATGGTTTACATAGTAATCGTGTGCCAATTATCAATAATAATGTTCGATTAGAAGACCAACAGTGGGGAACAGAACACGCACCTAATTTCGATATTAATGCAGCTGGGAAAATCACCGTGATTAAAGGTGCTTCGGCTTTGCAATATGGTGGTGATGCGATTGGCGGAATTGTTATCATCGAACCTGAAGTGATTAAAAAAGATACTTTGGTTGGAAAAACAATTCTAAACTTAGCCTCAAACGGAATGGGTGGAAGCTTGAGCTCAAGTCTTCAAAAAGGAAATCGTTATGGTTGGAGTTGGAATGCTTTGGGAACTTTCAAATATTTAGGTGATAGAGAAACACCTGATTATGTGTTGTCAAATTCGGGAAATCGAGAACAAAATTTTTCGGGAGGCATTCGTTATGCTCAAGAAAAGTATAATTTCAATGCGATGTACAGTTTTTACAATGCACAAATTGGAATCATCAAAGCATCTCACATTGGAAATGTAAACGATTTGTACAATTCCATCAACAACCAACAACCAAGCGTAATTGAACCTTTCACCTACTCGATTGATGCACCAAAACAAGAAGTACAACATCATTTAGCAAAAGTGAATTACCAAAGATGGCTAAGCGAAAACACTTCGATTGATTTACAATATGCGTTTCAATTCAACAATCGTTTAGAATTTGACGTTAGAAGAAATGACGAAAATACTAACAAAGCTGCTTTGGATTTACAATTAGCAACGCATACTTTTTTAGCCGATTATAAAACGAATGTTGGAAATTGGCGATTGAAATTGGGTTTGAATTTAGGTTACCAAAATAACTTTGCGAATCCAAAAACAGGTGTTCGTCCACTAATTCCGAGTTATGAGAAATTGGATGCTGGCTTGTACGGAATTGCCGTTTATAAATTTGATAATGCGACTTCTTTAGAATCGGGAATTCGTTATGATTTTTCGACTATTGAAGCAACAAAATATTATTTGAAATCAAGATGGACAGAACGTGGTTATGATGCCGAATTTTCACATTTTATTGTGGGCGAAGAAGGCAATCAATGGTTAACCAAACCTACTTTTGATTATCATAATTTTACAGCAAACATTGGGTTTAGAAAGCAATTTCATCATGAAATGGAATGGTTAATAAATGTGAGTTTGGCTTCTCGAAATCCAAATCCGTCTGAATTATTTAGCGATGGATTACATCATTCAACTGGTCAAATTGAATTAGGTGATTTGCGCTTGGAAAAAGAGCAAGCCTATAAATTCAACACAACTTTTAAGAAAGATTGGAAATCGTTTCAAGTGCAACTTAATCCGTTTATTAATCGAATTTCAAATTTCATTTATTTGCAACCTATTGGTTTTGAAACTACTATTCGCGGGGCTTTTCCAGTTTGGGAATTCAAACAAACAGAAGCTTTGTTGACAGGTTTCGATGTCAATACCAAATGGAGTATTTCCAATCATTTTTCACACGAATTGGGATTGGCTTATGTAAACGGGCAAAATCTAAGTACTGACGAGTATTTAATCGATATGCCGCCGTTTGTCATCAACAATAAAATTCAATATAAAAATGAATCTTGGTTCAATTTCGTTAGCGAATTAAAAAGTGAAGTGGTTTTCAGACAAAATCAATTCCCGAATTACAATTTTGAAACCAATATTATTGTAAATGATGCACTAACACCGGTTTTGGTTGATATTAGTTCGCCACCAAAAGGCTATCATTTAATGCATTTTTACAGTGAAATGACGTTTAAAATCAATAAAAAAAACAGCTTAACCACTTCTTTCAGTGTACAAAACATTGGAAACACAACGTATCGAGATTACCTAAATCGTCAACGCTTTTTTGTAGACGAAATGGGTAGAAACATTCAAATTCAATTAAAATTTAATTATTAAAAAATCAAAACATGAAAAATTTAAAACTTATCGCGCTATTAGTAATTCCAGTAATATTTTCAACCTCTTGTTCTAACGATGATGCTCCTGTGAACGAGGAAGAAGTTATCACAACTGTAACAACAACGCTTGTTGGAGGTGGACAAACTATTACTTTAACTTCAAGAGATTTAGATGGTGACGGACCAAATGCACCAGTTATAACAGTTTCAGGAAATTTAACAGCAGGAACAACTTACACAGGTTCAACAACATTTTTAAATGAATTAGAAAGTCCGGCTGAAGATATTACAGTGGAAGTTGAAGAAGAAGGAGCTGATCATCAGGTTTTTTACCAACTTCCATCATCTATTGGAACCGTAACTTACACCGATACAGATGCTAATGGAAGACCAATAGGATTAAACTTCACTTTAATTACTGGAACTTCTGGCTCTACTGGAACTTTAACTGTAACCTTGAGACATTTACCAAATAAAACCGCTTCTGGAGTTTCGGGTGGCGACATCACAAATGCTGGTGGAAATACGGATGCAGCTGTTAGCTTTTCAGTTGCAGTAAACTAAAAAATTAAATCAAATTTGTTACAAAACGGCTGAAATTTCAGTCGTTTTTGTTTTTTAACAAATCTTTAAAACCCTTTTGAATATCTTTGTTATTCAACAATAAACTTTTTATGAAAAAAACAATAACAATATCGGCTATTGTTTGTACACTTTTTATGAACGCACAAACAAAAATCAATTATCCTGAAACAAAAAAAATCGACCATATTGACACGTATTTTGGTCAAAAAATCAACGATCCTTATCGTTGGTTAGAAGACGACCGAAGCGCTGAAACGGAAGCTTGGGTAAAAGCTCAAAATGTGGTTACTTATGGTTATTTAGAGCAAATTCCATACAGAAATCAACTGAAATCCAGAATGGAACAATTGTGGAATTACGAGAAAATTTCCGCTCCATTCAAAGAAGGCGATTTTACGTATTACTACAAAAATAACGGACTTCAAAATCAATCGGTTTTGTACCGAAAAGATAAAGCAGGTAAAGAAGAAATCTTTTTAGATCCAAATACATTTTCAAAAGATGGGACTACTTCGTTAGGCGGATTAAATTTCAGCAAAGACGGAAGTTTAGTTGCTTATTCTATTTCAGAAGGTGGAAGCGATTGGAGAAAAGTAATTGTGATGGAAGCTAAAACCAAAAAAATCATTGGTGATACAATTGTGGATGTAAAATTCAGCGGTGTTTCTTGGTACAAAAACGAAGGTTTTTATTATTCAAGTTACGACAAACCAGTTGGAAGCGAATTATCAGCAAAAACAGACCAACACAAATTATATTATCACAAATTAAACACAGCTCAAAAAACAGATAAATTGGTTTTTGGTGGCGATGTAAAAAGAAGATATGTTGGAGGTGGCGTTTCGGAAGATGAAAAATATTTGTTTATTTCGGCAGCGAATTCAACTTCTGGAAATGAGTTATACTATTTAGATTTATCTAAACCAGATGCTAAAATCGTAACATTAATTGATAATTACGAAAACGATAATGATGTTTTAGACAACAAAGGCTCTAAAATTTATTTGGTAACGAATTACAAAGCACCAAACAAACGCGTGGTGACTTTTGATTTATCAAATCCAACCAAAGAAAACTGGAAAGATTGCATTGCAGAAACCGAAAATGTATTGTCGCCAAATACAGGGAGCGGTTATATTTTCGCAAGTTATATGAAAGATGCTGTTTCGTTCATCAAACAATATGATTATAACGGAAAATTAGTTCGTGATATTCAATTGCCAGGTGTTGGAACTGCTGGTGGTTTTGGCGGAAAAGAAAAAGAAACTACCTTGTATTTTTCGTTTACCAATTATGTAACACCAGGAACCATCTACACTTTTGATCCAAAAACAGGAAAATCAGCAATCTATCAAAAACCAAAAGTTGATTTTAATTCCGCAGATTACGAATCAAAACAAGTGTTTTATACTTCAAAAGACGGAACGAAAGTCCCAATGATTATTACGTATAAAAAAGGCACAAAATTAAACGGACAAAACCCAACTATTCTTTATGGTTATGGTGGATTTAATGTAAGTTTAACTCCAAGTTTTAGTATTGCAAATGCCGTTTGGTTAGAAAACGGAGGAGTTTACGCTGTTGCGAATTTACGTGGTGGTGGAGAATATGGTAAAAAATGGCACGATGCAGGAACGCAATTGAAAAAGCAAAACGTTTTTGATGATTTCATTGCAGCTGCTGAATATCTAATTAAAGAAAAATACACTTCTTCAGATTATTTAGCGATAAAAGGTGGTTCAAACGGAGGACTTTTAGTAGGTGCGGTGATGACACAACGCCCAGATTTAGTAAAAGTGGCGTTACCAGCCGTTGGTGTTTTAGATATGTTACGTTATCATACATTTACCGCTGGAGCAGGTTGGGCTTACGATTACGGTACATCGGAACAAAGTAAGGAAATGTTTGAATACATTAAAGGTTATTCACCAGTTCATAATGTAAAAGCTGGTAGAAAATATCCAGCAACGATGGTAACTACAGGCGATCATGACGATCGAGTAGTTCCTGCGCATAGCTTTAAATTTGCTGCAGAATTACAAGATAAGCAAGCAGGAGACAATCCCGTTTTAATTCGTATTGATGTAAATGCGGGTCATGGAGCTGGAAAATCGGTAGCGGCTACAATTCAGGAAAATGTGGATATGCAGGTTTTTACACTTTACAACATGGGTGTTAAAGAATTAAAATAGAAAAGTTAAAGTATTGATAAAAAGAGCCTTAGGGCTCTTTTTTTATGCAATAAAACTTCAAAAAACGGGTTTTCTATTTATGAGAATTCTAGTTTTTATATTCGTTTTAATTATTTCCATTGGATTGCAAAGTTGCAATTCAACCGTAAAAAGTGTGTATCGTGATGATTTTAGAAGTGCTTCAAAAACAGAAATCGAAAAAGTTCAGAAAGAAGCCAATGCAAAAAACAGTAACAAAAGTATTTTATTTCTGACTCAAGTGTACAAAGGAGAAAAAATCATCATTTCGCAAAACGGAAAAACGATTTACTCTGAATATCCCATCACTAATTTAAACAATAGAATTGCTTCTTATTTAAGTTTTAACAACCAACAAGATTTAGTAATTAAAGATATGAATTCTAAAAAAGAAATTTTAATTCCAACAAAAAAATCAAGCAAGCACAAATACATTTATGTAATGAAAAAAGTAACTAAAGGAAAATTTCAATTTATCATTACGTATAGTAATACACTTAGACCTATTTAATATTTTTGGCAATTGCCACATCACCATAAAATTGCATCAACACAAAAGCACCTATTAAGCTCGAAGCAACGCCTTCAAAAAATAAAACGCCACAATATTGTATGATATTAATTTTTCCAACAAAAAAGAAAGTATCCGATAATGTTGTTAAGTAACATTCTCCTCCTTTTATGTAGATGAAAGCAATTAAACCAACTATTCCCAGAAAAACGCCTAATATTCCGGTTATAAATCCTGAAAATAGATTTTCAAAATAATCCATTTTTCCTTTATCGTAATTATACTTAATGGTTCTATGAATTCCATATAAAACGATAAAAGCATTTAATGAACGTAAATAATTTTTACTTGCCAATCCTAAAAAATCCATTAGTAGGAAAAACAACCCGATTCCTAAAAAGATTAGAAATGCATTTTGTATTACTGTTTTATTTTTCATGACTTTCAAAGTTTAGATTAATAAATTTACAAATTTTAATCTAAACTATTGAAAATCAATACATAAAAATAAGTTAAATTAAAAACGGTTATCGCCATCCAACATTCTTCCTAAGCCTCCAAGTAAGCTTCCTTCTTCTCTTCCGCTTCCTCCTGCTTTTGGTGCCGATGCAATAATTCTATCAGCTAAACGTGTAAATGGCAATGATTGAATGTAAACGGTTCCAGGTCCGCGAAGTGTTGCAAAGAAAATTCCTTCTCCACCAAAAATGGTGTTTTTGATACCTCCAACAAATTCAATATCGTAATCTACGTCTTTGGTAAAACCTACTAAACAACCAGTATCAACTCGAAGTAATTCTCCAGATTTTAATTCCTTTCTAGCTAAAGTTCCACCTGAATGCACAAATGCCATACCGTCTCCTTCTATTTTTTGCATGATAAAACCTTCACCTCCAAACAGTCCTGTTCCTAATTTTTTAGAAAATTCAATCCCAACAGAAACGCCTTTTGCTGCACATAAGAACGAGTCTTTCTGACAAATGAATTTTCCACCAAATTGTTGTAAATCTATTGGTACAATTTTTCCTGGATATGGTGATGCAAAAGACACTTTACGTTTTCCCATGTCTTGGTTTTGGTAAGCCGTCATGAATAAACTTTCGCCAGTTAAAACACGTTTTCCGGCTGAAAGTAATTTACCAAAAACACCTTGTTGTTGTTCTTGGCTTCCATCTCCAAAAATAGTTTCCATTTTGATGCCGTTTTCCATCATCATGAAACTTCCAGCTTCAGCTACAACTACTTCTTGTGGATCTAATTCGATTTCAACATATTGCATTTCTTCACCATAAATATGGTAATCTATTTCGTGTGCTCTCATAATTTTAGTTTTCTTAATTAGTCGAACAGATAAATAAAATGTTACTCTAAAAACAAAAAACCGAAAACAGTAGTGCTTTCGGTTCTAAATTATAATTTGAATAAATTATTTCATTAACTCGGATAACTTCAATGTTTTTCCGCACATATCGGCTGTAATTTTAAAGATTACATCTCCTTTTTTACCTTCATTTGCCCAACGCACTTCTTTACCAACATTACATCCAATACTTGTTTTTGATCCTTTATTCAAAGACACGAAACCAGTTCCAGTGTGAATGGAAATTTTGTCTTTAGAGTCGTTAATAAGTGAGAAACTTTCACCAATTACAATCTCAGAATTTGACGTTCTGTTTAAACTTACTTTTTCTACTGTTCCAAAAGAGGTTAACATTACAAAGCTTACAGCTAAAATGACTAATTTCATAGTATTACGTTTTTAAATTATTGATTACTAGATAATATAAAATTAAAAATGACCTAAAACCGATTTTCGAATTAACGAATTAAATAATTTATATCCTAATAAACGTCTAATAAAACTCATAAAATTAGCGTCAAAGCCAATGGTGTATCGCTTGAAATTTTTCTTTGGATTTTCAGCAATATTGAATAAAGTTTTAGTGATTATTGGTGTTAGATTGATGTTCTTTTTTGTTTTTTTATGTAAAATCGCGGTCACTTTATCCATTAATTTATTATAGGAATCAATCCGAGTAGCATTACATTTTGTAACATTAGCCTGAAAAGAGGTAGGTGCATTTCCAAATTGAACAGTACTAACACTAATATTAAAATCTAAAAGCTCATACGCCATGCATTCCGAAAAACTTTCTACCGCTTGTTTTGTGGAATGATAAAAACTACCTAATGGCAAATTAACCAAACCTGCGATGGAAGAAATAGTTATAAATTGCCCAAAATTTTGCTTTCTAAAAACGGGTGTAAAAGCTCTACACACTTTAACAGCGCCCAACCAATTAACATTAACAATGTTATCAATTTTATTATCTTCAGACAACTCTACAAAACTTCTGTAACCTAAGCCGGCATTATTTAAAACAACATCAATTGTTTTGTGTTGGTTTAAAATCATATTTTTTGCTTTTGCAATACTTTCAGTTGATGTAACATCTAATTCATAACAAAACACATTTGGAGTTGTTGCTAAATCATCCTCCAAATCAATTGCAATCATAGTAGCTATAACTGTCCAATTATTTTTTGCAAAATATAAGGTAGTTTCTTTACCAATTCCGCTTGAAGCACCTGTGATTAATATTGTTTTTTTCAAATTTGTATTTTTAATAATCCAATTTCACATACCCAATTTCTCTACTAATCTTTGCTTTTCTTCTGTTGATATAAGATGAAGAATTGGATGCTTTGTATTTTCTTGGATTTGGTAAAATTGCGGCAATTCCGGCAGCTTCATAACGTGTTAAACTAGATGCGTCTTTCCTAAACCAATGCTTGGCTGCAGCTTCGGCTCCATAAACGCCATCGCCCATTTCTATACTATTCAAATAGACTTCCATGATGCGTTTTTTGCCCCAAATTAGTTCAATTAAAACCGTGTAATAAGCTTCTAAACCTTTTCGAACGTAACTTCTACCTTGCCAAAGGAAAACATTTTTTGCTGTTTGCTGCGAAATGGTGCTTCCGCCTTTGAGTCTTTTACCTTTAGAATTGTTTTTGTATGCTTTTTGCATAGCTTCAAAATCAAAACCCCAATGTTCTAAAAAGCGACCATCTTCACTAGCAATAACCGCTTTTTGAAGGTTTAATGAAATTTCGTCTATTGGCACCCAATCATGACTACAAGTCATTTCTTTATTTTCTTTTTTATGCTCCAAAGCACGAATTCCCATTAAAGGTGTAAACGGAACTGGAACAAATTTGAATAACAAAACAACTGAAAAACTGATGATGTTAAACCATAGAAAAAGCAACCAAAAGAAACGTAAAATCTTTTGACCTGTGGTTCTTTTTTTTGCAGGTTTTTTTGCTGAAGTCTTTTTACTTGGAGTAGTTTTTTTTGCCATATTTTAAACTAAATCTGCTAATTCTTGTCCGACTAAACTGCCTATTGCAACGCCCATTCCGCCCATTCTCACACCACAATAAACGTTATTTGACAGTTGTTCTACAATAGGTTTTTTATGCGTTCCCACTCCCATTGTTCCGCTCCATCGGTGTTCAATTTCGAACGCTTGATGAGGCAAAATTACTGTTTTTAATAACTCTTCCAATTTATTTTGAATCAATTCTGTGGTATCGTGTGAAGTTGTGGTTTCACCTGCAAAATCTAAATTTCTTCCGCCACCAAAAAGAATTCTATCGTTGATATTTCTAAAATAAAAATACCCTTTATCTAAATGAAAAGTACCTTTAATGTCTAAATTCGGTATTGGCTTTGTAATTAAAACTTGGGCACGAGCTGGTTTTACTTGATTATTGGTTAGTTGCGATGCAAAACCGTTTGTCGTGAATAATAATTTATTGGTTTTAAAGGTAACTCCATTTGTTTCAACCTCAACACCATCATTTAGTTCTTGAAAGCTTGTTACTGTTTGATTGTTTAAAATAAGGATGTCGTTTTGATATGCTTTTTTTAGCAACGCTTGCATCATATTCCCAGTGTCGATTTGCGCTTCAAACGGATTGAAAATCAAATTTTCAAAAATCCCTCCAAAATTAAATCGATCTACTTCTTTGGAGAAAACATCAGTTTTAAAAAGCGGTTTGATAATATCATTAATGAACGGTATTTTTTGAATACATTCGTTATAAAACGATTCGTCTTCTTTCAAAAACAACTCATAACCACCATAAGGTTTCAAATCAATTACGGAATCGGCGAGATTTTTTCGAAGCAATTGCAAACCCGCATATCGTTTTTGAATGAGTTGAATAACTTCTTCTTCTGTATGCGTTTTTAAATCGTCTATGATTTCGGAAATACTTCCAAAGCAAGCAAAACCTGCATTTTTTGTACTCGCTCCTTGAGGTAAAATGCCCTTTTCGAGAATTAAAATTTTTGCCGATGGAAATCGTTCACGCAAAGCTAATGCAGTATGCAAACCTACAATTCCACTACCAACGATAGTAAAATCTACGTTTGAAAACCAATTTTTTATTTCCCAATAACTGAGTTGCATTATTCCTATGTATTTTCATGATTTTTCTTTGCTTTAATCGCTTTCATAATTAATGGAAAAGTAGTTACTGCAATTAAAATTAGGATGATTTTTTCGATGTGTTTCTTTAAATCGATGCCAAATTCTTCGTTAAAGAATCCGTACAAATAATGTCCGGCAAACACCAAAAGAAACGACCATAAAAGCGAACTCAACACATTGTAAAACATAAATTTGCTTTTTTCCATGTGAACAATTCCTGCTATAATAGGAACGAATGTTCTAACAATCGGTAAAAAACGAGCAAAAATGATAGCTTTTCCACCATGTTTTTCAAAAAATGCTTGCGATTCGTATAGATATTTCTTCTTGAAAAAGAAGCTGTCTTCTTTATTATATAAAAACTGACCACTTTTGGCACCAAACCAATACCCAAAAATATTTCCTAAAGTTGCAGCAGTAGCAATCAACAAAGCTAAAATGGTAACATTAGACAAATCGCTTGGAATCATGAAAAAAGTTTCTACCAATTCACGACTGTAAATTCCTGACAAAAACAAAAGACTGTCGCCAGGAAGAAAAAACCCAGCAAACAAACCTGTTTCAGCAAAAACAATGAACAATACCATGTAAATCCCAATAGGAATTCCACCTACTTCCATGGTGATGTAGAATTCAGGATTAAAAAGTTTGGTCCAGTGAAAATTATCCATGATGCTCTTCAGGTTTAGATTCCCATTTATCAATTGCAGCGGTTGACAATGCGTTTCCTAAAACATTCGTCATACTTCTTGCCATATCACAAAAATGGTCAATTGGTAAAATCAAAGCAATTCCTTCTGGCGGAATTCCAAACATCGCACAAGTTGCTACTACAACAATCAAAGAAGCTCTTGGCACACCTGCAACTCCTTTACTTGTTAGCATTAACACCAATAACATAGTTAATTGCTCTCCCAATGACATATCAATTCCATATACTTGAGCAATAAAAATACTCGCAAATGTCATGTACATCATACTTCCATCTAAGTTAAAAGAATAACCAAGGGGCAATGTAAACGATACAATTTTCGGCTGACAACCAAAACGTTCTAACTCTTCTACCATTTTTGGGAAAACAGCTTCTGAACTTGTAGTTGAAAAAGCAATTAATAATGGACTTTTGATTCTTTGTAATAAGACAAATAAACGTTTTCCTAAAATTAGGTAACCTACAATTAATAATAATAACCAAAGTATTACTATTCCAACGAAAAATGCACCTAAATATTTAGCATATAACGTAAACACTTCAAAACCGTGTTTAGCAATAGCTCCTGCCACAGCACCTAAAACTCCAAGAGGAGCAGTCCACATTATATAAGAAACCATTTTTAAAACTACATGAGACACCGTATCTAATAATTTTATAATAGGTTTTGCTTCTTTTTTAGAAAAAGCGGCTAAGGCTACACCAAATAAGATAGAAAAAATTACAATTTGTAAAATTTCATTTGTTGCCAAAGCTTCAAATAAACTTTTTGGAATTACGTGTTTTACAAATTCTTCTAATGAAAATCCTTTTGAATTTTCTAACAACTCAGAAGCGCTTGATGTATCTTCTAATTTTATTGAAGTGCCTTTACCAGGTGCAAAAAAGTTAACCAAAAGCAATCCTAAAAGAAGTGAAATTAATGAAGCTGAAATAAACCAAGCCATAGCTTTCGCACCAACTCTTCCTACCATTTTCATATCACCCATTTTAGCAATTCCAACAACAAGCGTTGAAAACACTAAAGGGGCAATTATCATTTGAACCAATCGAATGAAAATGGTTCCTAAAAGTTTAATATTCTTTGAAAAAACATCAATTGAATCAGGAAATTGATAATGTACAATTCCGCCCATTGCAACACCTATAATAAGCGAAATGATAATTAATATAAATAGTTTATTATTTTTCACAATCTAATAATTTTAAGATTGTGAAAATAGGTATATTTTTTGAAAAAATTGCTACATTTAGCATCGTTTTAAAAATTTTAGATATGAAAAATTACATTTTTCTCATTTTCAGCATGATAAGTATGAGTACATTAGCACAGCAAAACCTAACTCCAGAAACCTTATGGCAATTAGGAAGAGTAACTCCTTTAGGAATTTCAAAAGATGGAAAACTTTTAGTTTATAAAGTGGGAACACCTTCTGTGGAAGAAAACAAAATCAATTCAAAATACTATACGATTCCAGTTCAAGGTGGAAATGCTACTTTGGTAGAAAATTATAAATCATTATTAGCTGATAAAAACGTTTCTCCTGATGGAAAAAACCTTTTATTTTCGAAAGAGGTAAAAGTAGAAAAATTATTAGGAAAAGACCTTTATCCAGAACTATCAAAAACCACTGCTCAAGTTTATACCGGATTAGATTATCGTCATTGGGACACTTGGAACGATGGAACACACAACCACGTTTTCTATTCCGAAAATAAAAAAGATGCGATTGGAATTGACATTATGCCAAACGAACCTTTTGATGCACCTCAAAAACCATTTGGCAGTGATGAAGATTATATTTGGTCGCCAGATGGAACCAAAATCATCTACGTTTGTAAAAAGAAAGCCGGAACAGCTTATGCAACCAGCACTAATACCGATTTATACGAATACGATTTATCAACAAGAACTACAAAAAACCTTACCGAAACTAATTTAGGTTACGATACCCATCCAATTTTTTCTCCAAAAGGAGATTTGTCTTGGTTACAAATGAAACGCGATGGTTATGAAGCGGATAAAAATGATATTATTGTTCGTCATAGAGGTCAAGATTTAAATATCACTTCAAATTGGGACGGAACAGTTGACAGTTTTTCTTGGAGTAAAGATGGAAAAAGAGTATATTTCATTGCACCAATAAAAGGAACAAAACAATTATTTTTTATTGAATTTCAAGGATATAAAAAGATTTCATTTGAGGTAAATCAAATTACCGATGGTGATTTTGATGTGAATGCGATTGTAGGTTTTTCAGGAACTTCAGTTTTAGTAACTCGAAATGATATGAATCATGCTCCAGAAGTCTATTCGTATGATTTAGCGAAGAAAACTTGGAAACAAATTACCAAAGTAAATGATGAAGCTTATGCTAAAATCAGTTCTTGTAAAACAGAAAAACGTTGGGTTACGACTACCGATGGCAAAAAGATGTTGGTTTGGGTAATTTTACCTCCAAATTTCGATAAAACTAAAAAATATCCAGCGCTTTTATACTGCCAAGGCGGACCACAAAGTGCGTTGACACAATCATATTCTTTCCGTTGGAATTTCCAATTAATGGCTTCGCAAGGTTA
>Ga0209480_10001069_pt1 | contig 20481 bp, 23 predicted proteins | sample JI61114C2DNA_FD_187501 | JGI IMG/M metagenome (GOLD analysis project Ga0209480, IMG submission 187501) | Wastewater effluent complex algal communities from Wisconsin, to seasonally profile nutrient transformation and Carbon sequestration -... | ecosystem: Engineered > WWTP > Effluent > Algae... | reverse complement strand
TGAGCGGGTGGTGCTGGTTTCCGTGAAATTCTATGACGTGCCCTATGTGCCGGACATTGATCGCGTCGAAGTCGTGCAATTAAAAGAAAACTTCTGGAGCGTCATCGTTCAATACGGTTTCATGGATGCCCCGAATATTCCCGAAGCACTCAATCTGTGCACCGCTGCCGGGCTGGAATTCAGCTCGCTGGAAACCTCGTACTTCATTGGCCGCGAAACGCTGATCCCGCGGCTCAATTCGGAAATGGCGTTCTGGCGGGAAAAGATTTTTGTCGCCATGTTCCGCAATGCCGGCTCGGCTACGGCCTTCTTCAAGATTCCGAGCAACCGGGTGGTCGAGCTGGGAACGCAGGTGGTTTTGTAGCCTGTTGCAGGCTGGATAGCGCGGGTGTGTTGGCCGGCGCTATCCCGATTTCTTGATCCTGCCGCCTACAGTTTGCGGATTTTTTCTAGTAGCGCCGTGGTCGATTTCTGGTGAATGAACGGGATCGAATGAACCGCGCCGCCCCAACTGCGGACTTCGGTGCAGCCGACAATCTTTTCCACCGGCCAGTCGCCGCCCTTGACCAGAATTTCCGGTTGGCAATCAAGAATGCGTTGCAAGGGCGTGTCTTCGTCAAACCAGGTCACCAGCGCGACGCAGCCCAGGGCCGCCATCACCGCCAGGCGATCCTCCAGCGTATTGACCGGGCGGTCATCGCCCTTGCCCAGACGTTTGACCGAAGCGTCGCTATTCAACGCCACCACCATGCTCACACCCAGCACGGCCGCCTGGGCCAGATAGGTCACATGACCGCGATGCAGGATGTCGAAACAGCCGTTAGTGAAAACCAGCGGACGGGCAATTTGCGCCGCTCTTGCGGTCAACTGCTCAGGTGGGCAAATTTTGGCTTCAAAGCTGGGGGCGGCGTAGGTCATGGCGGGCTTGAGTGAGGGAACAGACGTGCATTTTAGTGTGCCACCGTCGAGTTTGGTTAGCGCTGCCGGATGATGGGCTGTTCAGGGCACTGCTGATTAGTCGTGTATCACAACGCTGAACAATCCGGCCTCTAGCAAACTAGACGACCGGTCTAATTTGTGGCAATCTCGCTTCCCATGAACATTCGTCACGACAATACACGGCAGCACATTCTCGAAACCGGCCACCGGATCATTGCCGGCAAGGGCTTTGCGAGCGTTGGTCTGAACGAGATCCTGAAATCGGCCGGCGTGCCGAAAGGCTCGTTCTATCACTACTTCGAGTCCAAGGAACAATACGGCCAAGCCCTGCTGCAAGAGTATTTTGATCACTATCTGAGCAGTATCGACGAGTTGCTTCAGGTCGAAGGGGTATCAGGACATGAACGCCTGATCCGTTACTGGCAGCGCTGGCTTGATGCCCACTGCGAGGCCTGTACTGATCAAAAATGCCTGGTCGTGAAGCTGAGCGGGGAGGTGGCGGATCTCTCGGATGCGATGCGGATCACCCTGCGCGACGGTACCGATCAGGTGGTGGCGCGCATTACCCGGCTGATCGAGGCGGGGATCAGCGATGCTTCGTTGCCGGCGCTGGAGGCGCAATCGACCGCACAAATGCTCTACCAGTTGTGGCTTGGTGCCAGTCTGCTCGGCAAGCTGCACCGCAATAGCAATGCTCTGGATAACGCGATGAAGTTCACTCAGCAAGTGCTCGCGCGCTGAGTTTATAAAAACTGAAAGGCCGCTCCATTGGCGGCCTATTTTTGCTCCTGAAACATAGACGACCGGTCTAATTTTTAACCTAGTAGCGCCCACCAAGGAAAATCATCATGAGTTCTTTGTTTGATCCCATCAAAATCGGCGACATCGCCCTGGCTAGCCGCATCGTCATGGCCCCGCTGACCCGTAATCGGGCCATCGAGGGCAACCGGCCGGGACCGATGACCGTCGAGTACTACCGCCAACGGGCCAGTGCCGGCCTGATCATCGCCGAAGCCAGCCAGATCAGCCCGATGGCTCAGGGCTACCTCGATACACCGGGGATTTATTCGCCAGAACAAGTCGCCGGCTGGCGCCAGGTCACCGATGCTGTTCATGCCGCGGGTGGCAAGATCGTGCTGCAACTGTGGCACGTCGGCCGGATTTCCCACAGTTCGCTGCTGCCAGATGGCGCCGCCCCGGTTTCATCGACCAGCAAGCGTCCCGAAGCAATGACCTTTACCCGCGAGGGCTTCGTTCCCGTTTCGGCGCCGCGCGCCTTGCGTGATGACGAAATTCCCGGCCTGATCGACGACTATCGCCGCGCCGCCCGCAACGCCATCGCGGCAGGTTTCGATGGCGTCGAAGTGCATTCCGCCAACTCCTATTTACTTGACCAGTTTTTGCGCGATAGCGTCAACGACCGCAATGGCCCCTATGGCGGTAGTATCGCCAATCGCGCCCGCCTGCTGCTCGAAGTGATGCAGGCTATTGCCGACGAAATCGGTGCCGGCCGCACTGGTGTCCGTTTGAGTCCGATGACCACTTTCAGCGACACGCCGCTCGATAGTGATCCGCAGGCACTGTTCAGCTACGTTGTCGACCAGTTGTCGCCGCTGGGTCTGGCTTACCTGCACGTAATCGAGGGTGAAACCGGCGGCGCCCGTATCCCGCCCAATGCGAAACCGTTTGATTACGAGGCGCTGCACCAGCATTTTTCGGGAGCCTGGATGGTCAATAACGGCTTTAGCCGTGGCGAGGCAATGGAAACGGTGGCAAGCGGCAAGGCCGATCTGGTCGCTTTCGGTCGCCCCTTCATCGGCAACCCGGATCTCGTCCGTCGCCTGCGCGATGATGCGCCTTTGAACGAAATGCAGGCCGACAAGCTCTACGGCGGTGGGGCTGAGGGTTACATCGATTATCCGACGCTAGCCGGCTAAACGCCGTTTCAAGCACGCCGTGACCGGGTTTTCCGGTCACGGTGTACCCTTCCCAAAGCAAAAAATATGTCTTCATACCGCCGCTGGCTGCCAGCACTCGCACTACTCGTTCTCTCGCTAACCTGGGGCTACACCTGGGTGCTGGCCAAGCAAGGTCTGGTTTATGCGCCGCCGTTTGCCTTTGCCGCCGAGCGTTGTGTCGGCGGCGCGCTGACCTTGATCCTGGTCCTCAAGCTGATGGGGCGCCCGCTCAAGCTGGTTGCGCCGGGTCCGACGCTGGCTATCGGCCTGACGCAGGTGGCGGGCTTCATGGTCTTTCAGACCTGGGCTTTGGTCGAAGGTGGCCCCGGCAAGACGGCGGTACTGATCTTCACCATGCCGATCTGGACCCTACTGATGGCCTGGCCGCTGCTTGGCGAACGGGTCCGCGGCAAACAATGGCTGGCGGCGGCGAGCACGTTGATTGGCCTGTTGCTGATCATTGAGCCCTGGGACATGCACTCCAGCCTGTTCAGCAAATTTCTCGGCCTGATGGCGGCGCTCTGCTGGGCGACCGGCACCATCCTGATCAAGCGTTTGCGCTCAACCACGCCGGTGGACCTGTTGACGCTCACGGCATGGCAAATGATCCTCGGCGCCGTCCCCTTGGTCGTGCTGAGCCTGGTGGTCACTGAGCGCCCAACCGACTGGACCCTTTCCTACACGGGCATTCTTGCTTTCATGTCGATTGGCAGTACCGCAATGTGCTGGTGGCTGTGGATCTACATCCTCGACCGCGTGCCGGCCTGGGAAGCCAGCCTGTCCGTGCTTGGTACGCCGGTCGTGGCTATCCTGTCGTCGCGACTGACTTTTGGCGAGGAATTCAAGACCAGCGAAGTCGCCGGCATTCTCCTCATCGGCACTGGCTTGGCATTACTGTCGTTATTGAGCTGGGCGGCCAGTCGGCGCAATCCGGCGGTTTCGATCATTGAGAAAAAACTTCAGGAGCAAATATGAACGCCCTGCCAGCAACAAAACTATCCATGCTCGACCTCGTGGCCGTGCGCGAAGGCGGCACCGTCGCCGAGGCGCTGGCGATTGCCCGGCGTACCGCCCAGCATGTCGAATCACTCGGCTTCACGCGCTACTGGCTGGCCGAGCATCACAATATGCCCGGCATCGCCAGTTCGGCGACCGCAGTGCTGGTTGGCTACATTGCCGCTGCCACCAGCCGTATCCGCGTCGGCTCGGGCGGCATCATGCTGCCCAACCATGCGCCGCTGGTCGTCGCTGAAGCCTTCGGTACGCTGTCCGAACTCTATCCGGAGCGAATCGATCTCGGCTTGGGGCGTGCGCCCGGCACCGATCAGATCACCATGCGGGCATTGCGTCGTGACCGCCCTGAAACCGAAGCGGATTTTCCGCGGGAAATTAGCGAGCTACAGCAATTGCTCGGGCCAAGACAGCCGGGACAGCGCGTCATCGCCGTGCCGGGAACGGGTACGGAAGTACCCATCTGGTTGCTCGGGTCCAGCCTTTTCTCCGCCCGCCTGGCGGCAGAACGCGGGCTACCCTACGCCTTCGCCTCGCACTTTGCGCCCGCCATGTTGTTGCAGGCCATCACGGTTTACCGCAGCAATTTTCGTCCCTCCGCCAAGCTGGCTAAGCCCTACGTGATCATCGGCGTCCCCCTGATTGCTGCCGTGACCGATGACGAAGCCGAATACCTTGCCAGTAGCACCTATCAGCGAATCCTCGGTATTCTGACCGGCGACCGCCGCTGCCTGCCGCCGCCGGTGGCCAATTACATGAACAGCCTGCAGCCGCATGAGCGTTCGGCGATCAATGACTTTCTGGCGGCAGGTGTAATCGGCGGCCCCGAGCGGGTGCGGGAAGGACTGATTGCGCTGATTGAGGCAACCGCCGCCGATGAATTGATGTTCGTCTGCGACATCTTCGACCCGGCACTTCGCTTGCGCTCGCTGGATATTGCAGCAGCGGCTTTTTCAAAGTGAGATCACGAAATTGACGGGAGGCCTTGGCTTGTTGGCATAGAGGCTGCCGCGCCTTATTGATTTGATAGGTACCTGGGGCGATTTTGATGACGCGATATCACATTGATCATCCTTCTCGAACAGCTGATTTATTGGTTTTCTACTATGGTTTCGTGTACCGAGCAGCCCGATGACGGATAGGTGCACATTATCTAGGAGCAAAAAAACGCCCCGTAACGGGGCGTTTTCAATCAATCCGATCCGATGATGGCTCGGACAGTCAGCCTGGTAAATCTCAGGCCTTCTTGGCGCGACGGCGGGACGCAACCAAACCCAGCATGCCCAAGCCAACCAATGCCATAGAGGCGGGTTCGGGGACTCGGGTCACCTGAGCGTCATAGGTGTAGACGATGCTGGCTCCGCAGCCAGCTTGGGTCGCTTGAGTGGTTGCGATGTTACCGCCACCGCCTTGTACGGCCAAGCCGGAAGACGATTCGCAACTCAGGTTGAACAGGCCGCCGCCAGAGTTCTGTAACGAGCCAAGTATGCTCATCAGATTGTCGTTGTTGAATCCATTCACGCTGAAAGGACCAAAGCTCTTTGTCTCGCCCACAGCGTAGGACTGGCTGCCCGACGTGGCCGACATAAGGATTGAGTCGGTCAGGAACGGATTCAATGCGGCGAGCGAACTGCTCCAAAATAGCTCTACCGATGAGGTGAGGGTGGCGCGCTGTGCTTGCGCGGCGTTGTTCGTACCACCAAAGCTCATTACTGCGGCACCGTTGACCTGGATCGTGGCGCCGGTGAGGGTGCCGAGGGCAGAGTCGAACAGACCCAAATTGCCGGTTTGGTTGATTTCAGTGGTTGCCGACGGATTGCTGAAATTAAAGCTCACGGTGCTTGCATTTGCGCTGAAAGCGAGCGCGGACCCCACCAATAATGCTGCGATAGTTTTCAATTAAAATACTCCAAAAAATTACATTAAATTTGACAAAAACGCCACTTTTTTTAAATGCTTATATATGACTGTAGGCTTGTCCGGCGGTCGTGGGTACCAGGGAAATGTCAGCCTTAAATAGCTGTGCTGATTGCAAAATTACGGCTGGCAAGTTTATGCAAGAAATGGACCTAACAAATTATTGTCACTTTATTTCAAGCTCATGCGAGCGTTCGCTATTCGCGCTGACTGGATTCGGTGGCCCTGCTGTAAATAATTCCGACACTACTTCCCGCGATAGATTGTTTTGTGGAGACCTCCTTGAAGTCCCTTCCAATAGACCTTTTCGATGTCGTCACGGCGCGCGTTTCTTTGCTATTCAACAGATCGTAGTGACGATAGCTCGATTGCCTTTTACGGCCATTTTTTGCTGACTCTCCGTTGTCTTGAGCCTGCCAATATGCCGAGTGGCCAATGACAAAGCATTGTGCAGCCACCTTAACAACACTGAATGTGGAGCTTGTCTGAATCTGCATTGCCAAATTCAATAGATGGCCTGAGTGGCGTATGCTCTTGGCAGCCATGCCAGCCATATGGTCGTCGCGGCACTCGCCGCGATAAAGCCTGATTGAAAGGATTGCCCGTGAGCGCCGCTGCAAAAACCAATGAACTTTTCGACCTCCTGCGCGCCGCTTGCGCCCGTCAGTTCCGCTTCAATCCTCGACGCATCACGGCGAGCATGCGCTATGTCGGCAAGGAAGGTCACGGAAAGGATCTGGTTCATGTTTTCCGCGATGCGGGGACGCATTCGCAGGTCGTGCTTCAGGGTACCTTTGCCACCTTGCGCATCACGCACGGCGACAAGCCGCATTGGAGCGAGGCGGAGCAGGAACATTACCGGGAGAGCGACGCCGAGATGGATGCCAAGATTGCGGCCAAGCAGGCCGAGGTCGAATTCACCCGGCGCAGCCCGCTTTATCTGACGCACCGCGCCGAACTCCTGACCCACTACAAAAACAGCCCGACTTATGTCGTGGGTAGCCCGAATCCGCGTGAAGCCGCCAAGGCGCTGATCGAAGGCCTAGCCGCGGCCAATGATCCCCAGTTGGCTGACTTTGCTGAGCACATGAAATCGAATGACGCTGAACATCTGGCGCAGCTTTTGGTGGCGCCCTGCCACTTCGATCTTGAGGCGCTTTTGGTTAGTTGATAGTCGGTAGTAGGGGAGTCGGTAGTCGTTAGCAAACAGCGACTACCTGCTCCCTACTCCCCTACTCCCCCACTCCCCTACTAACCACTAAATACTATTCAGATTCGCGCGCAGGTTTTCGGCGTGAAGCTGAATAGCCCGGCGCTCCTCTTCTGGAAAGCGGCTGATATTTTTTACGGCCAGTGCCATGCGCGGGTTCCGCGCAAAGCGTTCTTCGTGGCGAAGCAAAAAATCCCAGTAAAAAGTGGTGAATGGGCAGGCTTTGTCGCCGATGCGGGTTTCCGGCTGATAGCGGCAAGTCTGGCAGTGGTTGCTCATGCGTTTGACGTAGGCGCCGGACGCGCAGTAGGGCTTGCTGGTCATGCCGGGCCAGGCGTTGAGCGCCATGCCCAGGGTGTTGGGTTCTTCGACCCAGGCGACGGCGTCGACGTAAATCGCGAGATACCAGTCGGCTACCTGACGCGGCTCAATGCCGGCGATCAGCGCGAAGTTGCCGGTGATCATCAGGCGTTGAATATGGTGGGCGTAGCCGTGTTGCAGGGTTTGGCCGATGGCGGCGGCGAGGCAGGCGGCGTTGGTTTTGCCGGTCCAGAACCAGTCGGGTAGTGCACCCTTGTGGTCGTATTGATTGGCTTCGGCCAGCCCGGGCATTTGCCGCCAGTAAATGCCGCGAACGAATTCGCGCCAGCCGAGAATCTGCCGAATGAACCCTTCGGCCGCCGCCAACGGGACGTGACCGGCCTGATAGGCGGCCAGCGTTGCGGCGATGACGGTGCGCGGGTCGAGCAGCTTGAGGTTCATTGCGGTCGACAGCAAGGAATGCCATAAAAAGGGTTCGTGACCCCACATCGCGTCCTGCCAGCGGCCGAATTCCGGCAGGCGATGGCGGATGAAGTCGTCCAGTGCCTGCTGCGCTTGCTCGGGGGTCACCGGCCAGGCAAAGTTGGCGAGCTGGCCGGGGTGGTCGGGGAAATGTTGTTCGACCAGCGCCATTACTTCGCGGGTCATTGCATCCGGTGCGAAGCGCTCTGGCGCGGGGATCAGCCCCGGGCCTTTTTTGCCGAAGGACTGGCGATTGTCGGCATCGAAATTCCATTGACCGCCGACTGGTTCGCCATCGGCCATCAAAATGTCATGGCGCTTGCGCTGCCAGCGATAGAAAAACTCCAGGCGCAGGCTGGATTTTTCACCGGCCCAGGTGTTGAAGTCATCAAGCGAGCAGAGAAAGTGCGGATCAGGGCGGATCAGCAGCGGGATGTTGGCACGCTGGCAGGCGGCGTCGAGTTCTTCTTGAACCCGCCAATCACCGGCTTCGAGCATAACTACAGCACGGTGATCGCATTCGGCCAGGCAGGCGCTTAAAGCTTGACCAAGGCTGCTATGCGGGTGTTCGCCCAGGGCCAGGTAAGTTACGGCTTGCCCGGCCTGCCGGAAGGCGGCGGCACGGTGGCGCATGGCCGAGAGGAAGAGGGCGGTGCGCGCCTTGTGGCTCCAGACGTGGGTGGATTCGCTGGCGGCTTCGACCATCAACAATTGGTCGTCGGCCGGGTCAAAATCAGTCAGTAGCGGGTGCGGGTCGGGGTGGAGTTGATCGCCGAGGATCAGGAAAAGCCGGCCGTTCATGTCGAATCGCCACGTTGGCGGCAGGCGTCGGAACAGTATTTAACGTCGGCCCAGTTCTTTGCCCACTTTTTGCGCCAAATCATCGGTCGACCGCAGCAAACACAGATTTTGGCCGGCAAGAACGATTTGTTGCCGCGAAAGCTGCTTTTCACGTCGGCATTTATCACATCGCTACCTTCACGCCGGCACTTGGGCCAGCCGCCAGTCAGTCAGGGCAGTCACCGCGCTGTCGAACGAGGTCAACAACAGAATGCCCTCAATCGGGGCCAACCGCTGGATGCCGCCGCCGCCGACCCAGAGTTCAATCTCCGGCGCCAGCACCATGCGCAATTGCTGGAGCAGGCCGGGAATCTGGCGTTGCGGGAAAGCCACTGAAAACGAGAGCGCGACAACGTTGGCCCGATGGGCGCTGGCGGCGCGGCCGATTTCCAGCAAGGGCATTTGCGTCCCGAGTGGAATGCACTCGGCGCCTTCGAGCGCGAAGAGGGCTTCAACCATCAGCAGGCCAAGCACATGCGGTTCGTCCGGCACGCTGGTCAGCAAAATGCGCGGGCTGCGCTGGCCGCTCGGCAGGCCGGCAATCGCCTGGCGCAGCAGGCGCTTGGTTAGTTCGGTGAAAAGGTGTTCCTCGAATACTTCAACGCTGCCGTCTTCCCAGGCTTCACCGACACGAAAGGTCAGTGGTGCAATCGTGTCCTGGACAAAACGTTGCAAGCCCTGGCGGGCCAGTCGTTGTTGCATGGCTTGCTGAAAGCCGTTGCTGTCATGTTGTTTGATCAGGGCGAGCAGTTCGCTCAGCTCGCTGCCATCCGTGGGCTCATTGCCCGGGCGCGCTTTGGCGCGGCGCGAAGCGAATCCGGCCAGCTCTTCAACCGGCGTCGCAATTAGCTTTCCCGGTCGGTGGCCGGCGTCCATCAGGCGTTTGATCAGGCGCAGGCGCTCAACCTGATCCGCCGGGTAGCAGCGTTCGCCATTGTTGTCGCGGTCCGGTTGCGGGAAACCGTAACGGCGCTCCCACATACGAAGGACATCTTTCGACAAGCCGGTGTCGCGTTCGACGGCGGCGATGTTGAAGCGGGGAATATTCATTTTTGTCCTGAACAAATGTTAGACAAACTGTTGACAAAGTTTTCTTTGCTGACTATCTTACGAACAAATGCATTAATTGTCTAGGACAAACTTAAAGGGTGTTGGACATGATTCTGAATCTGAAACGCTGTCTCGGTATTGCCGGTTTGATCTCGGTCGCCATGCTGCCGACGGCTTCCGGCGCCGCCTGCGCGCCGCTGCTGAATCACAGCTTCCCCGGTTTGCAGGACGGCAAAACCCAATCGCTTTGCCAATATCAGGGCAAGGTCATTCTGGTGGTCAATACCGCCAGTTTCTGCGGCTACACCTCGCAATACGAAGGCTTGGAAAAGCTCTACGCCAATCTCAAAGGCAAGGGGCTGGTCGTGGTCGGTTTTCCTTCCAATGATTTTGGCGAGCAGGAGCCCGGTGACAGCAAGGAAATTGCCGATTTTTGCCGCCTGACTTACGGCGTCGAGTTTCCGATGATGGGCAAGACGGTCGTCAAGGGTAAGGATGCCAATCCGTTTTACCTGCAGTTGGCCCAGCTCACCGGCAGCCAGCCGAAATGGAATTTTCACAAATATTTGATCAATCGTGACACCCGCCAGGTGCTGGCTTTCGGCAGCTCAACGACGCCGGATGACCCAGCGCTGATCAAGAAGATTGACGAGTTTCTCAAATAATTCCGCGCCCCAACCCAAGGAGCTACTGCCATGAATGCACCCGATAATTTTTTCCTGCCTGATGTTCAGTCCGCTGCCGATACCCGTCGGCTGGCGATCCAGCAAGTGGGGGTCAAGGGACTGCGTTACCCGATGCAATTCGAGACCAGCCGCGGCGAGGTTATTAACACGATCGCCCACCTGACAATGACCGTCGGTTTGCCGCCCGAGGTCAAGGGTACGCACATGTCGCGTTTTGTCGAATTGCTCGAAGGGCGCGGCGGTTCGCTGACCCAGGACGGCGCTTTCCGCATGCTGGCCGAAATGCTGCTGCGCCTGGATGCGCGGAGCGGCCGGATTGAGATGAGTTTTCCCTATTTCATCCGTAAAACAGCGCCGGTTTCGGGGGTGGAAAGCCTGCTCGATTACGACGCGACGCTGATCATCGAACAGGCCGAAGGACAAGCGGCCAGCCTGACGCTGCGCGTCGTTGCCGCCGTCACCAGCCTGTGCCCGTGTTCCAAGAAAATTTCCGATTACGGCGCGCACAACCAGCGCTCGCACATCACGCTCGAAACCCGGCTGCGTTCGGCCATGAGCATTGAAGAGTTGGTGCGGATTGCCGAAGACGAAGCCTCCTGCGAAGTGTTCGGCCTGCTCAAGCGGCCGGATGAAAAGTGGGTGACCGAGCGTGCTTACGACAATCCGAAGTTTGTTGAAGACCTGGTGCGTGACATTGCGCTGCGCCTGATGAACGAGCCGCGGGTCGCCGAATGGAAGGTCGCTTCGGAGAATTTCGAGTCGATTCACAACCATTCGGCCTATGCCGAGCTGTTTGGCGTGAATGCCTAAGTAATTACTGCGTCATTCCTGCCGGCCGGGGAGTGACGGGAAAGCGTGACGAGAAAGCGCAAGGAGCAAGCCATGAACAAAAAACAACGTATCGCCGTCGTCGGTGCCGGCATTTCCGGTCTGGCCAGTGCCTGGCTGTTGAGCCGCCAGCATGACGTCACGTTATTCGAGGCGGGCGCTTATCTCGGCGGCCACACCAATACGGTCGACGTCACGCTGGAGGGCAAAACGCATCCGGTCGATACGGGCTTCCTTGTCTTTAACGAAAAGACCTATCCCAACCTGATCGCCATGTTCGCGCTGCTGGGCGTCGAGAGCGTCGAGACTGAAATGTCCTTCGCGGTCAGCCTGGAGAATCCGAACCTCGAATGGTCAGGGAGCAGTCTGGCCACCGTCTTCGGCCAGAAGCGCAATCTGGTTCGGCCGCAATTCTGGTCGATGCTCTCCGACATCCTGCGCTTCAACCGCGAAAGCACCGCCTGGCTGCTCACCCACCCGGACAACAAGCGCAGCCTGCGCGATTTTCTGACCGAAGGCCGCTATTCCAGCGCCTTCGCCGATTGGTATCTGCTGCCGATGGCGGCAGCAATCTGGTCTTGCCCAACCGGCCAGATGCGCGACATGCCGCTCGCCACCTTTATCCGCTTCTGCCAGAACCACGGCTTGCTGCAGGTTTTCGACCGGCCGCTGTGGCGCACTGTCAAAGGCGGCGGGCGTGACTATGTGCAGAAAATTGCCGCACAACTGGACGACATTCGCCTCGCCTGCCCGGTCAGCGCCGTGACGCGTGAAAACGGCGGCCTGCGGGTGACGCACGCCCACGGCAACGAGCACTTCGATCAGGTGGTGATGGCTTGCCACAGTGACCAGACGCTCGGCATCCTCGGTTTTTCGGCCAGCGATGCGCAGGTGGAGGTGCTTTCGGCGATTCGCTACCAGCCCAACCGTGCCGTGCTGCACACTGATCGCGCCTTGTTGCCGCGCGACGAAAAACTCTGGTCGGCGTGGAACTACTTTGCCGGCAGCGGCGAGCCGGGCGAGCAGCCGGTTGGCGTTTCCTATCTGATCAACAAGCTGCAGCCGCTGCCCTTCAAGCCGCCAGTGGTGGTGACCCTCAACCCGGCGCGCGAGCCGGACCCGGCCAAGGTGATTGCCGAATTCGACTACGCCCACCCGATCTTCGACGGCCCGGCCATCGCCGCGCAGCAACGTCTGGCGCAGGTGCAGGGCGAAAACGGTATCTGGCTGGCGGGTGCCTGGGGCAGTTATGGCTTCCATGAAGATGGCTTGAAATCGGCGCTGCGGGTCGTCAACGGCATGGGCATTCAAGCCCCGTGGCAGGGCGAAGTTCAGGGTGACGTCTTGGCGGCCCGCGAACTGGCGAGTGCCTGAGGCCAGCATGGCAACCCAGCCCAAACTCTTTGTCGGCCATGTGATGCACCGCCGCATGCGGCCGGTGGTCAATGCTTTCGTCTATCCGGTCTTCTTCGTGCAGTTGCCGGTTCGCGATCTGCAAGCCGGAAATTGCGCCATTTTCTCGGTTGACCGCAGCAATCTGCTCAGCTTCCACCAAAAGGACCACGGCCCGCGTGACGGCAGCCCGTTACTGCCCTGGATTCAATCCATCCTTCGTGAGCATGCGCTGCCGGACGATGGCGAGATCATTCTCCAGTGCTTTCCGCGCGTACTCGGCTATGTTTTCAATCCGGTCAGTTTGTGGTTCTGCCGCAACCGCGGCGGCGACTTGATTGCCGTGCTGGCCGAAGTAAGCAACACCTTCAGCGGTCGCCACAACTACCTGTTGCACAACGCCGATGGTTCGCCCTTGCGCGATGGCCAGGTGATCAACGCAACCAAGGTCTTCCACGTTTCGCCTTTCTGCGAAGTCGAGGGCGGCTATCGCTTCCGCTTCTTCCTGCAGCGCAGCAGCCCGGTGATGCGGATCGACTATGACGATGCCGAGGGCGAACTGCTCCTCACCTCGATTGCCGGACGCAGCAAAGCCTGGTCAACCCGCGCTCTGCTCGCCGCCTTCGTACGCATGCCGCTGCTCACCGCCGGCATCACCTTCCGCATTCACTGGCAAGCCCTCAAATTGTGGCTGAAGGGCGTGCCGTTCAATGGCAGTAAATCCAACCTCCCGCTTGAGGAACCCAGCAAATGAACACCATGACCCTGCGCCAGGCGGAGCCCCTGGCCCGTGATACCCGCCTGGTTTTCCAGCTTCTTGAAAAGCTTCAGGATGGCATGCTTGAAATCCGCCTGCCTGACGGTTCCAGCCGCCTGTTCGGCAATGGCGAGCATGGCGTGACGCTGAACGTCAGCAACGAGGCGATGTTCAGCGCCGTGCTGGCCAAAGGCGATATCGGGCTGGCCGAGGCATATCTCGACGGGCATTGGGACGCCAGCGACATCACCGGCCTGCTCACCTTGCTGGCGAAAAACCGCGATGTGCTGAAAAAGGCTGTCTATGGTTCCTGGCCCAACCTGCTGGCGGCGCGCGTGCGCCACTGGCTGAATGGCAACAGCCGGGCCGGCAGCAAGCGCAACATCATGGCGCATTACGATCTCGGCAACGACTTCTACAAACTCTGGCTCGACCCGAGCATGAGCTATTCCAGCGCACTTTACCGCGCCGTGGATGGTGGCGATCTGGAAAGTGCCCAACGCGCCAAATACCGCCGCATCCTGCGTCGGCTCAAAGCCGAGCCGGCCGAAAGCGTGCTGGAAATCGGTTGCGGCTGGGGCGGCTTTGCCGAACTGGCGGTCGAGGACGGCTTGAAAGTCACCGGCCTGACCCTGTCGCCAGCCCAGTTGGCCTGGGCGCAAAAACGCGTGCCGGATGCTGATTTAAGGCTGCAGGATTATCGCGACACCAAGGAGCAGTTCGACCACATCGTCTCGATCGAAATGTTTGAGGCGGTGGGCGAACGCTGGTGGCCGACCTACTTCAAAACCATCGCCAAATCGCTCAAACCGGGCGGCCGGGCAGTCGTGCAGAGCATCACCATTCGCGACGATCTGTTTGCCGAATACCGCAAAGGCACCGACTTCATCCAGCAATACGTTTTCCCCGGCGGCATGCTGCCCTCACGCTCGGCTTTCCGCGCTGCCGCGGCCAAACAGGGGCTGACGGTGCATGGCGAATATGCCTTTGGCGAAGACTATGCCCGGACGCTGGCCGAATGGCGCGTCGCCTTTGAAGCCAAATGGCCGGAAATCGCCGCGCTGGGTTTCGACGAAAATTTCCGTCGGCTCTGGCGCATGTATCTATGCTATTGCGAAGCCGGCTTTCTGGCTGGAAACGTCGATGTGGTGCATTTTGAACTCAGTCACCGCTAGCCGCCTGGCGCCGCTCGCCGTCACGCTGCGAGCCGGTGAAGCCTCGGATGCGCCGGCGATCAGCAAGCTGCTGATCGGCGCTTCGGAACGTCATGTCCTGCCTCAACTTTCGGCAGCGGGGCAGGCCCATTATTTGGCGCAAATCACCCCGGAAGAAGTTGCGGCCAAGCTGGAACAGCCGGCAAGTTTTCGCTTTTACCTCGCCTACGCTGGCGATGAGTTGGTGGGCGTTGCAGCGCTCAAGGAGAACGCGCACCTCTATCATTTGTTTACCCATAACCAGCACCACCGGCGCGGTATTGCCCGAACGCTGTGGCAACGCGTCCATCAGGATGCGCTGGCCGCCGGCAATCCCGGTCTATTCACGGTGAATGCTTCGCGCTATGCCCTGCCTGCCTACTGGCGGCTGGGATTCTTGCCGTTAGGGCCGGCCGCCGAGCGCAATGGCATCTGCTTTGTGCCGATGGCGATTCGCCTGACGGCAGCAGGAGAAAACCATGTTCCCGAAGCAGCCTGAGTTTTCATTGCAGCAAGCCCGTCGGCGGCAATGCTTGATGGCGTTACTGACTTTGCCCTGGTTGCCGGTGGCGCTGGCCAACGCCGACCAAACGGCCGGTTTCAAGCGGTGGGGCAGCGGCGAGTTTCGGCGCTTCGGCTTTCTGGTCTACGAAGCAACGCTCTGGGTGGGCGGCGAAGATCCGCTGCGCCCGCCGCTCGCCTTGAAACTGACTTACAAGCGCAATATTTCCGGCAAGGATATTGCCGATGCCAGCGTCAAGGAAATCCGCAATCTTGGCATTGCCGACAGCGTCCAGCTCAAACGCTGGGGTGAGCAAATGGAGAAAATCTTCCCGGACGTCAAGCCCGGCGATCATATCCTCGGCGTTCATCTGCCTGACGGCGCCCGCTTTTTCTATAACGATCAGCCGGCCGGCAGCATCCGCGATCCGGCCTTTGCCCGCGCTTTCTTCGCCATCTGGCTTGACAGCAAAACCAGCGCGCCCGATCTGCGCACCGCCTTGCTCAAGCGCCCGACGGGCTGACGCCATGCGGACCGGCCACATTCTCGCCTACGGATTGCTCGGCCTGCCGCTCGCCTTTGCCGCGCTGCCGATCTACGTGCATGTGCCGCATTACTACGCCGAAACCGCCGGCATGCAACTGGCACTGCTCGGCGCGATCCTGCTCGGCACCCGCCTGCTCGATGCCGGCATCGACCCCTGGCTTGGCTGGCTGGCCGACCGCGTCGCCCGGCCGCGCATGGTGGCAATTGCTTTGGTGCCGTTCGCCATCGGCTTCGTTGCACTGCTCAATCCGCCGACGCAAAACGCCGCCTTCTGGCTGATCGGTTCGCTGACGCTGACTTACGTCGGTTTCTCGGCGGCCTCGGTGGCCTATCAGGCCTGGGGGGCGGACATCGGCTTGAATTCCGGCCTGAGAACCCGGTTGACCGCAGCAAGAGAAGGTTTCGGCCTGCTCGGCGTGGTTCTGGCCGCTGCCTTGCCAACCGTGTTGGCGCTTGAACTGAGCGAAGGGATAGAACGCCTGAGCTGGATACTGCCGCCGCTGCTGCTGGTCGCTGCAATCACCACATTCAGCGGACCCCGTAAACTCCCTCCCTTTCAAGGGGAGGGTTGGGGTGGGGATGGGTTAAATCACCACACTGAACCCAAAACCCATCCCCACCCCAGCCTCCCCCTTGATGGGGGAGGGGCCACAGCGGCCCTTTTGCCCAGCCTGCGACGAGTCCTCGCCGACATCGCCTTCCGCCGCCTGCTCGGCGTCTTCATCGCCAACGGCATCGCCTCCGCCTTGCCGGCAACGCTATTCCTCTTTTTTGTTGCCGACATCCTGCAACTGGAGAAAGCCAGCGGGCCATTGCTTGCGCTTTACTTCGTCGCCGGCGCGGCTTCCTTGCCGCTCTGGGTCAAAGCCGCAACGCGTTTTGGCCGCGTTTACGCCTGGCTCGCTGCCATCGTCCTATCCATCCTGGCGTTCGCCGGGGCGAGTCTGCTCGGCAGTGGCGACCTGATTCCTTTTGCCGCCATCTGCATCGCTTCCGGCCTCGCGCTTGGTGCCGATCTGGCGCTGCCAGCCGCCATCGCCGCCGATCTCGGCGAACGCCAGGGCCAGGCGGGGGCTTGTTTCGGGGTCTGGAATTTCGTCGCCAAGCTCAATCTGGCGCTGGCTGCCGGCCTTGCCCTGCCACTCCTCGGCCTGCTCGGCTACACGCCGGGCGGCGGCGCGGGGCTGGCTTCACTCACTTTTGCCTATGCCTTGCTGCCGCTTGGCTTCAAGGCGCTGGCCGGCGTGCTGCTCTGGCGCTGGCGGCATTCACTGGAGTTCTGACATGAAATCTTTATTCGCTGCTGCGGCAGTTTCGCTGGGCCTGGCGGGCTGCGCCTCGACCGGCGTCGAGCAATATCGCGCCGAACAACCGGCACTCGATCTCAAAACCTACCTGAACGGCACACTCGACGCCTGGGGCATGTTCCAGGGGCGTTCCGGCGAGGTACAGAAGCGCTTCCATGTGGTGATTGATGCCAAATGGACCGGCGATACCGGCGTGCTCGATGAAAAATTCAAGTGGTCGGACGGCACTGACACGCGCCGGGTGTGGACGCTGGTCAAACAGCCCGATGGCACTTACCGTGGCACGGCCGACGATGTGGTCGGCGAGGCGATCGGCGAAGTGGCCGGCAACGCCCTGCGCTGGCGTTACGTGCTGGCCTTGCCGGTGGATGGCAAAACCTATCACGTTGATTTTGACGACTGGATGTACCTGATGGACGACAAGGTGATGATGAACCGCTCCTACATGAGCAAATGGGGCTTCAATCTGGGCGAAGTGACGCTGACTTTCCTCAAACGCTGATCTGACGATAAACCTCACATGAATCCGAAAATCATCGACTGGCAAGGCAAGCGCGTCTGGCTGGTTGGCGCCTCCAGCGGCATCGGCGCCGCCGTCGCGAAGGAGTTGCTGCAGCGTGGTGCGTGCGTGGCGATCTCCGGGCGAAATATTGAAAAACTGCGCGCCCTCCAACTCGACAGCGCCTTGCTACTGCCTTGCGATGCCACCGACACGACCAGTCTGGCCGCTGCCCGGCAGACCTTGCTCGCCGCCTGGGCCGGGGTCGATCTGGTGGTTTACCTGGCCGGCGATTACGTGCCGATGCGGGCCGACAGCTTCGATCTGGCGCTGGCTGAAAAAATCATCGCGGTCAATTTCAATGGCGCCATGCGCCTCGCTGCAACGGTCCTGGCCGATTTGCCGGTCGGCGGCGGGATTGCCTTTGTCGCCAGCGTCGCCGGCTATCGCGGCCTGCCCAAGGCGCTGGCCTACGGGCCGGGCAAGGCGGCGCTGATCCACTTTGCCGAATGCCTGCACCTCGATCTGGCCCCCAAAGGCATGGGAGTCTGGCTGATCAACCCCGGCTTTGTCTCAACCCAACTCACCGCCAAAAACGATTTTGCTATGCCCGCCCTGCAAACGCCGGAGCAGGCGGCAATAGCTACGGTCAACGGCTTTAAAACGGGAAATTTCGAGATCCATTACCCGAAGCGATTTACCGTTTTCATGAAATTCATGGCGGCGCTGCCCTACAGTCTCTACTTCCCCCTGCTGCGCCGGATGACCGGCGGCTAAGATGAAAATCGACGAACTGATTGCCTTCTATCACGCGCTATCACCAGAAAGTGTCGCTCACTTTCCCGAGTTTTACAGCGCTGATGCTTACTTCAAAGACCCTTTCAATGAAGTGCATGGCATCGCGCCGATCCAGCATATTTTCAGCCACATGTTCAAACAGGTTGGAGAACCGCGCTTCGTCGTCACCGGGAAAGTCGTCGACGCCGACGGCGCCATGCTGATCTGGGAATTCCGCTTTCGCGTCGAGCGCTGGGGCAAGGGCAAAACGCAAGTCATGCGCGGCGTCTCGCACCTGAAATTCGCCGCCGACGGCAAAGTTAATTACCACCGGGATTACTGGGATACCGGTGAAGAGCTGTACATGAAACTCCCCGTCATCGGCGCTGTGATGCGCGGCTTGAAGCGCCTGTTGGCGGCTTGATCGAAAATTGGCTGGTTTTTACGGTTGACCGTGGGGGTAGCAGTTGCGTTTTTGGTCGCAGCGTTGGCGGTCGCGCTGACGGTAGATTTTGTTAGGGCCTGTTCACAGTAGCCGATTTGTGTTTATATCCTGGATATTTGGATGTTGGACATTTGTATGTTGGACATGAGTCGGTGAATGTTGAACGATAGGCAGTGGTCACGAATAGCGGATTTGTTGCCGGGGAAACCGACGGACAAAGGTGGCCGAGCGGCAGATAACCGGCGTTTTGTTGAGGCAGTGCTCTTCATTGCCCGTACGGGATGTCCGTGGCGGGATCTGCCTGCGGATTTCGGCAACTGGCACTCGATATACGTTCGCTTTGCTCGCTGGGAAAAGGGCGGGGTATGGGCGCGCGTCGCTGAAGCCCTCAGCGATGAAGCCGACTTGGAAGAGTTGTTCATCGACGCCACGATTCTCCGCGCGCACCAGCACGCATCTGGCGCGCTAAAAAAAACGGTGGCGATCAGGCGATCGGCAGATCGCGCGGTGGATTGACGACGAAAATCCATGCCTGCGTTGATGCCCTGGGTAATCCCCTGCGTCTGATCTTGACCGGCGGACAAGTGGCGGATGTGACTCAAGGAGCGGCACTGGTCGCCAATATGCCGCTGCGAAGCAACCGAATCAATCAGCGCCCCGTCGATTGGCATCGCTACAAGGCGCGCCACTTGGTCGAATGTTTCTTCAATCGCCTCAAGTATTTCCGTCGTATCGCGAGTCGCTACGACAAGCTGTCCAGCCGTTTCCGTGCCGTCGTGCATCTCGCTTGCGCCTATATCTGGTTACTGTGAACACGCTTTAGGGAGATATTGTTAGTAGTCGCCAGCGACAGGCGCCTCGGGACTAACTTGTCGCTACTGAATCAATTGGCTTTTTCTGCCGGGGCCAAGCCACCGGAAGGCTTGCTGCCATACGGCGCTGATTTCGGATAGCCGGCGAGGTCGAGCAGGTTGTTGTAAGCGCCGGACTCAAAGCCGCGGAAGCTCTGTTTGCCGACCTTTAGGGAGGGAATGAAAACGTCGCCGACCAGCTGTTTCAGTTCGTTGGCGTCTTCCGCGTTCTGCAACATTTTCTCGGTGAAGGGAACGCCGCGTCCGTTGAGTATTTCGCGGGCCTGTTTGCAGTCGGTTGTGCAGTCGGCCGAGGTGTAGAGCGTTACCGGGAAGTTTTCCTTTGCCTTGCGCAAGGCAAAAGGAAGACCGTCCGCGTTTTCGTTGCTTTCACCTACTTTGGCGACGGTTTTGGCCGTGCTGGGTGGGGGAGAGTCGGAAATGATGACGCGCCCGGTCGAGTCGACCCAGCGGTAGGTTTCAGCCGAGACAGCGCTGCTGGCCAGGGCCAGGCACAGAATGAACAGCGGACGCATCATAGTTCTCCCCAAGCGGCGTGATTACGCAGCAATCATACCGCTATGGCGGAGCAATGCATCAACCCTCGGCTCGCGGCCGCGGAAGGCCTTGAAGGACTCGATCGCCGGGCGGGAACCACCGACCGAGAGAATTTCGTCGAGGAAGCGCTTACCGGTGGCGGCGTCGAAGGGATCGCCGGCTTCTTCAAAGGCGGCATAGGCGTCGGCTGACAGCACTTCAGCCCATTTGTAGCTGAAATAACCCGCCCCGTAGCCACCGCCGAAAATGTGCGAAAAACTGTTCGGGAAGCGGTGCCATTCGGGCGGGAAGAGCACGGCTACTTCGCGGCGCACTTCGTTCACCAGGTCCATCACGGTCAACGGCCCTTTGGGGTCAAAATCGCTGTGCAGCAGCATGTCGAACAGTGAAAACTCGATCTGACGCACCGCCATCATGCCGCTCTGGAAATTC
>Ga0209480_10001068_pt1 | contig 20485 bp, 13 predicted proteins | sample JI61114C2DNA_FD_187501 | JGI IMG/M metagenome (GOLD analysis project Ga0209480, IMG submission 187501) | Wastewater effluent complex algal communities from Wisconsin, to seasonally profile nutrient transformation and Carbon sequestration -... | ecosystem: Engineered > WWTP > Effluent > Algae... | reverse complement strand
TCAATAAATGCACATAACCTTCAATATCTTCTTCAAAGTGATTATTATAACGGATATAATTTTCGCAGTGCTCCACAATATCGCTCATCATGTAGCCAATCTTTTTTTCATTGAGCGCAAGACCCGGTATTCCTTTGGCTAACAGTCGTTCCTTCTCAATGTTTTTTGCATCAAACTCGGGAGCATATTTTTTTACATAATTATAAAACACCAGCAATTCTTCATCCTTATTAAAAAAGGGTGAAGCCAGGTAATCAGAAAACCTGCTCAGTTCTTTTGTGCTGAAATGCTTCAGCATTTCTATCATCTTGCTTTTATACATATAAACAGTCCGAAAAATACCATTATTTTTCGGAAAATCAGGTATTTGGGAGCAAAATATTAAAACTTGTCAATATTATATAGTACTGATTATCAATGTTTTATATCATTTTTTAGTTAAAAAAGAAACTAAAATCACCAAAAAACAGCTTGGAAATTACGGAAAATAAGAAAAAATGTATTTTTTCTATGGAAAAAGAAGCCGTTTCTTTACATTGGAATTATCTAAAAAGGCTGAACATGCATTTGAAAAATATACCAGGAAAGAAGTTGCTCGTAGCTGCACTACTCAGTTTTGCCGGTGTTTTAACACACCAGGGGTTAATTGCGCAAACTGTAACCGAGGTTGCCAATGATACCATTCGTTTGTGTGAAGGCACCACTGTGGTTATCGACCTGTTAGCAAACGATGTTGATGTAGACCCGGGTGAATCGTTGGAAACTGATATTTTGGTTGGAGCAGCCAGTGTTTTAATTGATTATGATGACGACGCACTACCGGAAGGCTCCTACTCAATCGAAATTGATGCTTCATTTACTGGTACCGATTTTATGATTTATGAAGTTTGTGGTGAAGATGATTTGTGTGCCACTGGTATTTTAACCATAATTGTAGCAGGAGAAGAAGGCTGTGTTTGGCCGGGCGATGCCAACGGAGACAGTATATGTAATTACATTGACCTCTTACCTATTGGTGTTTATTATGGTTTAGAAGGCCCTGTCCGTGAGGATGCGGATGGTGGATGGGATGAGGCATTTTGTGATGAATGGGATGAGCCAATAGGTATTATTTATGGCAATAACCCAAAATTTTCAGATTGTAATGGTGATGGATTAATTAATGCAGCCGACACGACCGTATTGGTAAATAATTATGGTTTATTGCGCGGTGTTTATTCACCAACCGAATTTATTGGTGGCCCTGAAGATCCATTAATTAGCATCGATTTGCTTGCTGATACCATTGCTGCGGGAAGTAAGGTTGTGGTGCCAATTAATTTCGGAACAGCAGGTTCTCCGGCGACAAATATTTACGGAACCACATTTGATATTGTATATGATAAAACATTAATTAAAAAAGATAGCATAAAAGTTACGTTCAACAGTGGCTGGCTTGGTACACCGGGTGAGGATATTATATATCTGCAAAAAAACGACACACTTAATGGCATTCTTAGTGTTTCAGTTACAAGGATAAATCAAATTACCAGAACAGGTTACGACCATTTCGCAGAATTAAGCTTCGTAATGGAAGATAATATTGCCGGTAAAACATACGATCAAATTACATCAACCGTAAATTTCTGTGTTGAATTACCGCAGGTTATTAATCACAAAGGGGTTGGTATTCCTGTGCAAACAGGATGTGATTCGGTAGTTGCATTACAATTTACCGGATTACAAGATCAAATCTTAAACAATCAAATTATTACTTATCCAAACCCTGCGCATGAAGCTGTAAATGTAATACTGCCTGAAAATACAACAGGTCAATATTTAATTATTAACCAGTTAGGTGAAATAATTGCACAACAACAATTTACAACTAATCAATTTACTATTTCAACTCAACAAATCCCTTCAGGTAATTATATTTTACAAATAATTGCTGATACAGGTTTAATACATAAACAATTAATTATTCAACATTAATCGCACAACAATGAAAAAATATTTATTTTCCGTCTTTTTGCTTGTTACAGCCTTCTCATTCCAAAATGCGTATGGTGCAGATTGTAAGTCAGATTTCAATTTTGAAATCGATGGCACTACCGTTTATCTAATAGATGATTCTGAATCTGAAACAGGGGATATATCTTATTTTTGGACATTTGGTGATGGCACTACCTCTACTGAAGCTAGTCCAACTCACACGTTCACTGAACCAGGCATTTACGAAGTATGTCTAACAATTGAAACTACCGGTGGTTGTTCTGACAACCGTTGTGAATTAGTTACTATAGGTGATGTTATTTCATGTACCGCAGGTTTTGAGTTTTTCCCGGATGGTTTATTGTGCGTCTTTGAGGACGGTTCAGTTTCAGCACCAGGGGATGTAATAGAATTTTTATGGGAATTTGGCGATGGTGAAACTTCAACTGCTGAAAATCCAGAACACACTTATAGCGCTGAAGGAACATATGAAGTTTGTTTGCAAATTTGGACGGATGATGAATGTACAGATGTGTTATGTCAACCGGTAGTCATTGGTGGTGTGGTTGGTGAATGTGAAGCTAATTTTAATTTTGATTTATCAGGACTAACTGCATCATTTACTGATGAGTCCATTTTGGATGCCGGAGAAGTAATAGATTGGTCATGGACGTTTGGCGACGGTTCTACGTCTGAATTACCTAATCCTTCGCATACCTACGATGTAGCAGGAGTTTATAATGTTTGTTTATTAATTATAACCTCAGAAGGTTGCATGGCTGATATTTGTTATACAATTGAGGTTACTGGCGGTGCTGATTGTTTTGCCAACTTTGATTATGAATTTGATGGCGCAACTTTCTTTTTTGCAAGCAATACTGATCCAGGTCCGGGAGATGTAGATAGTTATATGTGGACGTTTGGAGATGGGGCAATTTCAGACGCAGAAAATCCTACACATACTTATGCTGAACCAGGCGTTTACAATGTTTGCCTTGTTGTACATTTTGCAACCGGATGCGTGGCAGAATTTTGTAATGAAATTGTTGTTGAAGGGGTTGGGGGTGATTGCACTGTTAATGCAGAAGTAGTAGCAACAGACGGATTATCAAAACATTTTTATGCAATGGTTTCCCCTGAAGTAGAGGAAGTTACTTATACCTGGTTTTTTGGAGATGGAACAACATTTACAGAAACAACTGCAGGTACTGCTTCGGACCCTTGGCATACATATACAGAAGCCGGCGTTTATAATGTTTGTGTAGTTATTGAAACAGGTGCAGGTTGTGTAGATGAATATTGCTTTGAAATTGTAGTTGAGGCTGCGGGTGGTGGCGATTGTGATGCTGATTTTGAATGGGATGCCGATGGTTTAACTGTTCATTTTATTGAAACTGCCGATGGTGGTGGTGCAGATATTATTTTTTATTTCTGGGAATTTGGTGATGGCGCTACTTCTGATGCGATGAATCCTTTTCATACCTATGATGTTGAAGATCATTACGAAGTTTGTCTTACCATAATTACTGCAGAAGGTTGTATTAGTACATTCTGTGATGAAATTAATGTGGAAGAAGCAGGTGGAACTTGTGCAGCAAGTTATGTAGTAACTTCAACTGAATTAACTCCTGATGGATGGGTAGTTCACTTTGAAAATACTTCAACTTCAGCTGCTGATATTACTTCTACAACTTGGTATTTTGGTGATGCAACAATTGGTGAAACATTTGATGCAGAACATTTATATACCGAAAGTGGAGTGTATGCAGTTTGTCTTGTAATTTCTACAGCCGATGGATGTACGGATGAATATTGTTTTGAATTATTTGTTGGTGGTGGCGAAGGAGATTGTGAAGCTGATTTTGAATTTGATACAGAGATGCTTACCGCTTCATTTTTCGAAAATGCAGACGGTGGCGGTTCTGATATTGTTTCTTATACATGGAGTTTTGGTGATGGTGCAACAAGTGATGCTTTAAATCCGGAACATACTTATGACGACTCAGGATCATATTTAGTATGTTTAACTATTGTGACTGCCGATAGTTGCATCAGCACAAAATGTGAAGAAATTGATGTTGAAGGTGAAGGTGGTGATTGCGAAGCAAAATTTGATGTTACATCTATAACAGAAACCGGTTCTGGTTGGGTAATTGTTTTAAATAATAATTCAAACGGTTCTGAAATTTATCATTGGAATTTTGGTGATGGCGGAACTGCTGAATCGGAAAATCCTGACCATTTATTCGAATTACCAGGCGTATATAATATCTGTTTACAAATAGGTCTCGAAGGTGGTGATTGTTTCGATGAAAAATGTGAAGAGGTTGTTATAGGTGGAGATGAGTGTATTAACGAAACTGCAATTGACAGCACACACGGATGTGTAGATATTTACGAACCGGTTTGTGGTTGCGATGGAATAACTTATACCAATTCTTGTCACGCCATTTATTATGCAGGTATCGTATTTTACACCGATGGCGCTTGTGCTGCAACAACTATTCAGGAAGAAAATATTTTTGGAACAGTGAAACTGAGTCCTAATCCTGCAACTTATAGCACAACATTAAGTTATGCGTTAAAAGAAAGTGGCTCAGTACAAATTGAAATTACAGATATTACGGGCAATTTAGCACTTACACCGATAACACATCCATCTGTTCCGGGTAATTACACTATTCAATTAAATACACAAGATTTATCATCAGGTATTTATATTATTCGTTTAACTTCAAATGGCAATGAAGTGCAACAAAAACTGATGATTACAAAATAATAGCTCCTATTACTAGAAGCGCACAGTTGTTATGATTGTGCGCTTTTTTTATTGTAGTTAAATAAGAAGATTTTAATCCGTGTGGTCGCGGCCTTTAAATTCTCCTTTTTTGTATGACTTATCAAGGTCTTCCATTTCTTTTAACTCTTCAGCAGTCCAAGGTCTTATTACAATACCAGTTAAATTAGGTTTACCTGCATTAATCCATGCGGTTAACCAAAAACTGCCCAATTCAATAATGGCATCACGCATTCTTCTTTCCACCATATCATTCATTAATTCATCATACTTTTCGGTATATGCTTTTGAATAAACACGAACAGTTGATGCCCCTCTTGATTCGTAACTATATTTTTGGTCTGTAGGAAATTCAGCATTCAGTTTTGCTTCCAGATTTAACACGCTATCAACTAAGGCATGGCTTTCCATAATAATTTCCCACACCTTTGCATTTATATCCGGAATATATTCTGCCTTGCCGGTTAAGTAATCGAAATTTTCACCCAACAATTCAGGAATTCTCGACTCCCATAAACCATGAATCCCAACTTGGTTAGTTAATTGACCGTTATAATTTTCAGTGCAATGTAAAGGGACATGCGCATCACCAACGTAATGACCTAAATCAGCTGATGTTTTTAAAATGTAATTCACATCTTTTTCTTTAAATGCATCAGTAAGTCGGTACATCATTTTTTCAATATACCAAGGAACAATTCCGTGTTCATTTAAAGTATCTTCTGAATATTTAATTACGGCATCATTCCATTTACGAGGAATAGCATCATAAGGAGGTTCTCCATAATGGTCGATATCGATATAATGTCTGGGTGCTTCTTCCTTAAATGCGTAGCGTCTTTTATCAGGATCAACTGCATGTTCTGTTACATACTGAATATGCGGTTTATAAAATCCGAATAAATCTTCAGGCAGTGTGAACAACGCCATATTGTTTATCCGCTGGTGGCCCCAAAAACCCCAAGGCGTTGGCGCCGCAGCATAAGCGACAAGTGAAACCGCAAAAAATGAAGTTAATATCAACTTTTTCATGTGATAATATTCCTACAAGGATAATAAAAATCCGTCAAAATTTAGGATTTGGACTTACTGTCAGTCGTTCAGTGCAGATAAAATCATGTCGCAGGCATAGTTGATTTCATCCTCCGCAATTGTTAAAGGGGGTGCAAGGCGCAAACAATTTGCTGCAAATAAAAACCAATCCACAATCAAACCGGCTTCGATTAATTTTTTGTTAATTGTCATGTTCATTTCAACAGAATAAAATTCAATCGCAAAAAACAAACCTGAATGCCTTATTTGTTTTATTTTATGATGTTGCAATTTTGAAACAATTCTTTCAGCTTTCGCTAAACTGTTTGCAACCAAATTATGTGTAATGGTAAAATTCGCCGCAGCTAAACCTGCAGCGCAACTAATAGGATGGCCACCAAAAGTTGTAAGATGCCCCAGCATAGGAGCATATGTAAACAAATTCATTTTTTCAAGTGATGCTACAAACGCACCAAGTGGTAATCCACCGCCAATTGCTTTTCCTAAAGTAATAATATCAGGCACAACTGCGCTATGTTCCCATGCAAATAATTTTCCGGTGCGTCCAAATCCGGTCTGGCATTCATCAAAAATTAATAATGCACCTACTTCATCACATCTTTTTCTAATAGCTTGAAGATACCCCGGTTGAGGTAAAATTACACCGGCTTCTGCCTGAATTGGTTCTATTAAAACAGCTGCAGTTTTTTCAGTAATTAAATTAATCTGCTCAAAATTATTATACGTTAAAATAGTATTATCAGGAATTAAGGGGCGAAAAGCATTTTTTCTTTCCTCGGTATTTCCGGCACTCAATGCACCCATTGTACTGCCGTGGTACGATTGATAAAAAGAAATTATTTCCGGTCTGCCCGTAACACGTTTTGCCAATTTAAGTGCACCTTCAATTGCTTCAGAACCGGAGTTAACAAAATAAACCGAATCAAGTGGGGCAGGCATATGAGCAGCAATCCATGTGGCGAATTGCACCTGAGGACTTTCAACAAATTCACCATACACCATCAGGTGACTGTATTTATCCAACTGGTTAGTAATAGCAATCTTTACATCCTGATTATTATGACCAACATTACTGACAGCAATTCCTGAAATCATATCCAGGTATTTTTTTCCATTTGCATCAAACATCCAGCAACCATCCGCTTTTACAATTTCCAACATTAAAGGAGTTGAACTGGTTTGCGCTACATGTCGAAGAAATAATTGGCGGTTCATGTTTAAATATTATGGTTCTGCTGAACAGTATGTGTAAGTTTAAGATTATTACAATTATGAAAATTGAAAATCAAACTAATAGGTATATCATGCCCAAACTTTTGTCCCATCTGTGCAATTTTTACATATATCTATTTCGCTTCGCGATTTAAGTAATGCGGTTCTGAAATTTTTATATTTACCATCCTGCCATAATTTTTTAAAAGTCATTTCTTTTAAATCACCTAATTGATGTTGAGCATCTTTATCAAAACAACATGGCACCACTGCTCCATCCCAGGTAATTACACATGAATGCCATAATTTCCAACAGTGATTGAGCATTTTATTTTTAATCGTATATTTTCCATCATCCTGTTTGGCATATCGGGAATAGTAATCTATCGTTGGAATTAAATTACTGCCATTTTCATAATCGTAAATTTGTGCTGTTTTAAAAGCAACTTCATCAACACCAATTTCTTTACCTAATTTTTTTACATCTTCAATTTGGTGTTCGTTAGGCTTTACCACTAAAAATTGAAAAATAACAAAAGGTGTATTTGATTTCAATTCTTTTTTCCACTTAACAATATTTCTCGCTCCTTCTAAAACCTTTTCCAAATTACCACCAACACGATATTGCTGATAAACATCCTGCGTAGTTCCATCAATCGAAATAATTAATCTGTCCAACCCGCTTTCGATGGTTTTTTTTGCCATTTCATCATTTAAATAATGCGCATTGGTAGATGTTGCCGTATATATCTTTTTATTATTGGCATATTTCACCATGTCCAAAAAATCGGGATTTAAATAAGGCTCTCCCTGAAAATAAAAAATCAAATAAGTTAAGTCTTTGCCTAATTCATCAATAGTATCTTTAAAAAAATCGCGTTTGAGCATACCGGTAGGCCTCGTAAAACTGCGCAAACCACTTGGGCATTCGGGGCAACGTAAATTGCAGGAAGTTGTTGGTTCAAATGAAATAGAAATAGGTAGACCCCATTGTACGGGTTTTTTCACCATCATACTATAGTAATACGACGATATCACTTTAGTCATATTCCAAACCCTTCTGGGGGTCATTTTGGAGGCGTAATTCAGTGAATCGGTTAAACTAAATGGCATGATTGATTATTTGTTGTATGATGGCCCTCTCAGGTTATCTTCAAAACCTTCTAATGAGTGAAAATAGTTCAGTTCAATGTTACATTTTCTTTTGTCATCGGAACTGATATCATAACAAAAATCAAGAATTTCGGTAAAAACCTCCGGAATACGGTAAGATCTTTTAATGGTGCTGCGTTCTTTATCGCCATCGTACCAAAACATTTGAAGTGTTTGGCAATAATTACATTTTATTGGGGTAAAGGGCTGACTGAGCAGTTCATCGTTGAATTGTTTCATGTATGCCATTATCATTTTAAATTCTTGTGGCTGCACATTAAAACAATAGGTATTAGAATCGAGACTGCTTAACATTAATTGAAACGACGAGCTGTTTTCGGTAATATGAAAAGATACCACATTATAGTTGCCGTCAAAAAACATGAAATCAATAAATCGTTCATTATAGGAACGGAAGGTGATAGGTGGACCTATTATAGTATCGGTTCCAATAATCGTTAAGCTATCATCCCCAATAACATAATTTGAATCAACTCCCAAAGTTGAACTTTGAGCATGAATATTATTCGCTAAAATAGCTGCAAAAACAATAATCGCAATTTTTAATCTCATGATTTTTATAACTGTTCAAATTGTTTCAAAAAGCGCAGATCGTTTTCCGTAAACAATCTGATATCATTTATTTTATATTTTAAAATAGCCATACGCTCGAGGCCAAAACCAAATGCAAAACCTGTATATTTTTCAGAATCGATTCCGCAATTTTCTAATACCACCGGGTCTACCATTCCACATCCTCCAATTTCAACCCATCCTGTGTGTTTACAGATTGCGCAACCACTTCCGCCACAAACGAAACAACTTACATCCATTTCAGCACTTGGCTCGGTGAATGGAAAATAACTGGGACGTAAACGAATTTTTGTTTGCGCTCCGTATAATTCCTGAGCAAGATAAAGGAGTGTTTGTTTCATATCGGCAAAGGTTACCCCTTCGTCTATATACAATAATTCTATTTGATGGAATGTGCAATGCGCGCGTGCTGATATAGTTTCATTGCGATAAGTTCTGCCAAGAGCCACAATACGCACAGGAGGTTGTTTACCAGATTTGGTGAGTTCTTCCATTACTCTAATCTGCACATTAGAAGTATGTGTGCGCAATAATACAGCAGGGTTAACCTGCACATAAAACGTATCCTGCATATCGCGGGCAGGATGGTCTTCCGGCATTCCAAGGGCAGTAAAGTTGTGCCAATCGTCTTCAATTTCAGGTCCATCAATAGCCGTATATCCTATTTTGGTAAAAATGGCCATTAACTCGTCTTTCATTAAAGTAATTGGATGTCGGGCGCCGGGAGCGGTTGTATTGGCAGGCATACTGATATCGATATTGCCTGTGGTTGTGTTCCCTGCATTTTTATAAACAACCTCCAATTCAGCAAAACGTTGTTCTGCCAATTGTTTGAGCTCGTTTACTTTTTGTCCGAATTCCTTTTTCCGTTCATTGGGTACATTTTTAATTTCTGCAAAAACATCTTTCAATACGTTTTTAGTACCCAAAAATTTAATTCTGAATTGTTCAAGTTCTGCGGCATTTGCGACAGGAAACGCCTTGACATCCGTCATCAGCGATTCTATGGCAGCAAATTGATCCTGTAAGCCTTCCATGCGGGCAAATTTACGAAAAAAGTAACGAGGCTGAAGGTGGCAACTCGCAAGGACGCTTTTGCTGAACTATTTAATGTCTTCCAGCTTGATATTGGGTGGTATGCCCTGTGGAAATCTGGCAAACATATTTAATTGTTCGTAGGGTAGATGTTTTTCCTTATAGGTGAATTCATTCTCCGCATTGCCGGTAATTATTGAAGTAACCAAAATATTAACAGGCATTGTAATAACCAATAGAAACCCATGTGAAATAGTTGCTAAAGCATAGGTTGGAATTGCCCATCCGTAATGGTATCCTTCCGCATATCTTACAAGATATCTTTGTATTTCACTTCTAGGAATTTCGCGACACAAATGGGTAGCGTCACTTCTTACAATTATTTTGGTAGAATCAACTGCAATAAGTTCGCCCTGAATAATTGCCTGGGCTTTAAAGCGGTATACTTTAATATTAGCTCCGTATTGACTGCTGGGGATATTTTCTGCTTCCGGTAAATAATGTGGCGTAGCACAACTGCACAATAATGAAATGGCAATAGCGAAAATAATTAAGTTAGTTTTCATAATAGGAAAAATTTTCAGTATCAATTTTTGAATTCCAAAAATCAGCTTCCATACCTGTTTCGTATTTTTTATAATTAGCTGCTTCCATTTTTAAATATTTTTTTGGATTAAACAGCATGGTATGCAACATTTGCAGGTCTTTATCTTTTATCCAGTGCGAACGCATCCACTCGAGATAATATCCTTTTGAATATAAAAATAATTCATAGTCGGTATCTTTTTCAGGTAATTGAAATTGCATAGTAAAGGCATCTCCCGGCATCGAGATTAAATATGCCGAAGTATCGTTCAGATTATTTAATGCGTGTTCATCGGCTACACCTTTATTGAATATAGCTGTTGGGCTTATTGACAATGGAGTTACGGTTGACATAATATTCGTTAATGCTACATTATCAATACGCCAAAGTCCTTTATTTAAAACAATTTTAATTTTTGGATTGGTATTTTTTTCTTTGTTATTAATTTTTATTATTTGCTGATTAACTGCAATAGGTCCTGTTTCAAATAAACCAGATTGTAATTCCCATTTTTTATCAGATTCAATCCACAAATAAACATCAATATCACCTAGTTCTTTTTTAATTCCGCCACTTAATTGTTGTTTAATATTTTCGTCAGACTCCAATAAAGCAAACATATCGCCAACCTGGTCGCCCATATAACCCATTGCTGAATATATAAAATAGGTGGTCATGAGTGTTTGTCTGAAATTAATTACCAGTCCCAAATCTTGTTGTGTATCTACCTGTTTAAAATCGATAATAATGGATTCCTTAGCACTTAAATTATTGTCATCAGCGCCGGAAAATCGTTCCTGTAAATCTTTTGCAGATAATAAGTTGGTGATATCACCTTCCTGAGCAAGCGCCTGGGTTGGTTTGTAAAAATTTTCACAGACAAAAAATTCGTTTTTCGCGCTTTGGTAAACGGTCTGATTATTTTTTTTAGGCACTGCAAGCAATTTGACATCATTTACGCAATGTGTTTCTAGTGCTTCATTTTTCATGGTAATACTAAAATTACCATCTATAATTTTAGTATTGTTTAATGCATCAATATCAAAGTATTCCATACTTGGTGCAATGGCATTTGAAAAACCTTCGGCATCGGCATAATGAAAATTTTGATCAGGTTGCAAATAAAAGGTAGGACAGGAACCGAAGCACGCTTTAGGTGTGGTTATACAAAATACACCAAGGGCAAGATCAGCACTTGCTAATATACTTAGTGCGGCGATTCTGTCTGATTCATTTTTATTCAGCTTCGTATTGGTTTCGAAAATAGCCACACTGTCGATTGGAATTATTAGCTCTCCTTCAAAAATGAGGTGTCTGTTAAAATCATATTTTACACCCGAACCTGAAACCGTCTTTTGTTTATTATCTATTTTCCAGTTATTCGTTAATATACACACATCCCCATTTTTAATATGCGCCTTTAAAAAAGGTTGCATAGGCAGTAAAGAAGTTGCATGTATCAAACTATTTGCATCACGATAATTGGAACGGAAATAATGTTTGTTACAAGCTAATAATCCAAATAAAAAAATAAAAGTGAAAGTGTAAAAGATGCGCTTCCGGGTTTGCATTGTTATTCGTTTTAATAAAATCGCATTAACATAAAACAAGCGTTAATAGATAAAGCTACAAAATAAATCACAAAGTTGGTTTGATGATAATAAACCAACGATTATGGGCAAAAAAAAACGGCTGCTAATAAAGCAGCCGTTTCAAATATATTAATTGTAATTATTCAACTACAAATTTTTCTGAGTAGTTTGATTTACCATTGCTGATAACAACAAAGTAGAAGCCAGCTTCTAATGATTGGATGTTAACATCAATCATATTTTCACCTGGAGTTACAGCAGCAATTGATTCACCAACCTGACGGCCGAGGATATCAACAACTTTAACAGTAACATTCATATCTTCCTGAACGCTGAAGTAATCAACAGTAACCATATCACCTGTAGCAGGGTTAGGGAATACACCAAGAATTGAGTTATTCCATTCATCTTCAACTAAAGCTGAAGTGCCATCATCTTTCCAGTTTGTAGAACGAACTGAAATTAATAAATCATAGCAATCGCTTGTGTTGAATGCTCCTGAATAACCATAAACCTGAACATAACGAGTTCCAGCGCTACCAATGTTCCAAATAATTTGTTCATCTGTAGTACCACCGTTTTCAGAAACACCTTTTTGAACTACAGATTGGTTATATAATTTAACATCGTAGTCAGCAGGTAATGAAGTCAGGTTAATTTTAATTTTAGTATTAGCACCTGTAGTAGTGAATTTAAACCAATCTTTATCAGTTGAACTAGCAATTAATTCCTGATAAGTAGTACCTGGAGTTAATGTAATAGCAGTTCCTGAAGTATTGTTTGGTTCGTAGTTGTCAACGCAAGTTGCACCACCACCAGTAGTAGTAAAGTTTGTAGAAGCAGAGTAAGCACTTGTAGTACCACCGCTACATACAGTTTGTACTTGCCATTCGTAAGCAGTACCTGCAGTTAAGCCGGTAACAGCTTTAGAAGTTGTAGCAGAAGTTGTAGTAGTCCAAGTTGCAGCAGCAGTAGCTTTATAACGAACGTTATAGCTAGTAGCACCAGCAGCAGCAGTCCAGTTAAAGGTAGCTGAAGTTGTAGCAACTGAAGTAGTATTCATACCGGTTGGAGTGTTACAAGTAGCACCACCACCCCCTGCGCAGCCGTTAGATGTAGTGATAGCATTTCTAGAACCACCAACTGCAAATAAAGCTTGCATTCTTGTTTTTTGACCAGCAGTGAAGAGGTTCATACAACCATCATCTGTATAGTCCATGTAGTTTTGATACATGTCGCCATCAGGACCGTTAGAACAAGAGATACGGATGGTTCCGTTAGGGCAACCATAAGTTTCATCTGCTTGGTTTGGAGTATCTCCAACTGAGTCTGAACCGGCACAGCTTGTACCATCGTCACCCCAGATATGGAATAAGTTCAACCAGTGACCAACTTCGTGCGTTGCAGTACGACCGAGGTTATAAGGAGCAGCAGCACCTGTAACACCAATGTATTGGTAATCGATAACCACACCGTCAGTAGATGCAGAACCGCCAGGGAACTGAGCGTAACCTAATAAACCACCACTTAAGTCACAAACCCAAATGTTTAAGTATTTATTTCTATCCCAAATAGTTTTACCATAAGTAGCAAACTTCATATCATCACCTGTGCTGAAAGAAGTTTTAGTAGTGCTGGTTCTGGTAATACCAGTTGTAGCGTTACCGCTTGGGTCAGTAGTAGCTAAACAAAATTGAATTTCTGTATCAGCTGCTTCAGCTAAAAAGTAAGCTGGAGTTTCGCCAACATCTGAGTTTAAACGACGGAAATCATCATTTAATACTTCGATTTGTTCTAATAAACGCGCATCAGAAACGTTTTCTGCTGCAACGTTGTAAACTACGTGAAATACAACTGGAATAGTAATAACAGCTCTTTCGCCATCATTAGCTGTAGCTACATAATTTTGTGTAAATTCTTCAATAGCTGCGCGATTTGCTTCGTACATTGGATCTTCAGCTCTTAAGCGAGCGTCAACGTCCATTGTTGAGCAGTTACGCTGTGGCGTTTGCGCCATCACAAGGCCTCCCAACATCAATGAGAAAGCTGTGAAAAGTAACGATTTTTTCAACATCTGAAATTTAAATTAAGGGTTAATTAATGAATAAATTGGTTAACTAATATTTAATCTGTGTGGTGTTTAAGGTTACGACTAAGGAATTTAGAACATAACATATTACTTTATAATGCGTAGATGCCCCTCCCCCCTTAAAAGTTGCGTAAAAATAGCCGTTTTTTGCAAATTCCGTAAATTTCCTTACAAAAATGTTGACACAGGCAATGTGGACTGTCACGTAATCGCATTTTTAAGCACAAATTTGTGTCATAGAATTGTCTAATATGCTGATTATCAATGTACCAGACCTTTAGAAAAAAAAATTAGGCTGTCATAAAACACTATTTTTTTAACCAATTGTCATCTTTGCAACGTATTGATTTAGTAGGTTATTTTAATTGCAATTAATTCAATAAACCGAACCAATTTCTATTGATTTTGTAATTGTATGACAAGTACCTGTTTGGTAAAATCATCTTGTGGTAAATTTGCACGTGGAAAAAATTTTAAGAGAAATATTGAGTAGGCGTATCATGTTGTTAGATGGCGCCATGGGCAGTATGATTCAGCAGTATAAACTCACAGAAACTGAGTTCAGAGGTCTGCGATTCAAGGACCATCCACAAGATTTACGGGGTAATAATGACTTATTATCACTTACTCAACCACACATCATAACTGAAATACACGAGCAATACCTGAAAGCAGGTGCAGATATCATAGAGACCAATACATTTAGCGCTACAGCTATAGCTCAGGCTGATTATGCCCTTGAACACTTAGCTTATGAGTTGAATCTGGTATCAGCGCAACTTGCTAAGGCTGCTGCTAACAAGTTTACTCAGTTAAATCCACAAAAACCACGATTTGTTGCAGGTGCTCTTGGACCAACCAATAAAACATTAAGCCTATCGCCTGATGTAAATAATCCGGGTTTTCGAACTGTTACCTTCGACCAAATGGCTGAAGCCTATTATGAAGAAGCGCGTGGATTAGTAGATGGAGGTGTAGATATCTTATTAATTGAAACCATTTTTGATACCTTAAATGCAAAGGCAGCGATTTATGCTTTAGATAAATTATTTGCTGAAATCGGCAGAAAGTTGCCGGTTATGATTTCCGGCACTATAACCGATGCCAGTGGAAGAACATTGAGCGGGCAAACATTAGAAGCATTTTTAGTTGCGGTGAGTCATCTTCCGTTACTTAGTGTAGGATTAAATTGCGCACTTGGTGCAAAACAATTAAAAGAATATATCCAAACCCTGTCATCTAGTACCGATTTATTTGTTTCTGCATATCCAAATGCAGGTTTACCAAATGCATTTGGTGAATATGATGAAACCCCGGAAAGCAATGGTAATGATGTTGAAGTATATTTAAAAAATGGTTGGGTAAATATTATTGGCGGCTGTTGTGGAACTACACCTGACCATATTGAATACATCGCAAAATTAGCTGCAAAATATCCACCTCGTAAACCAGTTACATTACCATTATTACCTGCATTTTCAGGATTAGAAAAATTTTCCCTTTTTGAAGGCAGTAATTTTGTAAATGTTGGTGAAAGAACAAACATAACAGGCAGCAAACAATTTAAACGTTTAATTACAGAAGAAAAATATGATGAAGCATTAATTGTAGCCCGCCAGCAAGTTGAAAATGGTGCTCAAATAATTGATGTGAACATGGATGAAGGCATGATTGATTCAGTGAATGCCATGACTACTTTTCTGAATCTGATTGCTGCTGAACCCGATATTGCCAAAGTGCCAATAATGATTGATTCCAGTAAATGGGAAGTTATTGAAGCGGGATTAAAATGTGTGCAAGGAAAAAGTATTGTAAATTCAATTTCTTTAAAAGAAGGGGAAGCGGTTTTTAAAGCTCACGCGCTAAAAGCAAAACAATTAGGTGCAGCTGTTATTGTGATGGCATTTGATGAAGAAGGCCAGGCGACCACCTATGAAAAAAGAATTGAAATTTGCGAAAGAGCCTATAATATTTTAGTTACTGAAATTCATTTTACGCCAACAGATATCATTTTCGACCCTAATATTTTAACTATTGGAACAGGAATTGAAGAACATAATAATTATGCCGTTGATTTTATTCGTGCCACAAAATGGATTAAAGCAAATTTATCGGGTGCTTTAGTGAGTGGTGGTGTAAGTAATATTTCATTTGCATTTCAAGGTAATAATACTGTTCGGGAAGCAATGCATGCTGCATTTTTATATCATGCTATTAAAGCGGGTATGGATATGGGTATTGTAAATGCAGGTATGATTGACATCTATGAAAACATCGATAAGGATTTATTGATAAAAATAGAAGATGTCATTTTTAATCGCAACGAAAATGCCACAGAAAATCTAATCACTTTTGCTGAAACACTCAAGAAAAAAGATAAAGCAGCAGTGGTTACAGATGAATGGCGAAATTATAGTGTTGAAGAAAGATTAAGTTATTCGTTGGTAAAAGGCATAACCGAATTTATAGACAGCGATATAGAAGAAGCGCGATTAAAATACGCGCTGCCACTGGATGTAATTGAAGGGCCGCTTATGGCAGGCATGAATGTAGTTGGCGATTTATTCGGCAGCGGGAAAATGTTCTTACCTCAGGTAGTAAAAAGCGCACGTGTAATGAAAAAAGCGGTGGCTTATTTACAACCTTTTATTGAACTGGAAAAATCGCAAACCGGCAACACCGAAGGCAGGAAAAAAGTATTACTCGCAACTGTAAAAGGCGATGTACATGATATTGGAAAAAATATTGTTGGCGTTGTGCTTGCATGTAATAATTATGCTATTATTGATTTAGGCGTAATGGTGCCGACTGAAAAAATTCTAACAACTGCCATTGCAGAACAAGTTGACATTATAGGATTAAGCGGATTAATTACACCATCGCTGGATGAAATGGTGCATGTTGCAGATGAAATGGAAAAACGCAATATGACCATCCCCTTATTGATTGGTGGTGCTACTACTTCTAGAACACATACTGCTGTTAAAATAGCACCTGCATATTCTCAGCCTGTTATTCATGTTACAGATGCATCGCGCAGTGTTACCATAGCCGGGAAATTATTAGGTGCAGAAAAAAATAATTTTATTAAAGAAATACGTGATGAATATGCCATCATACATACCAATCACAAGTCGAAACAATCGTTTAAAGGGTATATATCAATTGAAGAGGCGAGAAAAAATAAAATAATTCTTCAGCAAAAAAGTTATATACCGTCAATCCCTTCTTTTACAGGTGTTAAAGTATTTGAAAATTACCCTTTATCTGAGCTTGTTGCGTATATTGACTGGACACCGTTTTTCCAAACTTGGGAATTACATGGAAAATATCCTACTATATTTGAGGATGAAATTATTGGTGATGCAGCCAAAAAATTATTTGATGATGCACAACATTTACTCAAATCAATAATTGAACATAATTGGTTAACAGCAAAAGCAGTTGTTGGTATTTTCAAAGCCAACTCTATTCAAGATGATATTATTGTGCGCAACGAAAATGGTGAAACAATCACGGTATTGCATCATTTACGCCAGCAAAATAAAAAAGCAGACAATCAACAAAATTATTGCTTGAGTGATTTTATTTTACCTGATAACAGTGGTATTACCGATTATATAGGTGCTTTTGCTGTAAGTGCAGGATTTAATATTGAAGCCAAAGTTGTAGAATTTGAGGCTCAACATGATGATTATAATTCAATTTTATTGAAAGCACTTGCCGATCGTTTAGCAGAAGCCTTTGCGGAAAGAATGCACGAGTTGGTTCGTAAAGAAATTTGGGGTTATGCTAAAAATGAAAGAACTTCTGTAGATGATTTGATAGCAGAAAAATATGTTGGCATCAGACCGGCTCCGGGTTACCCGGCATGCCCTGACCATACTGAAAAAATTACGCTGTTTAATTTGTTGGATGTTACCAATAATATCGGATTACAATTAACTGAAAGTATGGCGATGTATCCTGCGGCTAGCGTAAGTGGTTGGTATTTTGCGCATCCGGAATCCAAATATTTTGGAATTGGTAAAATCGGTAAGGACCAGGTAATTGATTTAGCCAAACGCAAAAATATGGATGTTGCTGTGTTAGAAAAATGGCTGAGTAGTAATTTAAACTATTAAGCGGTATACTATTTTGTTTTATTTTTTCCCAACGACGAACTGATTTGTTCAGTTAATTTTTCTGCCCAAAGTCCGTACATTTTTCCTGAAGGATGCAAACCATCGTTGGCCAATAAAGTATTATCATTTTTAGCCAATCTTGATATTTCAGTAATATTTAAATATTGCACGTTATACTTATTTGCTATTTTTTGATTAATGGAATTGAAGGCATTTATTTCATCAGCAATCTGTTCAGAGCTGCTTTGTAAGTTAGCTGCGAATGGCGTTACGCCATAATCCGGAATACTCAGCACAAAAACATGTTGGGCATTATTATTTGCAAATTGTATCGCCGTTTTTAATAATGTTTCGAAATTTTTAGCATAGGTTGTGGTATCATATCCTCTAAACTGGTCGTTTACGCCGATTAATAGGGTAACGATGTCGTAAGTATGTTGCGGGATATTTTTGTCGATATTCGTTATGAGTTCCTGACTGGTAAAACCCGTGCGGGCGATTATATCAGGATTGGCGAAATTCAAGTTATGTTGTGCTAATAATTCTACTGTTAATTCAGGAAATCGCTCGTGAGTTTGAACAGACTGACCAATCGTATAGCTATCGCCCAAACACAGCATGGTTTTTTCTTGAGGTGCAAATAATGTTGTGCAAAATAATATCAACGCTATCATCATAACCTATATACGCATTAAATCCTTGTTTGGATGGCAATTATCAGTTAAGTGGTAATTGTCCGCTCAATTTCAACAGTTGCAATTCCGCCAATTTTGCATTCAGTGTCTCAACTAACAATCTGTTTTTGGCCTGAAGTAAACTTTGTTGTATATCGCGTAGCTCAATGGCAGTTATATTGCCAAGATTATATTTTTCAATAGCAATTGCCACATTACCTTGTGCAGCAGCTATATTTTTTTGTTCCAAATTCATCAAATAAAGCGAAGTATTATATTGATTATATACCGTCAACAAAATGGTATTTAGCTCTAATTGTATTTGTTGGGTTGATGTAACAACCTTTTCCTGTTCAATACGTGCTATCTGCAAATTTTTTGTAGTTGTCAACCCATTAAACAATGGTATACTCAGTGTTAACCCTACCGAAGGGCCATAATTAAGATTAGATTCAACAAATCCTGATTCAGATGTTGAACGCAAATATCCATATCCACCAACAAGGTTAAGTTCGGGATATAACATTGCTTTATATTCTTTAATGCTAAGGGCTATAATATCGGCCTCATTTTTAGCTATTTGCAAATCGGTATTGGCTTCGATTGTTTTAGCAAGTAAATCATTATAATTAAACCCCGTTGTTATTTCAATTTTTTCGCCGGTATCAAAATCTGTCTCAGGGCTGCGGCCTAATAAATTATTGATATTTGCTTTTACATTTTTTAATTGTAGTTGGGTTTGCAATAATGCTGAACTGTCTGCTGACAAGTCAACCTCTGACTGTAACACATCTAATCGCGAAGCAGCACCTAAACGTTCTCTGCTACTTGCAATATTCAGGCGTTCAGCAGATACTGCTATATTCGACTTATTCACTGTTTCTGCTTCTTTTAGTTGTATTAACTGAAACCACATCGCTTGCAGATTAAACATGGCAGTTTCTATTTGTTGTTTAAGTTGTAGCTGACTTAAATTTTCAAATTCATTTAATTTATCTTTAGTTGCAAACATAGCAAAACCATCAAATAAAGTCCAGTTGATGTATACACCTGCATCAAGTGCATTAGCACCTGCATTTTCTACAGACCTGACATCGTCGCTGAAATATTGTTGTTCTGAATTTGAAAGTTCAGTATTATATGCAGCTTCAGCAGTAACAGTAGGTAACATACCGGCAAAACCTGCAGAATTTTGCAAGCCGGTAATATCGGTTTCCAGTTTTTGAATAATTATCCCATAATTATTGCTGAGCATTATTGCTTTAGCTTCATTTAATGTTAATTGCTGCGCCCTTGTTGTTAATTGTGTAACAACAAACAGTATTGATATAGCTATTTTGAGATGATTAATCTTCATTTGTATGAGCAATTTTTTTATGATTTGATGACCACATGAGATACAATAAAGGAATTAAGTATAATGTTAAAATCAATGAAAACAATAATCCTCCTATAATCGCAATCCCCATTGAAACACGGCTTTTTGATGAAGCGCCTAATGCCAACGCAATAGGCAATGCTCCTAAAACCGTTGCAAAACTTGTCATCAAAATAGGTCTGAAACGCTGCGTTGCGGCTTCGAGTACTGCATCAAATTTATCTA
>Ga0209480_10001067_pt1 | contig 20491 bp, 21 predicted proteins | sample JI61114C2DNA_FD_187501 | JGI IMG/M metagenome (GOLD analysis project Ga0209480, IMG submission 187501) | Wastewater effluent complex algal communities from Wisconsin, to seasonally profile nutrient transformation and Carbon sequestration -... | ecosystem: Engineered > WWTP > Effluent > Algae... | reverse complement strand
GGCTTTATACAAAGGGCTTGATGTATCTGATAAACGGGTACGGGTAGCCAATTTTCATACCAATACAATCAAAGCGACTGTAGAATTGATGGAAGCTTGTGGATTTAAGGATTTAAGCCATATATCTGTAGCCAGTTTTTTTCGCAAACTCGATAGTTTAGACACTAAAAGCTTTGAAGAAATATATGGCCTGAACAAAGTAAAAACTGGTAAAACATTTAATCCAATTTTAAATTAAAATATTATGCAAAAAATTAAGAACAAACTCATTTTATTAAATGAGGATTATAAAATGTTGAAAGCGTATATCAAGTCAATGGTAAGCGCAAAATTTATAGATAAAAATAATTTAGCGCAGTTAGAAAAGGAATTATTGAAAGGGCCTGTTCTTGTTGACAAAACAGACTTTCCTGAAGATGGTGTGTGTTTAAATTCGGAAGTTACTGTACAGGATAAATCTACAGGACGAAAGCTACAAGTAAAACTGGTATTGCCGGCACAGGCAAATTTGGGACTTGGACGAATTTCTGTATTTGCTCCAATGGGAACTGCTTTAATTGGATATCGCAAAGGCCAGTTGGTAAAATGGCAGATGCCGGGAGGTGAAAAAGAGTTTCTGATATTAGATGTGCTGAATGCGAATTCCTAAATTGTCAAATGTTCTTTAGAATCTTCATTTACCCATAGTGGCGCAAGACTTCCGCAAGACGTTGTGTCAATTTATGTAAGCAGGTCTTTGACCGCAATTTTTAAAACCATCCATTCTTAAAAGCTACTCACATTCACCCACAATTAAAATCCCGCAAGCCAAAAGCCTACGGGATTTTAATTTGTATACATATTCTCCATGATAGCTTTTATGCAAGCTGCTTGTTATAGCTTGGTATACTTTGCGTCAGGATCGTTTCCCAATCCTTTCCGCTCGCTTCCAGGCTCAGCATCTGGTCAATCCCATTCATATGATTCTCATAAAGGGTGACGGTAATTGATTCGGATTTGTTTTTGAATGTAAACACCAGGTCGATGGATTGAGTATATCGCTCCAGCTTTGGTTTATTTTCATTACCGGCATTGATATGTCCGTATTCTTTAACCAAGGTGCAACTACGCAGCTCAGACAGGTTGATCAGGATGGGATGATCCTTGTTTTCAAATTCAAATATGACCAGCATTTTCTTCAAGCCGTCTAAGCCAATGATCTTATTGTTGAATTTTTCATGTTTGGTAAAGCTGATATGATGTTCACTGGCAATCCTGTTGAAATGATCAAAGAAAGCCTGTTCCTCCCTTCTTGTTTTGCGGGAATTAAATTTAATAAAGATCCATACAAGGGCAATAATACTGGCAACCAGTATTGTCGCAACATATAATGTTGACATAATAATAGATTAATTAGGTAATAAAATGGTAATGGCAAGGTTATCGGAACCTGCCAGGAATGATATATAAAAGAATGTAGAAGGAGAACTTACCAAAAATAATGCTCGGGAAAAATCAGCTTCAAACCTATTTGCTTGCAATAAAAATAACGGCAAACAACATATTTCAAATCTACTGTAAAAGTAGGGTTGCTTAACAGTATGGTAGTATGTACAAAATTTGTATAAGGAAAAACAATCGGCCTCAAGGTGAGTACGCTGCTATTCGTTGAAGTGATAAGGGCAGTACTTTGAGGATCGGTTGCGGAAATATTAATTTGGTTTTCCTGGAGACGGCTTTTCGTTTCTTGTATTAACGGTACATCGGGATGTACAGCAGCTATGCCTTGCGCAGGTGCAATGAAGAAGCAGGAAAACAAAAGAATACATAAAAAGCGCATGTCGCGAAGGTATTCTTTATTTCTCTGAGTTATGGTTTTTGTTTTATTATTCCCGTTATTTTGAAATTATTTAACCATTGATTCGAATGCTATATAATTTTATTCTACAGATACCTTACGATGACAAATTATTTTAACAATTTATCAGCATATTCTGAAGGCCTTTTCATCCGTTTCGGTTTAACTTTGAAACATGCCGTCAAGCATTAAACATATCAATATTCAAAGTTTGAAATCGGCCGAAGGTTGTCCGCACTTTTCCTGCGCTTTCTCACGCTTTAATAAAAAGCATCATTATTTTCCAACCTTCAAGGACTTTGATAATTATTCCCCAACCGACATGGGGTAAAGGTTGGGGCTAATTTTTTCTTTAAATTATTTCAATTCACATTTACCGGTTTTCCCAGGCATTGAGTACGCAGCATTCATTGCCTGATTCATTACTCACAAACAGGCGTTCATCATGATTTTTGGAGCCTGGATGACGTTTGTAACATCATATATATTTATCATGAAAATCAAAAGAGCATCTATTTCAAAACTTAGTTTCAGGCAACTTAGCCAATTAGGAACCAGGTTCAATATGTCATTTTCCAGCCATGAGCTGATTGGCAATAAGATCATCGGATTCGATGGAAAACAAAGGAAATTATTGATTACTGAAAAAAGCAACATTGTAGAGGATGCACAGATCATTGCGATAGATGATATTAAAGCGATCTCCATAAAAAAGGTTTACAATGGGATATTCGCCGGGGCATTAAAAAAGAAGCACATTGCCAATTTTTTAAACAGCATGGTATTGAAATTTGAATTAAGAAATAACAGGGAGCCCATTATATTGCAGCTGTATGAAAGTGTACTGAACAGGTTGTATGATGTAACCGGGTTGGAAAGAAGAGCCAGGAACTGGCAATTAATGCTTTCAAAATTGATTGTCATTCCGGCTAAGTAATCTGTCAGCATTTCCAATATATTCGTCACTAAATATCTATACAAGCATTTTGTTTACATTTAAATATCAGGTGCGATGATAAAGAAGCAAAGGGCCGTTTCGATGGGAGGAATGACGACAACTTTACTGGTATGCATAAACGTTATTATACTGAAAGCAGCATTTCTACATGATGATAGATTGTATTGGATACTTGTAATGACTTTGCCACTATTATTGCTGTCCATCCTGCAAAAAAGATATAGGTATTATCAACATCAACAGGATAAGCATACAAGGCCTTTTAGTAGGATCTCTCTGGGTGAAGAAAAAATCAATAAGTCATAGCATACCTGGAAATCTATCCGAAAGACAACTGATGCCGTAGTTGAACACGCAGCGGATTGAACACCTGCTCATATTACAACAGATTGAAATCCATAACGAAATACCTCTATTGTTAAGCATAACTGCATAGCCAGGTATATCGCGATCTGTTAAATTTTAATCAAATGATTAAATAATTTGGTTAAATCAAATATTTGTTTTTACATTTGTGTCGTAAATCAATCAAACATGGCTGTAAAGAAGGTGAAGTCCGCTAATGATACATCAACGGAAGAAAAGATAAAGAATGCCGCAAGGGTCGTATTCTTTAAGAAAGGATTTGCGGCAACCCGCACAAGGGACATCGCCGAAGAGGCTGGCATCAACCTGGCCCTGCTGAATTATTATTTCCGCAGCAAGGAAAAATTATTCGACATCATCATGCTCGAAACGATCATGAATTTCTTTAAGTCTATCTCCGTGGTGTTCAACATGGAAGATACCACACTCGAAAACAAAATTGAAACCATTGCTAACGGTTATATCGATCTCTTAAAAGCCAATCCCGATATACCGCTCTTCCTCCTGAGCGAACTGAAAATGCAACCCGATGAATTCGTGGCCAAAATGGGGGTGAAGGAGATCGTCATGAAATCGGTTTTCTTAAAACAATTTCAACAGGGTATCAAAGAAGGAAAGATCACACCCATTCACCCGCTGCATTTTATCATTAACCTGCTGGGCATGACGGTTTTCCCCTTTGTGGCCAGCCCCATCATCAAAGGCATCGGTGATCTTTCTACCAAACAATTCAACGACCTGATGGATGAAAGAAAAAGGCTGATCCCTAAATGGATCAAAGCTATGCTGAAGGCAAAGTAAATTTTTTTAGATATAAATTAATCAAACATTTAAAACAATAAATTAAAACAAATGTACAAGAACAACAAAAGATCCTTCGGATGGCTAAGGCCGGCAGCGCTGGTATTGTTGTTGGGATCTTCCAAACTGGTTATGGCACAGTCTTCTGACCGGCTTTCGATTGAGCAGTGCTACCAACTGGCCATCAAACAATATCCGCTGGTGAGGCAAAAAGCGCTCATCGAACAATCAAAACAATATTCGCTGAGCAATGCAGCTAAAGGATACTGGCCCCAACTGAGTATCAACGGGCAGGCAAGCTACCAGTCAGCAGTAACCGAAATCAACCTGCCAGGTCTCGGTGTCCCATCCATGAACAAGGATCAATACCGGTTGTATGCTGAAGTTTATCAATCCATCACCGATCCATTCCTCATTAAGCAACAGAAAGAACTGGTGAAAGCCAACGCAGAAACCGAGCAGCAGAAAACAGCAGTGGAATTATATCAGTTAAAGGAACGCATCAACCAGTTGTATTTTGGTATCCTTCTCATCGATGCACAATTACTGCAAAACAAGATCTATAAGAAGGACATACAGGCCGGTATCGATAAAACCAATGCGGCCATCGCCAATGGTACTGCCCTGAAAAGCAATGCCGATAATTTACAGGCCGAATTATTAAAAGCCGATCAACGTACCATTGAATTAACAACAGGACGTAACGGTTACGCCGACATGCTGTCGCAGTTTGTCGGTGAAAAAATAACAACACTCAGCCCGCTTCAAACATTCATATCCGAAAATCCAACAACAACCATCAATCGCCCCGAACTGAAATTCTTTGAAGCACAGAAAAGATCCTTCCTGGTGCAGGATAAACTCATCACGGCAAAAAATATCCCCCGTGTCGGACTCTTCCTGCAAGCTGGTTATGGCCGGCCGGGACTGAATCCCTTGAGCAACGAATTTTCAGCCTACTACATCGGTGGCATTAAAATGAACTGGAATTTCGGCAGTCTTTACACTGCAAAGAAAGACCGTGCTCTTTTGAAAACGAATCGCCAGGTCATTGATGTGCAGAAGGATGTATTCCTGTTCAATACAAAACTGGCCATGACCCAACAAAACAGTGAACTGGAAAAATACCAGCAGCTCATTCGAGGTGATGAAGCCATTATCAGCCTGCGGGAAAAAGTAAAAACAACCGCACAGCATCAATTGACATTTGGTACCATCAGCAGCATTGATTACATCAGTTACGTGAATGCAGAAGACCAGGCCAGGCAACAATTATTATTTCACCAGGTGCAGGCTTCCTTAGCCCGTTACACCCTTAAAACCATTTCAGGACATGAATAAACTATTAAGCATACAAACCATGAAAGAATTTGTAAAAATCGCCATCGTTGCCAGCCTGCTGATTGCCCTGGCATCCTGCGGACGAAACAAAAATGATTTCGACGCATCCGGTTCATTTGAAGCCGACGAAGTGATCGTCAGTGCAGAACAATCGGGTAAGATCACCCGCTTCAGCATTGAAGAAGGCCAATTGCTGCAACCCAATGCCATCATAGGTGAAATTGATGTAACCAATTTACAGGTACAAAAAGATCAGGCCAATGCATCTGTACACGCCATCTCCGAAAAAGTAAACAGCGCCGACCCGCAGGTAGCTGTATTACAATCACAGATCCAGGCACAGCAAACAAAAATTCAGACACTCGAACAACAATTGCTGGTGTTAAATAAAGAAGTGAACAGAACACAAAAACTCCTCGCAGCAGATGCTGCCACACCCAAACAACTGGATGACCTGCTCGGGCAAAAATCTGTTTTACAAAAAGAGATCGCTACCGCCATTCAGTATATAGATGTACTGAAAACACAGATCAACGCAGCGAGATCAAACGTTCAGATCCAGAACCGGGGAGTCCTGAGCGAATTGGATCCTGCCAAAAAGAAACTCGATATCCTGGATGAACAGATCGGGCGTGGACTTATCAAAAATCCCTTTGCAGGAACCGTACTCACCAAATACGCCATGGCAGGAGAATATGCAGCCATCGGGAAACCATTGTACAAGATCGCCGACCTCGGCAACATTACGCTTCGTGTATACATTACCGGTGACCAGCTGCCCGGTGTAAAATTAAATCAACCCGTAACCGTGCATACCGATGATGGAAATGGCGGATTTCATGCCGGGATGGGTGTAATCGCCTGGATCAGCGATAAAGCGGAGTTTACGCCAAAGACCATCCAGACCAAAAATGAAAGGGCCAACCTGGTATATGCCGTAAAAGTAAAAATGCAGAATGACGGTCGTTACAAGATCGGCATGTATGGAGAAATTAAATTCAACAGCCATGAATGAAGTCATCGTACAACAGGTATACAAAACTTACCAGCACCAGGAGATCAAAGCCGTCAGCGATGTATCCTTTTCCGTGAAAAAAGGAGAACTGTTTGGATTGATCGGTCCGGATGGAGCCGGAAAGACAAGTCTAATCCGCATGCTCACAACCCTTTTATTACCCGACGCCGGGAGTGCTACGGTGCATGGGTTCGATATGGTAAAAGATTTCCGGGAGATCCGGAAAAGGGTGGGTTATATGCCGGGCAAATTTTCGCTCTATGCCGACCTGACGGTGGAAGAGAACCTGAGCTTTTTTGCAACAGTTTTCAATACAAGCATAGACGCTAATTACGATCTCATCCGCGATATATATGTACAGATAGAACCCTTTAAGAATAGGCGGGCAGGAAAATTATCCGGCGGCATGAAACAGAAACTGGCCTTGTGCTGTGCACTCATTCATCGCCCGGAAGTATTGTTCCTGGATGAACCCACCACAGGTGTAGATACCGTATCGAGAAAAGAATTCTGGGATATGTTGAAACGTCTCAAACAGCAGGGCATCACCATACTGGTTTCAACACCTTATATGGATGAAGCATCCCTCTGCGAACGCATCGCTTTGTTGCAGGCTGGTAAGATCATGTCGATCGATACACCGGAAAATATCGTACAACAATATCCCGGTAAACTCTATGCCATCAAATCAGCTTCCATGAGCAACCTGTTACAGGAGCTCAGGAATTATGCACCCATCAACAGTTGCTATGCCTTTGGTGAATATCACCACATCAGTTTCGAAAAGGAAACCAGCAACATGCAAAACGAGTTGATTCGTTACCTGCAATCGAAACATCAACATGCACTGGAATTAAAACCGGTACAGCCTACCATTGAAGATTGTTTTATTAAACTCATGAATGCTACGGTATGAAAAATATAGTCATTAAAACAGATAAACTTACCAAACGCTTCGGGGATTTCATTGCCACCAACGAGATCAGTTTCGAAGTGTATGACGGAGAGATTTTTGGTTTCCTGGGTGCCAACGGGGCCGGCAAAACAACTGCGATGAAAATGCTATGTGGTTTATCAACGCCTTCTTCCGGATCGGCTACCATCGCAGGATTCGATGTGTACAAACAAACCGAACAGATCAAAAAGAATATCGGTTACATGAGCCAGAAGTTTTCTTTATATGAAGACCTGAATGTGATAGAGAACATTGAATTCTATGGCGGCATCTATGGTTTAACCAGGAAACAACTTGCACATAAAACAGGTGAACTCATCACGCAACTTGGCCTGCAAACCGAAGCCAAAAAACTAGTAGGATCCCTACCGCTTGGCTGGAAACAGAAGCTCGCTTTTTCTGTAGCTGTTTTACACGAACCGAAAATTGTATTTCTTGATGAACCTACGGGTGGGGTTGACCCGATCACCCGTCGCCAGTTTTGGGACCTGATCTATGCAGCTGCTGATCGTGGCATCACCATATTTGTAACCACCCATTACATGGATGAAGCAGAATACTGTAACCGCATTTCAATGATGGTTGATGGCGTGATGAAGGCACTGGATACACCCGCGCAGTTAAAACAACAATTCAATGCAGGTTCGATGGACGAAGTATTCTTTGAACTTGCCAGGGGAGCCAAACGTAAAGCAGATTAATCAATACACATGAAACAGTTTACATCATTTGTACGAAAAGAATTTTATCACGTATTCCGTGATCCGAAGAGTTTACTCATTCTCTTCGGTATGCCCATTACCCTGATCGTATTGTTTGGTTTCGCATTGACGAATGAAATCAAGAATGCCAGGATCGTGGTCTGCGATTATGCGAGGGATGCCGCCAGCCAGCAGATCATCTCCCGGTTGTCGGTGAGCAATAATTTCAGCATTCATCAATCCATTATGAGCCATGAAGAACTGGAAAGCTCTTTTAAAAGCGGTAACATTCAACTGGCAATTGTGATTCCGGCACATTTCAACGATGATCTTTTGCATTTGAAGCATGCCCAGTTGCAAATAATTGCCGATGCCTCTGATCCCAATACAGCCACTACGCTTACCAGTTATGCTCAATCCGTCATCAATAGTTACCAGCAGGAATTACGATCTTATCACAAGTCAGGTCTTCAGATCATTCCGGAGATCAGGATGCTGTACAATCCGGAACTGAAAGGCGCTACCAATTTCGTTCCGGGTGTGATGGCACTGGTGCTCTTGTTGGTTTGCGTACTTATGACATCGGTATCTATTGTAAGAGAAAAAGAACTGGGCACTATGGAACTTTTGTTGGTTTCACCCTTCAACCCCATGATGGTGATCGTCGCCAAAGCGGTTCCTTATTTTGTATTGTCGCTGCTGAACCTGGCCCTGATCGTTTTGCTGAGTGTTGGTTTACTCGGCATGCCATTCCAGGGAAGTGTGCTTCTCTTGTTTGCAGTGAGTAGTTTGTTCATCATCACCGCACTTTCGTTGGGATTGCTCATTTCAAACAGTACGTCATCACAACAAACGGCCATGCTCATTTCTTTGATGGGAATGCTGATTCCTACGATGATGTTTACAGGCTTTCTCTTTCCGCTCGAGAATATGCCGGTGGCCCTGCAGGTGATCGCCAATGCAGTTCCATCGAAATGGTATTATAGCATCGTAAAATCGATCATGATCAAAGGGCTGGGTTTCTCCGCCATCTGGAAAGAAACCCTCATCCTTCTTGGCATGACCATCTTCCTGCTCACCATCAGTTTCAAAAAATTTAAAACACGCCTGGCATGAGAACCTTATATTTTTTATTGCGCAAAGAATTCAAACAGATTTTTCGCAACAAGGCCCTGCTACCCATGATCTTCATCGCCCCGCTGATCCAGTTGCTCATCCTGCCGCTGGCAGCCGATTATGAAGTGAAGAACATCAATATTTCCATCATTGATAACGATCACTCTGCGTACTCCCGGAAATTGCTGAAGGATATCACAGCCTCTGGATATTTCAAAGCAGTTGGATATGGCAACTCTTTCCAGGCTGCTTTCCGGCAGATTGAGCAGGACCAGGCAGATCTAATACTTGAAATTCCCGCTGGTTTTGAAAAGAACCTGGTAAATGAAGGGGCACAATCCTTGTTCATTGCAGTAAATGCCATCAACGGCAGCAAAGCAACACTCGGCGCTTCCTACCTGCGACGGGTAGTCGAAGATTTCAACGCAGGCATCCGGTTATCGTGGATGCCGGCTGGTAATGATCAACAAGTTGGTAATGATCAACAAGCTGTTATTGAAACGGTTTCTTCCAACTGGTATAACCCTTTCCTGAATTACCGGTTCTTCATGGTACCTGGTATCCTGGTAACTCTGGTGACCATGATCTGTGTTTACATGTGTGCATTGAACATTGTAAAAGAAAAAGAGATCGGCACCATCGAACAGATCAATGTGACGCCGGTTAAAAAGCATCTCTTTATCCTGGGCAAGCTCATACCTTTCTGGATCATCGGGCTCTTTGTTTTCACTGTGGGGCTTTTCGGCATCGGCCGCTTGGTATATGGCATCGTACCACAAGGGAATTTATTATTGCTCTATGGGTTTCTTTCTCTCTACCTTGTTGCGCTGCTCGGTATCGGGCTCCTCATCTCTACTTACGCCGAAACCCAGCAACAGGCTATGTCAGTTGCCTTTTTCTTCATGATGATCTTCATGCTCATGAGTGGGCTCTTCACTTCGGTTGATAGTATGCCGGCCTGGGCAAAATTCCTGGCCAACTGCAACCCGGTTACCCATTTCATTAAAGTTATGCGCATGGTTTTATTAAAGGGCAGTGGTTTTGCCGACATACAGTTTCCCATGCTGATGATGGTAGGCTTTGCAATATTTTTTAATACCTGGGCAATTTTGAATTATAAAAAGACAGTCTGATAAATGATGGCAGGAAAAATAAAAAGAGATGTATACCTTGTCTTATTGCATGTCATCAAGCGCTTTGAGTTTTTTTAATGCCAGCTGCATTGAAATACCCTTGCCCAACACGCCTTTAAACAAGCCAGGTTGTTTCTTGATTTTTTTCAGTGCATTGTGTATGTTGAAATCCAAAGGAGATAGTCCGGACTTTAATTCCGCCCAACTAACGGGCATCGATACGGGCGCACCTTTCTTCGGTCGTACACTATACACCGAACAGATCGTCTGGCCTTTCCGGTTTTGCCCGTAGTCGAGGTATATTTTATGTTTACTTCGCTTCGAAAGACTCCTAACCGTTGTCGTTAGCTCAGGCAATTGCTTTTCTACATACAAACAAAGGATTTCCATGAATGGCAGCACCTGGTCATAATGATATTTTCTTCCCATGGGAATATAAATATGCAGACCGGTTGATCCGGAAGTTTTGCAAAAACCGGTAATGCCGATTTTTTTCAGCACTGCATTAAAATACAAAGCCACTTCGATCACTTCTTTAAAATTGTTTTTCTCCGAAGGATCCAGGTCTATAATGGCATAATCCGGCGTATCGGGTTGCAGCGTGGTAGAATGCCAGGGATTGAGTTCGATACAGCCCAGGTTGTTTAAATAGGCCAGCGTTGATTTATTATTGCAAACGATATAATCAATATCCTTTTTCGATGATTCGGAATAAACCTTGTATGTTTTAATAAAAGACGGAACATCTTCACCGGCATCCTTGTGAAAAAATCCTTTCGCTTCAATGCCACCGGGATTTCTCAATAAGGATTGAGGCCTGTTTTTGATAAACGGAAGTAAGTAATCGGCCACGGACTGGTAATAATCAACCAGCATTTGCTTGCTGATCTTTTCCCTGGGCCAGTATAATTTTTCAGGGTGAGTAACCTGTGCAGTAGCATTTCTTTTTTTTGATATCATGGCATTTTTTCTTTCAGTACTTTCCATTACATCGGCAGGCTCATTCAACTGGATCTCTTTCGCAGATTTATCATCCCGCCAGCGTAAAAATACAGGGTGTCTTAACTTTCCATCCCTGGTTCTTTCGGTATAACGAACCTCGCAGATAAGTTTGGGCACAACCCAGGTAATATCAACACCGCGTGCAGTAATGTCAACAGGAGCTTTGAGGGTTCTCAGTTTTTGGAGGTTTTTAAAACTACCGGCAAGTTCTTTATCGGTAAACCCGCTGCCTGCCATGCCGATCGATACCAGTTGATGCTGCTCATTATATTGAGCCAATACCAATGATCCAAAGTAGGGGCGGGCACCCAACGGCTTCGTATAACCTACCACCAGGGCTTCGGTGGTTTTATGTGTTTTTATTTTCAGCCAGTCACCAGTTCTTTTTCCTGCATAATAATGACCATCCTTTTTTTTGGCAATGATGCCTTCATGACCTTTTTTAATGACCTGTTTGAAAAGGGCGCTGCCTTTTTCCAATATATGTTCATTGTAAATGATCGCAGGAATTCCTTTTACCAGTTCTTTAAGCAATGATTTCCTGTCTTCGAGCGGGTAATCGGTGAGGTCTGTTCCATTCAGCCATAACAGGTCAAATACAATATAACGTAAACGGCTGTACGATTTTTGTTCAGGATCCTGCAGCAAGCCAAACTCAGAAAGACCTTTTTTATTCATTACGATGATCTCGCCGTCCAGCACACAATCATGTTGTATTTCCTTCAGCGATTGTTCTATCAAAGGAAATTTACCCTGGAAAGAATGATGGTTGCGGGAATATAGGGATACCTGCTGTTTCCTGATCACCGAAATGGCCCGGTAACCATCCCATTTTATTTCAAACAACCAATCGGGATCATCGAAGGCCGTGCCGGTTTCTTTGGCAAGCATCGGCTTCTGGAAAATGTGCTGGGCTTTCATGATCAACTGCGCTTTTTAGTTGATGATGATTTTTGAAGGGCCTTATTGATGGGCGAATTTTTAGGCGTATATTCTTCACTGTTATATGGCTTGTCTACCGCGTATTCATCCGAATCCTTGATCAGGAGCCAGCCATTTTCTTGCGATTTTAATTCGATCAAAGCAAAAATGCCTTTGAGTTTTTTTCCCTTCAGCAGGATTTTTACATGCCCGTTTTTTAATCCGGCCGCAAGGCTTTTAGCAGGTTGCAGATCTTCATCCAACGGCATATAATATCCTTTATCCCAAATCTCCACGATACCCGCACCATACCCCGAAGGGATCACTCCTTTAAAATCTTTGTATTCATAGGGATGATCTTCTACCATCATGGCCAGTCGTTTATCGGCCGGGTTCATGGAAGGCCCTTTGGGTACAGCCCAGCTCTTCAGCTTCCCGTTGTGTTCGAGCCTGAAATCATAATGAAGATGCGATGCCTTGTGTCGCTGCACAACGAAGATAGGCGGACCTTGATTTTTATGCAGATGTTTTCCCGGTGGCTCTGGACTTTCTTTGAAGTTTCTTTTTGTATGGTAAGATTTCAGGCTCATTAAGAAGCTTTTTTACGGGTTGGTTTCAGGCTGGCTTTTAATTGATCCATCAGGTCGGCTGTTTTATGATGCACCACTTTCATCACCGGCGTCTTAGGTAATTTTCCCTTCGCTTTCAGGCGAATGGTTTTCATCAATTGAGCAGCATATTTATCCTTATACTTGTTGATGTTGAATTTTTTGCTGTGTTGATTGATCAGGCTCACTGCCATCTTTAATTCGGTGGCTTTCACCGAAGCCCGGGATGGCACACTGAATTCTTCAGGTGATTTGATCTCCTCTGCAAACCTTATTTTATTCAGCACGATCATGTCGCCTTGCGCACATAATATGGCCAGGTTTTCTTTATTGCGTAATACAAAACTGGCCACACCGGCTTTTTTTGATTTTAACAATGCTTCCCGCAGCAATGCATAAGCCCTGGCCCCGTTTTTTTCCGGAACGAGGTAATAAGGTGTTTCAAAATAAAAGAAAGGGATTTCTTCCAGGGAAACAAAATCATCGATCTGTATCATTTTTGTTTTTTCAACATTCGCTTTTTCAAAGTCTGCATCTTCCAGGATAACATAACGATCCTTTATTTTGAATCCCTTTACAATATTTTCCCATTTAACTTCTTTACGGGTACGTGCATTTACCCTCATAAACTGGATGTTTTCGTGATCCTTTTTATCCAGCATGTCGAAGTCTATTTCACTGGCCTGTGAAGCACTGAAAAGTTTTACCGGGATATTCACCAGTCCAAAACCTATAGAACCTGTCCAAATGGGTTTCATGATCTTAATTTAAATGTAAATAATCGTGTGTATTCATTTAATGAATGCTGTTTATCCATCAACCAGGGCACTGTTGAATAATACCCACTCATACCCTCATTAAATGTAAACAATTCATGTTTTTAACGACATAAAATTTATTTCAACTATTACACCAGAAATCATGAATGAATGTTTACGTGAAAAAATCAGCAAGAAATACAAAATTGTAGAATCCATTCCTCAGTATGATCCGTGGTTGGAATGAAAAGCGATTGGTATGCCATAAAATTTCTATGGCTTGTTTATTGTTTTAATGAAATCGAGATTTTATTTTTTCATCACTTATTAAAATTATGTATTATGAAAAACAAAGAAACCATTGAGATCCTGAACGATCTGTTAGTAATTAACAACGATCGGGTAGAAGGGTATGAAAAAGCAGTAAAAGAACTTGACGCAGAGAATGCTGAGTTAAGAGTGATATTTTCAAATAATGCAGAACAAAGTAAAATGTTCAGTTCTATTCTGCAACAAACGGTAAAAGAGCTGGGTGGTGATCCTGATACCGGAACCACCAACCGTGGAAAGGTCTACAGGTTGTGGATGGATATTCGCTCTACGATCTCTACCGATAAAGCGGTTAGTGTTCTAAGTCTTTGTGAATACGGTGAAGATGCTGCGCAAAAAGCCTATGAAAAGGCGATGGAACAGGATGTAAATATGGACCTGCCTACACGCCGTTTGATCCTGGATCAGAAATCTGCCCTGAGAGATGCACATGACCAGGTAAAAAAATTAAGAAATGTCATGGAAAAAGTTTCCTGATGATAATGCGATCTGTCATTCCTTATCAATAAAATAAGAGAAAACTTTATAGAAGTAAAGCACTACAAAACGTGCTTTGCTTCTATAATAAATGTACAGGTATGCGACGCCTTTAAATATGTTCGAAAGGTTTTCGTTTGCAAATTCAGGGCACTAAAAAATGATTTTCGGTTAGGCAACAACGGTAGTAATGATGACGATATATAAGCGGTTTATAGCCCGTTCATCAATTTGATCTCATTTCTATACAGCAAAATCTTTCCGTCATTTTCAAGTTGCTTCAGAAGGCGTGAGATCACAACCCGGGAAGTGGCCAGTTCATCTGCGATCTGGTAATGGGAAGCTTTGATGACGCTGGATCCTGATAAGCGTTGTTTTTCCTTCAGGTAAGCTACGAGGCGTTCATCGAGTTTATGAAAGGCAATGCTTTCGATCGATTTTAGTAATTCAAGAAAACGTTCATTAAAACTTCGCATGATGTAGTTTTTCCAGCCTGGGTATTTACACAACCATTCATCCAGCTTATCATGCGGTATGGCGAGCAGGGTTACTTCATCTTCAGCAATGGCCTTCACTTCGCTTTTTCGGGCTTCGAGGCAACAACTATAGGCCATCGAACAACTTTCGTTGCTGGTTAAATAATACAACAGGATCTCTTTACCATTCTCATCCATCCGCAATACTTTTACCGTACCCTTTAATACGATCGGCATCATGCGCAGGTACTTGCCATAATTCATGATGATATCGCCTTCATTGAATTGCATTAATTCCCCCGAAGACTGCATCTCTTCCAAAAGGGCCGGTTCAAATACGCCTTCAAATCCCATTGAATATTCCATAATGTATTAATCAACTTTGATCGATAAAATTACAGAATACCACGGACTATGAAGTTGTTCATTTCATGTCTGTTTATTTTTAAACAAGGTAGCATCCAGGATCTTTTCCAATGGACAAAACTTCGTGAAGGATGATTGCAACAAGTTTACCCCCACAAACACTGCAAGCCACAACCAATTTAAATTTACAAAATGTGCCAGTAATAAACTGGTCAACACAAAAAGACCAGCTACGGCACGTACGATTCTTTCTTTCATTTGATGTAGTTTTTAAAATTAGGATCCGAATTTTTCAACCGGAACAATAAAGGCCTTTATCGGAAATGGCGTTTGATTTTCTTCATTGAATTTTTTGATCAACGTCATGCCCTTATCTGCCTTTTCATTATCCGTAAAACTGAACAGGATCATTGAATCAAATTTTTCTGTACCACTGGCAAACCATTCTTCCAGCATATCGGGTTCCTGGCCGTTTTTAAAGCCGGTTACATCGGATGTGCTATACACATAGAAGTTGGCCTGTTTGCAGATCTTTTCTACATCCGTTGCGTGTTCTTTCAGGTAAGTGAGGATCAACAGTTTCATATGATCTGTGTTTAAGGTTTTTTATTTTTTTTACGCATCATTTTAAAATACAGCAAGGGAACCACCAGCAAAGTGAGAAAGGTAGATGTGATGGTACCACCCATGAGTGAAATAGCCAGCCCCTGGAAAATGGGATCAAAGAGAATGATTACAGCACCCAATACAACTGCACCGGCCGTTAATAGAATGGGCGTCGTTCGTACCGCACCTGCTTCGATGATGGCTTGTTTGATGGGAATATCTTCCCGTAAACGTATGTTGATGAAGTCGATCAACAACACCGAGTTTCGCACCATCACACCGGCCAGTGCAATGAAACCGATCATAGAGGTTGCCGTGAAATATGCACCCATCATCCAGTGCCCTAGTACAATGCCCACCAACGATAGTGGAATCGCTGCCAACATCACTAAGGGAACAGTAAAGTTCTGGAACCATCCTACGATGAGGATATAGATCAATAAGATTACCACACCGAATGCAATGCCAAGATCACGGAATACTTCATAAGTGATCTGCCATTCTCCATCCCATTTAAGGCTGTACTGATCTTCCATCTCCGGTTGTTTGGTGTATTCTTCCTGCAGGGTGTATCCTTTGGGAATGGTAAGATTCTTCAAGCTATCCGAGATTTCTGCAATGGCATAGGATGGACTTTCGAGGTCGCCCGACATATCAGCCAGTACATACACCACTTCTTTTTGGTTTTTCCTATAAATGTTTTTTGGTTTCAGCTGCCTGCTAACGGTAACGAGGTCACGAAGTGGAACCGCATTGCCCTGCATGCCCAAGATCTTGATGTCGAGGATGTCTTCGATACTGGTTTTATCGGCATCGCTTAAACGCAGTTTTATAGCGGTCTGATCAAAAGTTGCGGGTTGATAAATTTGCCCAACCGGCATGCCCGACAAAGCAGCATGCACCGTAGCACTCACCTGCATCGTACTTACTCCCAGGCGCATCGATTTTTCCTTGTCTACCGTAAGCTGGTAATCGGGTTGATCATCTTCCACCATCCAGTCGGCATCTACGACACCCGTTGTTTTATTGAATAGATTTTTTACCTGTTTGGCGATCCTGATCTGTTCTGCATAATCGGGACCATATACTTCAGCTACCAGCGTAGATAAAACCGGCGGGCCGGGTGGAACTTCCACGATCTTCACATTAGCATTGTATTTTTTAGCGATGGCCTGTATCGGACTGCGCATTTGTTTAGCAATATCGTGGCTTTGCAATTTTCGTTTGCCTTTGTCTACCAGGTTTACCTGTATGTCGGCAACATTGTCGCCTCTTCTTAAATCGTAATGCCTGACCAGTCCATTGAAACTAATGGGGGCAGAAGTGCCGATATATGCCTGGTAATGTTCCACCAATGTTTGCCGCGATACATAATCTGCAATGTCCTTGGTCACCGCTTGTGTTTTTTCAAGCGTTGTGCCTTCAGGCATATCGATCAGTACCTGGAATTCATTTTTATTGTCGAATGGAAGCATTTTAAGCGCCACAGATTTTGTATAGAACAACATCAGCGAGCTCAGCAATATCACTACAATGCTGATGATGAAGGTCCATCGCTTCCATCTTGTTTCAAGCATAGGATTGATGAAGGCATGATAGATCTTATAGATTCGGCTCTCTTCCAGCACCGTGGGTTTACTTGATTTGTGTGCAGAACCTTTTTTCTCTTTTTCACGAAGAAAAATATAACCAAGATAGGGGGTAAGCGTTAACGCAACAATGAGTGATAACATCATGGCAATGGAAGCGCCGATCGGCATTGGGCTCATGTAAGGGCCCATCATACCGGATACAAAAGCCATGGGCAATACCGCTGCTACCACGGTGAAAGTGGCGAGGATCGTAGGATTGCCCACTTCATTGATGGCATAGATGGCTGCCTGCAACGGCGGCAGTTTTTTCATTTTAAAATGCCGGTGCATGTTTTCTGCGATGATGATGGAATCATCTACCACGATACCGGTTATGAATACCAGCGCAAATAAGGTGATGCGGTTCAGGGTGTAATCCATGAAGTAATAACTGAAAAGCGTAAGCGCAAAAGTGACAGGTACCGACAGGAAAACCACCAGTCCGCCACGCCAGCCCATCGCCAGCATCACAAATAAGGTAACCACTACAATAGAGATGAATAAATGCAGCAGCAGTTCCGATACTTTGTCTGAAGCCGTTTCACCATAGTTCCTGCTAACGGTCAACTGTACCTCATTTGGTATGAGGTCTTTTTTTAACCGGTCAACTTTTTGAATGATCTGTTCCGATAATTTCATTGCATCGGCGCCTTTCTTCTTGGCCACACTGATGGTAATGGCCGGGTAGTTTGATCGGAATGCAGCGGCTTTGGAGGTATCGGCCTGTCCATATCCGAATAACACATATTGATCGGCTGTTTCAGGGCCATCTTCTACCTGCGCTACCTGCTTCAGGTAGACAGGTTGTTGCTGGTTGATACCTACAACTAAGTTTCCAACTTCTTCTGCGCTGGACAGGAAATTTCCCGTTTCAACAGAAATGGCGGTGTCGCCTTGCAGGAGTGTACCCGATTGAGATGCAGTATTACTACTTTGAATTTGTTTTCCAATCGATAGAAAATCTACATGGTATTCGGCCATCTTGTTTTTATCCAGCAATACTTTTATTTCCCTGCTTCGTCCACCCAGGATGCGGATGTCTGAAACGTCATTAATTTTTTTGATCTCATTGCTAAGCACCTGCCCGATCTGCTTCAACCGGTAATCATCATATTCCTTACTCCAGATGCTGATGCCTAATACCGGTACATCGTCAATGGCCCTGGTCTTGATCAGGGGAAGGGTCACACCTTGCGGCATCTTGTCCATGTTCTTCATCAGCTCACTGTATAATTTCACCAGTGAACGTTCGATGTCTTCCCCCACTTTAAACTGCACGATCAGCATCGCCTGTCCTTTCATAGAAGTAGAATACACATATTCCACGCCTTTGATGTTGGAGATCGTTTTTTCCAAAGGGGCTGCCAGCTTGGTTTCTACTTCCTTTGGATCGGCGCCGGGATACCCGATAAAGATATCAGCCATCGGAACCTTTATCTGAGGTTCTTCTTCCCTCGGGATCAGGTAGGTGCTGTATCCGCCGATCAGTAAAAAGGCGATCATCAGCAGGATCGTTAATTTCGATTGCAGAAATCCCTTTGCGATATTTCCGGAAAAACCATTTTTCATTTGAGTGTATTAATACGTTTATAATGTTGGATAGACTATTGCGTCTACACCATCCTGTTATCTACTTTGCGGAATTGTTTTAATCTTATGATCCTGTGATCACCCGGCCCATGGATACCCGTTATTTTATCTTAACCGGGGCGCCATTATATAAATTTCCTTCTGCCTGTACGATGTATTTTTCGTCTTTAGACAAGCCAGATAATACTTCTACCTGGTCGCCGAAAGTTTTACCCAATCTCACCCAACGCAGTAAGGCCGTTCCATTGCTGCCGATCGTATATAAACCGGTAAGCTGGTCTTTTTGAATAAGGCTGGTAACAGGCACCATTACAGAAGCTGCATTGGTCTTCACAGGCGATGATTCTTTCGCTTCGATGGAAACATTCGCATACATGCCTGCATACAAACCATTTTTTTCTGTATCTGGAATGCTCACTTTGATGAGATACTGACCACCTGTATATTGCGATGATTGATTTACCTGGGTTACTTCACCGGCAAATGTTTTGTTGATTGCCTTGATGGTTACCATGCCTTTCACGCCTGGTTTAATTTGTTGGATCGTATTTTCCGGAACGGTTGCACTTACCTGGTAACTTCCCTTTTGTTCGATGGTTAATAATGGAACGCCGGGATTGGCCATGCTGCCTGCTTCTGCCATTTTATGGGTTACAATTCCGGAGAAAGGTGCTGTGAGTTGTGTATATCCAAGCATGGCGCTTACTTCATTGCGCATTTGTTTTGCCCCGTCGAGCCTGGCTTTGGCAGCATTGTATTGCAGGGTTACATTATCCAATTCTTTGGCAGTAGCACTTTGCTGGTTGTATAAAATGGTAAAACGTTCTTTATCTTTTTGTGCACTGTTCAGGGCTGCCTGCGCTTCGGCGATCTGTGCATCCGATTGTCCTCTTTTGGCAAGGATATCCTGGTTGCTGATCGATACCAGCAATTGACCCTTGCTTACTGCATCGCCTTCTTTCACTTTCAGCATGGTAATGAAACCCATCACGCGGGTACTGATATTAGCTGTTTGGGAAGCTTCTATTTGTCCACTCACCTGGATACCTGAAGATGTTTCACCAGAAGGACTTGCAACACTAACCAGGATGGGTGTTTCTGGATTTGCCCGCATGTCGGTTTTTTCGGGTTGTGAACAAGCCTGCAAAATCAATAGACTACTGATTATTAAGAATGGCATGAGCCTGTTACTGTTCAATTGCATATTCATTGCTATTTTTTTAAGGATGATCTGAAGCGGTTAAAAATTGTATATAGTATTGGGTCATGCTCAGGGTATAGCTGGCCTGCACCAGGGAAAATTTTTGCTGGGTTTGCCTGCTGGCAGCCTGTAATACATCGGTGGTATTCACCAGGCCCTGTTGATAGCGATTCTGCAGGATCTGCAATGATTCGGTGGCCTGTTCAACAGCAGTGGTTTGTTGTTTGATATCAAACTGTGCGTCTGACAGGTCTCGCAGGGCTTTGTTCAGTTCCAGCTGACTTTGCTCTTTTTGTTTTTTA
>Ga0209480_10001063_pt1 | contig 20538 bp, 15 predicted proteins | sample JI61114C2DNA_FD_187501 | JGI IMG/M metagenome (GOLD analysis project Ga0209480, IMG submission 187501) | Wastewater effluent complex algal communities from Wisconsin, to seasonally profile nutrient transformation and Carbon sequestration -... | ecosystem: Engineered > WWTP > Effluent > Algae... | reverse complement strand
ACTCCGTGTTTCTCCAAAGTTTCCGCTTCTGTGTATTACCAACGGCGCCAGCATCTTTAGTCAGCAAGGTTCGGATTGGGCGGTGGAGTTCTCGGCGCAGTGACAACTGGCATGTCGCCAAACCATTGCGAAACGCGATAAGGTGAGCCAAATCACAGGGTGCGTTTTTAACGCGCCAACGCCTGGTGCCTTGGTGGGACGCAATCCAAATAATTACGATGAGTTGGCGTTGGTCGCTATCGGATAGAATCCCAACATGGTGCTTTAGGAACGCACCCTGTTCACTGTTTTTGCTTTAGTTGCGCGCGGCTGGATGCATTTTGTCGTAGATCGCTTCCGTATCGTTCGGCAACCAGGTGAAACGGAAATCGATCATCACGTTGTCGCCGGCACGACGTGACACGACGACCCAATTTCCGTCGGCGTATAGATGGCGTTGCATCGCCTCGGCAGCATCGGTCGGCAAGTTTCGGGGCGGGATTCCGCTCATGAATCCGGTCTTGCCCCAATCGTCCGGAAGGTTCGTGGGCATTTGGCCATTGAGCGACAGGGCGAGCAGACGACCGGCTTCGCTGCGGTTGCCATTGAGCGCGGCATTGACCCGCGCGCATTTGTTCTCCGCCCAAACCTTGGCGCGTTGCGCCGCAGTGATCGCCAGTGGCCAGGTACCGGACGATCCGTCGTCTTGCTTGTCTTTGGGCTCGACCGGTAGCGCGGGTTCATTATCCGTCTTCCCGTTCGGTGCAAGCGTCGGCGGCTCGATGCTGTCGGATACGATCGCGAAGTTATACGCCAGCGAGGGTTGTGCCTTCCACTTGGACGGCGCATTCGGCATTTGCGGTGCATAGACTTCTACGCCATAGGTCGTGATGATCGCAGCGTAGTCCGGCGTGATGCTCGAGGTGGCAACCATCACGATACGCGGCGTGTTCACGGGAATTTGTTTGTCCGATTCGACGCGCGTAACCGGCATATCGGCAAAACCCTGCGTAGCATCGAGGGTTGCTTCAATTGCCTGTGCATTCACGGCGCTATCGTCGACAAGGCAGCCGGCAGCACGCAAGGTTCGCAGGCCGGGTACGGCCAGGTTGATGGCGCGTGCTTTGACCCATTTGAAGGTAGCCAGCAAGCCGACCGGCGAGCGGTTCGCGCCACCGATAAATCTTCCGTAGGTTCCGAACGCACGAGTGCCAGCTGTTTCTGTCATCGACAGCGGCATGGTGGGGCGCAATGGGACCGCAGGCGTAATCAAGTAGATCGGCAAGGTCCTCATTACTGCAAGGTCGGCGGCAGGATCGCGCGTATTTGCCTCAGCAAACGGCGCAAGCATGAGTACTGCGGCAATGCCGAAGCCTTTGCGAAACAATAGATGCATGTTGGTTTTTCCCGGGAAAGCAAAGAGAAAGCTTAGCACCGTAGCCTGGGTCATGGCTCCATCTGACCCGGGGTCCCCAAGATGCATTCGATAGACGAGATGCTGATTCGAATAGAATTTATATAAACGGCTTTCTTGTTTTGCATCCGGTGTTCCTAAGTCAGGTGAAGCCATGATCCGGGCTACTTTTTTTTAAGATATGCATTCGGCTGTGTGCGTGAGAAACGCACCGTATAAATTTATTCATTAGCTTTTTAATGAAAGAAACCGGGCAATTGCGATTGATCGGCGCGTGTTCGATTCGTTCCGCCATCTGCCACGATTTCGCCAAAAAAGTTGACTAATATTATGTGTGCTAGCGGACATACGCAGACTTCGCGAAGTCGTATATTGAAGACAAATACGAGACTCGGGTACTGTTCATGGTGGATTTGTGTTGCTTCTTTTCAATGCCGTGTGCGATTGCGTATCCGGAAAAAACCGGACATGAACAGTGGCACCCGGCTGACGCGGTAAATGATCAAGATGGTGTGTGGTAGTCATGCAAATCACCACGCTTTCGGAGCTGACGATTGACGGCAAGCTGTCGCTTGGGCCGGGCGCCTCCAGCAAGGATTTGTTCGCGTTTTATGGCGATGAACTCAAAGCCTGGTTTCATCGGCAACGCTCGATGCACGATGCGATCATGGTCGGCGCCAATACCGTGCGAAACGACGATCCCGAGTTGACCGTTCGGTATGTGAAAGGGAAAAGTCCTTTGCGTATCGTGCCGGCGTCGAAGGGACTCTTGCCATTGGACGCCCGCATACTCAATGATGGTTTTCCTACGGTGGTGGTTGTCTCCAGTGCAGCTTCAGCAGAAGCGCTGGCTTCGTTGAAAACGAAAACCTGCGTCGAGGTGGTTTGCTGCGGTGAAGAGCGAGTAGATCTTGCCGAGCTGATGAAGTTGCTGGAATTGCGCGGCATTAAAAGCCTGTTGGTCGAGGGCGGCTCGCGTCTGTTACACAGTTTATTTGAAGCCGGGATGGTGTCGCGGATCATCATCAAACATATTCCGGTGATCTCCGGAGCCACCGACGCGCCGACTTATTTGCAGGAAGACATCAGTCGCTCGCAGTTAAAGCTTTCGCAATGGCAGATTGAACAGTGGTTCGTCATGAGTGGCGTTGGTGTTTCGGTTTACGGTCCATTGAATCCGCCACTGAAGAATGCAAATGATTAGTTTTGTAGAAATGCAGGCATTGGGTTTGCGTTTGTCCGAACGCTCCGGGCCTCGCCCACCTGCTGTTTATGATCTGCGCATTGACTCGGGGCAGCTTGAGCCGGACGGCGATCCCAACCTGTTGCATCACGTCAAGCACCAAGCGCTGCTGCGCTCATATCAGGCCCGCTATGTGCTGTTGCCGGGCAAGGCTCCCGACGAGTCGATTGTAAAAAGACTGCAACGCCACTACGACCCGCTGGAAATGAGTGCGCTGGAGCAATTTCGCCCAAGTCTGGAGGCGGAGTTGATCGAGCCTTTGGTGGCTGCCGCGCGTGTGGAAGCCGGCAAGTTCGATCCCGCCACCTATGCCGAACGACTGGTGATGGAGCTACAGGCCGGGGATGAAACGGCGTTTGTCGCTTATCTGCGACAGTGCAACGAACGCGAACATCACTACCGAAACTTCCTGATTCAATCCTCGGCTGATCTGCTGGCGGAAGCTTCCGCATCGGCACTAGGCATCGTCGGCGAATTTGGCGCACCGCAATCAGCGTTGTTTCGTATTCTGATTGACGAGTTCGGTTATGGCGTTCACGACCGCAAACACAGCGTGCTGTACCGCGCCACCCTGCGCGATTTCGGCCTGTGCGATGACTATAACGGCTATTGGCCCTTATTCGACACGGCAACACTGCAATTGCATAACACTATCCATTACCTGTTTCAAAACCCGCGAAATTTCTTCATGCAGATCGGTTTCTTATTGTTTGCCGAAACCGCCTATCAACGTTCGACCCGGGATCATTTCCGTTATCTGCGGGAATTCCACCCCGATGTCGATGCACGCTATTTTGGCGAACACGCCCACATCGATTTGCATCACAGCCGCATGGTGATTGATGAAGTCGTCAAACCCTTTATCGCCAACTATGGCATCGATGCCGGAAGGGAGATTGTGGTCGGCGCAGAACTGACCCGGCAGATTTTCAACAGGGCCAGCGAGCATCTGCTGGCAGTAAGCCGAATGTTCGCGACGGCGGTGGAGCATGGCGACGCCTTTTATCGGCGGCCCCGCATGGACACATTGGGGCAGTGTATTACTCCTTCCCTGGCCCGCGTGCACAAGTCCGATGCCCGCATCCAGGTCGGTGGGCTGGGTGAGATAAGAGGTGGTACTGCTTTTGCCGATTTCCCGCCGGGAGCGACTGGCTGCCTGGTGACGGCCGAGGCCCCGATGTCATGATGTCCTGCCCAAGCTGGATCGGAAAGGATCTGCCCAGTATTCGCCGGAATGGCGAAGAGTTTTTTCTGCTGGGTTTTCAGGACAAGACCTATTTGATTCGTAACGCTTGTCCGCACCGCGGTGGCCCATTGAAGTTTGGATGGGTGAATCATCACGAAGAGGTTGTTTGCCCGATGCACTACAACACTTTTTCAATTCATGGGTTGATCCGGCAACCATCGACACAATGTCTGGACGAACTGTCGGCGGTGTTGCCATGACATTTTTTCATCAAACGACATGGCAATTGATTTCGAGGGAACAGGGCGGGTTGAAACTGGCCAATTTAGTGAGTCTGTCCCGCTTGCTACTGATTGTTCCCATCGGGTTGTTGTTGCTTGCAGGACATGAGCGATTTGCATTGCTAACCATGGTGATCGCCGCCACGACCGATCTGCTGGATGGCTGGATTGCAAGAAGAACCGGACGAAGTTCGGAATTCGGTGCCCAGCTCGATGCGGTCGTCGACAATATTTTCTCGTTGGCCATCTTCGGGTTTTTAGTGCTGGCTTATCCCGGATTATTGGCTCGTCATAGCCTGGCTTTGGCTATCATCTTTATTGCACCGTTGATCTATCTCGCGGTCTCCTACGCACTTTGTCGCCGCTTCATGATGTTCCATTTCTGGTCGGCCAAGATCGGAGCCGTGCTGGTGTTTTGCTTGTGGCCGCTGATGGCGTTAACGCACAGCGAAGTGGTGCTTCCAATCACGGCATGGGTTATTGCATTCAGCCGATCCGAACAGCTGGTTTTCATCATGCGGGGAGGGAACGATTTGAATGCACCGCATGGATTGTCCCGGATAGTTCGCGCTCGCGATTTTGAAGCCGCGTCATGATGGCTAAAAATTCCACGACGATTAACTGGGGAGCCGCATCGGCTTTGGCGCGTGGGCCGATTATTGCAGGAATGAATGCCGGTGATGCACGTAACGCAATCGGTGTTCATGCCGGTGGCTTTGCGGTGTACCAGGGTTTGGCCGTTGCCGTGGGCGATTTGTCGGGAGACCATCTTCCGGATCTATCTAATACGCAACCGAGTGCGTTGATCGGACCCTTTCCGCAGTGGTCTGCGCCCGGAAAAATAGTGAGCTTCGATCCCTGGGGACACCTGGTGGCTCAAGTCTTCTGCAAGCAGCGTGCAGAAGGTCTGGATATCAGACCGAGTATTGCCATCACGGACGGACACTTGCGAATGCCGGAAATTTCCGACGCCATGCGGTGCTCGCGCCTGAAACCCGATGGCAGGATTTTGAAACTATCGGGCGATATCAACGTGACCAAAATCGCGATTGAGCCGGTCTGGTGGTTGCCGGGAATCGCCGAACGTTTGCAAGTCACCGAAACGCGACTGCGTGAATCGATTTTCCAATGCACCGCCGGCATGTATCCGGCATTGATCGACGACATGGATTGCAAGGTATTCCTGCCTCCCATCGGCGGTAGCAGTATTTATATTTTCGGCGATGTCGCAAAACTGGGCGATCCCGGAGCAGGCATCGCCTGCCGTATTCATGATGAATGTTCTGGCTCCGATGTGTTCGGTTCGACCATCTGCACATGCCGGCCCTATCTGGCATTCGGCGTCGAGGAATGCGTACGCATGGCTCAGCAGGGCGGGCTTGGCGTAATCGTGTACAACCGCAAGGAAGGCCGTGCGCTCGGCGAAGTGGTCAAGTTGCTGGTCTATAACTCGCGTGCGAGGGCGCCGACGGGCGATCATGCCGACGCCTACTTTGATCGCACTCAAGCGGTGGCGGGCGTCGAGGATTTACGCTTCCAGTCGCTTTCGGCGGATGTGCTGCATTGGTTGGGTATCACCCGCGTTGATCGCTGGATTTCCATGAGCCATCTGAAAGCCAATGCGGTAACCGAAGCCGGTATCGAAATCGCGCTGCAAGTCGAACTGCCCGAGGAAATAATACCCTCGGGTGCACAGGTGGAAATCGCGGCCAAAAAAGCATCAGGCTATTTCGTGGGGCAGGCTACTCATGTGCCGGAACAGATTTCACCGTTGGCCGTGACCGCTCGGTAGGTTGTGCAGCATTGCTTCACATACCGATAGCAGGAAATGCGTTTTGCTGGAGTTTGTCCATGCAAATTCTTTATCCGGAAGAGACGGGTAAAAGCCGGTCACTTTCGTTTTTGACGACGCGATAACATTCGCAGGAGCGTTGCTCGATTCCTGCCCGATCAAGTACGGTGATCTCGCCATCCTTGTAATCAATCAAGCCCGCTTGCTTCAAAACGCCGGTGGCTTTCGTCACGCTGTTGCTGTCGATTCCCAGCATGTTGCCAATCAGTTTTTCGGTCATGCTTATTCGATTCGAAGGCAGACAGTCGAGGCTCAATAACATCCAGCGACATAATTGCTGATCAATCGGATGGTGCCGGTTACAGGCGGCGGTTTGCACCATTTGCGTGATCAGCGCCGATGCAAACATCAACAGCTGACGACTGAGTGCTCCAAAACTGTCGAATTCGGTCTTGAGCGTTTGTGCTTTGAGGCGATAAGCGAAACCAGCGTTTTGTACGATGGCCCGGCTCATGGTCGAATCTCCGCCCATGAATAGCGCAATCCCGATCATGCCTTCGTTACCCACGATGGCAATTTCGGCCGACTCGCCATTCTTCATCACATAAAGAATTGACACGACGCAGTCTATCGGGAAGTAGGCGTGACTCATGATTTCGCCGGACTCGTATAACACCTGTCCCAATGCCAGAGGAACGAGTTCAAGATCTTCTAAAATCCGCTTGAAGTCGGCTGCCGGCAAAGCAGCGAGAAGCGAATTCTGCTGCGGATTATGCTGCTCTTCTTTGGCAAGAGAATTCATTTGATTGCCGTTATGGATAGCTTGTTCGAAAGTACTGTCTCAGCAGCTTGAAGTCTGTGCGCTATCGTACATGGGAAAATGAAAAACCCCGCTGCGATCAACACGTGTGTCTCAACGCAGTAAGTGGTGCAAAATTTCACTAGGTCGGGCCAAGGCCCGACCTATGCGATCTTAATCACCGCGCCGATAGCGATCCGATCCGCCGCTCGACGTCAGTGACTCCAAAGACTCTACTTTGCCGTTGGCATCGCGTACGAAGATGACACGTTGGCTTGGATCTTCCTTGATGGCGAAGCGGTCATCACCCAATGAGAGAAGCGTTCTGATCGGTCGGCGACCGTTCTTGAGGATGAGGCGGCCATTCGCTTCGGTGATAACAAGCGCGCCGTAGCTGCCAACGTAATCATCGGCATGCAATGGAGGTGCCGACTTTGACTCCGCCTGCAGAGCATCCAATGCCCAACGTGCGTCGGTTGCGTCGTCATCTTGCAGTCCGCCGGCGAGTACCGCTTGCAGCGCGAGTAATCGTGCAGTTTCTGGAGCAGTGGCCGATGCTACGGCAACATCCGGTTTCACGCCGCGTCCTTCCCAGTTGGTTTTCGTAATCGGATTGATCGGGCTGGCGAACGAGACGAACACATTGAAGCCATTGCCGGCATCAACCCGTGCGCCGGGATTGGCCGCGCCCATGCTGGTTTCACCGACGATGATGGCGCGCTTGGCGCTTTGCATCGTGTAAGCGAAGGCCTCGGCCGCAGATGCCGTGCGCCCGCTGATCAGAATAAATAGCGGCGTGTCGAGACGCGGCTGCGGATGCCAGTCGAGTGGTGCCTCGCTCATCGTGCGACCGCGGCCGTGGAAGGTGTTGAAGATATCCGAATCCTTCTTGACGAACGCACTGCTCAGGTAACCCACCATCTGTGGTGCGCCGCCGCCGTTTTCACGAAGATCGATAATCAGCGCGTTCGTGCCGGAGAGTAGCTGCAGCCCCGAATCCACCGCCTGGCGTGCCGGTTGATCACGTTCGCCAAACTCGAAGCCGGAAAATTGCCGAAGATCGAGGTAGCCGATATTGCCAGGCAGTACTTCGACACTGCGAACGCCGTAATTTTTGCGTTTGTCAGGATCATTCGACGGGATCACGCGTTCCGGCAAAGTCGAATCGCGTGCGGCAGTCGATATTGGTTTCGGCTCCGACCAGCTGACATCGAAATGGGTATCGAACGGATCCAACCACGTGCTTAATTCTGAACTCAGCTCACGCTCGTTCTGCAGGGCATCGAACTTGCCGGTCGATGCAGCGCTGCGCAGATCGGCGGCGATTTTCTTTGCGCGGGCTTCGTCGAAATAGTTTTCCTCGATGGCCGCCGCAATGCCATCGACATAGACGCGTGGGGTTTCGCGCGCATGGGCGCTGGAAGCGAGAGATAGCAGAGCGAATGCGAGCCCTTTGAACAGATGTTTCTTTGACATGGTGTCCTCCTTGAACGGTGTAATTACCGTTATGAGAGACACGTGCCTGTCTGTCGGTTGCAGTTGATCGCAAAATAAAAAAAACAATCAAAGAATCGTAAGGTGCGTTTCTAACGCACCAACTCTTGATGTCTGCGTGGTACCGAATGCAAATAATCGTGAAAGGTTTGTAGTGATTGCTTTTAGATACACATCCGGCAAGGTGCGTTAGAAAAGCACCCTATAAAATAAATAAAAAAAACTTAACGGCGAACCGCGGGCTTGGCAGCCTTCTTCTTGGGCACGGCTTTCTTTGCAGGCGGGTGTTTCTTCTCCGATGCGATACGCAACAGTTCTGATGGCAGACGCGCTTGCAGTAAATCCAGTAACTCTCGCGCCGGAGCGCTGCTATTGGGCTTGCCGTCCTGCAATGCAGCGCGAACTTCGGTGGTGGTGACTTTGATCTCGCTACTCAACCAGAGGGCATGCGTCAGGATCAGGAATTTTTCGCCATGGTATTCCACGGCATAAAGACCCAGCTTTTGCGCCCGGCCTTCATAGGTGACGCCCTCCATGCGCACCAAGAGTTGCCCTATTGCGTTCCAGGTATCGAGCTCGCCGGCAGCAATGGTGAATTTGGCGGGAGGCGCCGGTGCCTCGATCACCACCGCAGGCGGTACGACTTTCTTGGGAGGCGTTGAACTACAGCTGGCAACAAGTGAAACGGCGGCAATTAGCCATGTGAGTCTGAAGAGTAAAAGCATTGGGATCCTTGAGTAAGTTAGGGTCATCGTGCGGGAATGGTTTGCATCTTTACGATGCCACGAGATGCATGAATGATTGCTTGCGAATTGGCATGGCAAGCCGGATTTACGCCCCGCCGACCCGGGTTTTCAAACATGCGATGCAACCGCTTCGAATTGTGTCTTTGCATAATTTATTTTTGAAACAGGCCTCTGTGGAATCCGGCATCCCCGGGTCAGATGAAGCCATGACCCGGGCTAATTGAAACTCCGTTACGTTGCGGCGCCAGGACAAGCCATGCCTGCCAAAAAACATGAGTCGAATTTTTTGATATAGGTCATATTTTCTTAGTAAGCTAGGTCAGCTTAATCCACACGCCACACACTAAACGAGGTCAACAGCAATATGCCGTACGGAACAGTAAAATGGTTTAACGATGCAAAAGGTTTTGGGTTCATTGCTCCTGAAGACGGAAGCGCGGATGTGTTTGCGCATTTCAGTGCGATTAGTGCGAAAGGATTTCGTAGTTTGCAGGAAGGGCAGCGCGTCAGCTATGAAGTTACCACTGGGCCAAAGGGTGCTCAAGCCGCAAATATAACGCCTGTGGCATGAAGTGACCTCGTAGTTGGGTATCGGGCCTCGCCCCAAAACGTCCCAAGCGCCAAAATGCCAAGAGTCCATAAACTTGGTAAGAATCATAGGGTGCGTTTCTAACGCACCCATGCCCGATGCTGATCGATGTCGAATGCAAATATTTACGCGAGATTGATAGTGATAGATTTTGGATACATATCCGGCATGGTGCGTTAGAAACGCACCCTATCCTTTCGATTTAAATGCCGCGAAACGTGCTCGCCGACGAGGTCGTGCAGCTTGGCGTTGCCGGTTGGAACATGCTTCGCATTGCGCGCGGCGCTGCTGCTATGCTTGGGCCGCCGGCGGAGCAGGGGGCTCCGGCGCAACAAGCCACGGAGCACCACGATGCGGATTGCCGACTTGCTGTTGTGTTGTTGCGCAGCCTTTCTCCTCACCGCGTGTTCCAGCAAGGATGCGGCCGCGCCAGCGGCACCGGTGCCCGTCGCGTCACCCGATGCCCCGCTCGAACCGAAGATCGTCGTGCAGCTTGGACATCAGTCGCCTGTGCTTGCGGTGCGCTGGGTCGATGCTGGTCGCCACCTCGCTTCGCTCGCAGGCGACGGTTCCATCGTCTTCTGGAATGTGGCCAGCGGCACGATCCTCGACCATGCGCAGGTGCCGCTCGATCCGCAATTGCTGATGTCCGACGGCGAGAAGAAGGCTGCGCTCCGTTTCCACGCATTCACCGATGGGCCCGTTGCCGACACGCTGGCGGTGGCCTACTTGGGCGCCAGCGAAGCCGACGCCAAACGTAGCTGCCCGGGCGGACATCACGCGGGCACTCCTTGGTGTACTTACATAATCGACCTGGCGAAGCGCGTGGTCCGGGCGGACGCCGGTCTGCCGATACCTGCCGGGGAACTACGCCACTGGCCGATCTCGCCAGACGGCGGGCTGCGCCCGGAGCCAAACCACGGCAGCGGTCGCCGCGGCTTGCCTGATACGAGCGACAATCACTTCGGGGACCTCGATCCGACTTGCACCTCCTTGCAGCGCTGCCGCTACGGCGTCACCTTGTTCGCACACGACGTCAGTGCCACGCGCGAACCGAAGACGGTTGCGCAGCTGGTTGGGCACCGGTCGCCAGTGCTCGCGACACAGTGGAACAGCACTAGTCGTTTCTTGACCTCGCTTGCAAGCGACGGCTCCATCGTCAGTTGGGACGTGGGTCAGAGCATAATCTCCGAGCAATCACAGGTGCCGCTCGATTCGCGACTATTGTTGCCCGATGGCGAGAAGAAGCCGGTGCTGCGCTTCCACGCCTTCGCTGAAGGAATCGACGGCCGCCTGATAGTGGCGTATGCCGCTGCCAATCAAGCTGTCGCCGAACGCGCCTGTCCGGGGGCACATCATCCCGGGACGCCGTGGTGTACTTATGTCGTCGAAAGGTGGCCGTTCGCGGTCCGGGCCGACGCCAGCGTGCCGATACCCGCCGGTGAGCTGCCCCGCTGGCCCATCTCTCCGGATGCCAGGATGAGTCTGGAGGCGAACCGTGGTACCGGACCCCAAGGTTTGCCCAATACCCGCGGCGAACGCTTCGGAGAACTCTGCACTCAAGCGCAGCCCTGTCGGTATGGCGTGACTGTGTTCGCGACTGGCGGCAACAGCGTATCGCGCGTGTTGATCGGCGATCCGCGCAATTACTTCGTTGACGCCGATGTGTCGCCCGACGGCTTACGGCTGCTGCGCGTGGTGAATTCATATAGAGAAGAAGGCGGCAATAGTTCACGTGTAGAAACGCTCGACCTGTCCAACGGCAACCGCGAACCCGTCTTCGCGCCGACGCGCGCCTACCATCAAGTGCATTGGCAAGATGCGACAAACTACCTGCTAACTAGCGAGGGCTATATCGCCACCAACGACACCGAGGAAGCGATGGCCGGATTCCCGCCGGCGCTGTTGGTCGACCCCGCCTGTACGGTGCGGGGCAATTGCCCCGCGATTGACAGCCGCTGGCAGATGCAGTCCGCAGGCGCTGGTGCCTTCGTTGCATTAGGATCGCTCGCGAATTACTGCTTTCGATGGGACTTGCGTGGCATAGCCTGTAATTACGACGAGGCCCGCCCCGACGACGGTAACGAGACCTATGATCCGCCGGCGACCGGTATCGCGTTCCGCGCTGCCGACGCGCGCGATTGGCGGCCGATGGCACAGGCTGCATTGGCCGGACAGGTGATCACCGCGATCGAAACCTCGCCCGACCGTCGGCAACTCGCGGTCGCGACCCGCGTGTGGGATCGCGCCGACGCAGCGGAAGCGAAGCAGGTGATACGGGTTTGGCTGATGGACATCGCTGACGGCACAGCGACGGAACCACGCCAGCTTCTTCAGATTGTCGACCCGCTCGCGGGCGCGGCCCACTTTACCGACGACGACACGATACGGGCGCTGTCCTTCAGCGCTGATGCTCGCCGCATCGTCTTTACCCACAAGAAGGCGGCACAGCTTAGTGAGGCGACAGCCAATCTGTACTTGGCAGACACTGACGCAGCAGCGAAGGTGCTTACGATCAAGGGCTTTTCACGCCGTGCGGTTGCTATTGGCGACGACCGTGTGTTGGGGCTCGACGACGGCGCATTGCTCGACCTCGACACCGGTCGCGTCATCGCACACATCCCGGTTCAAGCAGCGCTGGTGCGGGCGGGATGGATCGAACGCAGCCGGCTGCTTTGGACCGGCACCGAAGACGGCAAGATCCTGTTCCGGGATAGCGGCGACGGCGCGCTAGTGCTCACCCTGCATGCGCTGCCCGATAACCGCTACTTCGCGGTGGCACCGGGTGGCCGCTATGACACCAACCTGAGTGCCGATACCAAGCTGGTGCGCTGGCTGGTGCCGGACGCGCCGTGGCAGAGCCTGGCCGCCCAAACTTTCATGCGCGACTACTACGAGCCCGGTTTGTACCGGAAATTGCTCGACTGCCGTGCCAGCGATACCTGCGCGAAGGTCTTCAAGCCATTGCCCTCGATCGCCAGCCTCAACCGTGTGCTGCCCGAAGTACGCATCACCGGTGTGCGCGCGGGTCGCGATGCGGCCGAAGCCGTGGTCGCGATCGAAGTACGCGAAGGCATTGATGCAAAAGCACCGAACGGCAAGACCCGTTCCGGTCTTTACAACCCAAGATTGTTCCGCAATGGCCGCTTGGTTTCCATGACGCCTCGGCAGGTGGATGCCAGCGGCACCAGCCTCGCCGAATGGCGTAAGCAAAATGCAGTGCAGGCAGCGAACGGTGTACACCGACTCGAGTTCACCGTGCCGGTACCGACGCAGGTGGGCGAAGAGCGTCAGGAGTTCTCCGCCTATGCCTTCAACGAAGACCGCATCAAGGGCGAGACCGTCACCCGCAGCTGGACCCGACCGGCGATGACGCCGCGGCCACGTCGTGCCTACGTGCTGACGATTGGCATTGATGATTACGACACGCCGCGCTTCCGCCTGAACTACGCGGTCGCCGATGCGCGGTTGATGGCCTCGCGTTTGTCCGACATCCCCGGCTACGAAACCCATCAGTTGGTACTCGCTGCCGAACGCGGCGCCGATGGCAAGCGTAAGCGTGTCGATCGCGCCACGCTTGTTCGGGTGCTATCACTGCTGGCCGGCAATGCCGACCGCGAAGCCACACTCACTGCATTGCGCAAGGACGGCATCGACGCCAGCATGCTGCAACCGGCGACACCGGACGATGCGGTGATCGTCAGCTACTCCGGCCATGGCTGGGCCAATCCACAGGGCGATTTTTACTTGATCCCCGGAGACGGTCGCTGGCCGGACGGTTCGGAAACACCGGACCTGAGCACCGTGCTCGCGACCGCGGACCTGGTGGCGCCATTCCAGGTGATGCAAGCGGGCGAGATCACCCTGGTGATCGATGCCTGCCATTCGGCAGCGAGCGTGGCTGACGGACGCTTCAAGCCGGGGCCGATGGGTGACAGCGGGCTAGGCCAGCTGGCCTTCGACAAGGGCATCCGCATTCTGGCCGCGACCCAGGCCGACGATGTCGCACTTGAGGATGCGCGCCTCGGCCAGGGTCTGTTGACCTATGCCTTGGCGGTGGATGGATTGGGTGCCGGCAAGGCCGACCTCGACGCGAAGGGCGGCATCCGTATCGACGAATGGCTGAGCTATGCAGTGCAACGCATGCCGGCGCTGGCAAACGATGCCCGCGTCGGTCGTCTCACGGCACCGGGTAGCGGCACCCGGGCGATTACCTTTCATGACTTGCCGGCTAACGCGCCCGCCCGACGCGTGCAGCAACCGGCCTTGTTCGACTTCAACTCGCAGCCAAGTAGGGTAGTGCTGCGCAAAGGGGAACCATGACGCGCATTTTACTGACGGCGTGCGCATTCGCGGCACTGCTGTGCGGCTGCGGGCCATCGCCCGCACCAACCCAAAAGCAGGCCGAGGCACCGTCTACGCAACGCACGCCGGACACGCGTCGCATTCACGCCCTGATCGTCGGCATCGACCGCTATCGATATTCCGATTCGCATCAGGCCGGTTCCGTGTTCTCCGATCTGCGCGGCGCGGTCGGCGATGCCTTGCGCTTCAAACAAGCGCTCGCCGAGCTTTACGGCGTTGATGTGGATATGCCACCACGCGGCAAGTGCGATTCGTCGAGTGCTGCGACGACCACACTGACCGACGACTGCGCGACGCGAGCTCGCATACTTGAAGCACTCGAGCAGCGAATTGAAACCTTGCGTGCTGGCGACACGCTCTTGTTCTATTTCGCTGGCCACGGCTCGCGCTATCGCGACGATACGGCACGCGATCAGGATACCGGTTACAACGGCACGATCTTGCCGGCCGATGCCCGTAACCCGGATGGCTCGCCGGGCGATATCTTCGACGTCGAACTCAAGGCACTCAAGGATCGCGCGGTCGCGAAGGGTCTGTATTTCGTCAGCGTGTTCGATTCCTGCAACTCCGCGACGGCTACGCGGGACGGCGCCGCCGGGCAATCGCGCAGCGCGCCCGCACTGGGTGTCGCGACACCACCCACCATCGCCGTCGCCACGCCACAAACCCCCGCCGCGACATCGGCTGGCGGCAACGGTTATTGGGTGCATCTGGCCGCCGCGCAAGATGGCGAGGAAGCGCAGGAAACTGGCGGGGGTGCGGTCGGAGTGCGCGCTGGCGTATTCACCACCGCGTTGATCAATACCTTGAGCATGCCGGGCATGCGCGATGCGACCTTCGGCGATCTGATTCACGAAGTGCGGCTACGCGTCGCCATGCGCGGCCATGCGGCGCAAACACCCTCGGCCGAAGGCGCACTGACGGCGGCAGTCGGCTCGCGCACACGGACGGCCGTGCTTTACGACGTTGAGCATATTGGTACGACGACAACGCTGCAGGCCGGCACGACCGGTGGCATTACCCGCGGGTCGCGCTTTGCGCTTTACGCCAATCAGGCCGATGCGGTGATGCGCCGCGCGCGGGTCGCGACTGCGTCGGTTACCGACGTCGCTGCCGCCACCGCCGTGCTGGTGCTCGACGGCACAGCAAACGCTGCGCTGCCGAAGCGACTGATCGCAGAGCAGATCGCACATTTCCTTCCTGCCGACACGCTCGCGGTCGCTAATGACCTGCCCGCGGGCCCGGCACGCGATGCCATTGCCGCGGCGCTGCATGCGACTGGTTTCGCTGTCGAGTCGAAGACCGGCGCTACCCACGTGGTCGCAGCGGCAGAGGGTGAGGTTGCTTTACGGGCTGATGACGGCACGCTGCTGGCTGCGTCGCTCGGAAGCGCTGATGATCCCGCGTTCAGCGATCGCTTGACCGATGCGTTACGCAAGATCGCACGCGTGCAGCAACTGTTGGCACTGCGCACGAGCGGCGGCACCGACGATCAAGCAGACCCATTTCCGGTGGGGGCCTGCATCGCGGCCGACGGCTACCGGCCCACCGCGTGCCCGCCGCTGCAGGCCGGCGGCGTCCGCCGCATCGGCATGCAGGAACGAATCACTGCGACGGTGGTTAATCGCGGTACACGACCGGTGTACATCTACGTACTCGCGATCGATCCATATAACGCGGTCGATCTGGTGCTGCCGAAACCGGGCGAGTTCGACCAGCCACTGCCGCCGAACCAACCATACCGGCGCTCGGGCATGTCGTTCGACGCGCCCGGCGCCTATCGTTTCGTGGTGCTCGCCAGCGCACGACCGATCCGCGCCGACGCGTTCCAGCAGGCCGGCACCGGCGCGCGCGATCTCGCCGCCTGCACCTCACCGCTCGAACGCCTGCTCTGCGCGAGCAGCGAAGGCCGTCGCGATATCGGTGTCACCGCCGTCGGCGAATGGTCGGCGCAGGTCTCTACCGTCATTACCACTCCCGAGGACATCCAATGAGCCGTTTCCCGTTTCGCATGGTGTTGACTGGCTTGCTGTCGTGCACGGTGCTCGCCGCCTGCAGTGATCGCACGCCATCACCAAAACCCGCCGCAGCTATTACCGCCAAGCAAGAGCCTGCGAAGGCTCCAGCAGCCACCGAGAGTTGCGAAGCGCGCCGCGCGCGCGCCGACGCCACTGGCGGCCGCATTGTCGGCGGCGAACCAGCCCGTCCCGGTTCCGCGCCCTGGCAGATAGAGATACTGTCTTCCCCCAAGTACGATGCTGCCGACCGTGCCTATGACGCGACCCTGGCCGATGGTGACGCCTGCAAGATTTACCTCGCGCAGCGCCAGTCCTACGAACTCGCACACAAGTGCGGCGGCGCCTACATCGGCGATGGCTGGGTGGCCACCGCTGCGCATTGCGTCGATAACATCCCCGGCTTCGATGGTAAGGAAGGCAATGTATTGACCGACCGACGACTGCGGCTCGGCACGCAAAATCTGACCGTGGATGATGGCTTATTCGCGATTGATTCGGTGGTCATCCATAGTGGCTACAAGAAAGAAACGAAACTCGATGACATCGCGCTGGTGCGGGTGATCGTTGATCCGCGCATCGCTGCCTTCGAAGCGAAGGGGCGCCTGAAAGCCGTGCCACTGATGGGCATCGGCGACCGGGATTTCGATGCCGGCGAAGCACTTCGCGTGACCGGCTGGGGCTGGATGGGCCAGCGTAACGAGAGCGATAAAGTCAGTCGAATGGACAGCGCGCAAAGGCTGCAGCGCAACCCTGCGGACCTGCAGCAGCTGGCGCTGAATTATTTGCCAGACGCGCAATGCGCGAAGGAATACGGTGAGTTCTATGGCCCCGGCGCGCTGTGTGCAGGCACGTTGGCGGCAGACGGCAGCATCGAGGTGGGCAAGGACAGTTGCCAGGGTGACAGTGGCGGCCCGCTGACCCGCGAAGAAGATGGAGGAAAGCGCAGCCTGGTGGGCGTCGTCTCGGGTGGCAAGGGTTGCGGCGCAGGTAAACCGGCGGTGTATACGCGGATCTCGTTTTACGCTGACTGGATTACGGCGGCGAAGGCTGCGGCGCGCGCACGCGAAGTTGTGCGCGTGCCATAGTCATGCGATCGGTCCGGATCGCGCTGACGCGATCCGGACTGTGTCCACAGGTACGTAATTACTTTTCTTCCGGCGCTGTGCGCTCGACCGTGCCAGTTTGTTCTTCCGGTGCTGTGCGCTCGACGGTGCCTGTTTGCTCTTGTGGCCCGGTGCGCTCAACGGTACCGGTCTGCTCGTCTGGTCCCGTGCGTTCGACGGTCCCGGTTTGCTCTTCTGGCCCTGTGCGTTCGACGGTGCCAGTCTGTGCTTCGGGTGCTACCGCCGCGGGTGCCGCCTCGATGACCGGTTCTGCCGGTTTTTGGCATGCAGCCAAGCCAAATGCGAGACCAACCAACACACCTATTTGAATAACGTGACGCATGGTGCTTCTCCTTTCATCTTTGGTGGATTAAACGAAGCCGACGGCTTTCGCAAGCGCGATATAGCCGTCGGTGCTGCGTAGCGGTGCCAGCAGTGGGTCAGCATACATCAGCATGATGCCGCCATCGCGCAGCTCCCATGCTGCTTGTAGAGACGCCAGTGCATTCGCCATATCGCCCCACTGGGCATGGACCTGTGCGTACTGGTAGTGACTCTTGTCGCCATACTCTTTGATCAGCTCGGTCAGAAAGGCATTGGCCGCCTTTTTATCACTGGCGCGGTGGGCAAGGATCGCCAATCCGGGCAGTCGGCGAACCGCGCTGCGTTCCTTCAAGAACGAGGTGCGGGCATCTTCGTTGGCGCCCGCCATCAACTGTGCGAATCCCATTGATGCATTGACACCGGCCAGAGACGGGTTGAGTGCAATCGCCTTGCGGTAAGCCACGATCGCCCCGGCGTGATCGCCGGCGTTATAACGGATGTCACCTTGCGAGCGAAACGTACGCGCGTTGAGCGGGTCGAGCGTGGCTGCGCGCTGGATCACTTCGGTCGCGCGCTCGTGGTCGCGCAAGTTCGTGCGGAAGGTCGCATAACGGGCAAGCACGTCGGCATTGCCGGGGGCCAGTGCATACGAGCGATCGAAAGGCTCGCGTGCACGGCGCACATCTAGTTTGCCGCTGGCCAGTGCAAAACCGAGTGCCGAAAAACCCTCGGCGAAGTCCGGCGCCAATGTGGTCGCGTTGCGTGCGGCAAGTTCGGCGGTGTCGTAGGCGCGAACGCGCTCGTCATGGTCGGCGTAGAGGTTGCCGATGATCACCAGCGACCGTGCGCGCGCAGCATGCGCGCCGGCATAACCCTTGTCGAGCGCAATCGCGCGTTCGAAATAGGCAAGTGCACGGCGATCACTATCCTCATCTATTCCGGCCTCATAAAGTGCGCGTCCTTGCAGGTAGGCGTCGAACGCCGCTACATCGGTGGTTCCGCCAACCAGTGTTGCGGTGCTGGTACCAATCGCCACCGACAGCGCACTGGCGACGGCAGCGGCAATTTCCGACTGCACCGCGAAGATGTCAGCCAATGGACGCTGCCAACTATTGACCCAGCGATTCAAGCCGGTCGCACCGTCGGTAAGCTCGACATAAATCTTTACCCGATCGCCTGCCTTCTGCACGTTGCCATCGAGCAGGAAATCGACGCCAAGCGCGCGCGCTATGGCGCGCCCGTCTTCCTGCTTTTTGCCAGCTTGCTCCGAAGAAGTCTGACCGGCGATCTGCAATTTCGCGTTGCGCGACAGCTGTACCCGGATTTCCGAGGTTAGGCCGTCGGAGAAATAGCGCTGCCCGGCATCGTCGCTCAGGTTGGCGAATGGCAGCACCGCGATGCGGCGCAAGCCATTGGAATTTTGCACGACAGCCGCCGGCTCGCGTGCACGCCACAGCAACAGGCCGCCACCGCCAGCGATCAGTGCGAGGCCGCCCGCGGTCAGTAATTGCCGACGTGTCCGCGATGGTGCGACATCGCGTGGTGCTGCGGGCAGCGGTGCCGGGCCGTCGTGCAAGGCGGCCACCGCGCGCACCACTTTTCGCATGGGTTCGCTGCCGGGTTTGCCAAGTACGTGGGACACATCGATCGACTGGAATTGCCCGAATCCCAATGGTGGCAGACTGCCATCAATCGAGAGTGGCACCAGGCGTCCGCTTTCACGGCCGCGCGTCGCTTCATCGTGCACCCAGTGCGAGGACGCCGAAGTCTTTGACCACAACACGACCACAGCGCGTGCCTGCTGCAGCGCAGCTTCGGTGGTTTCGGAGAAACGCTCTCCGCCTTCCAGCAATCCATCCCACCACACCCGGTAGCCGGCATCCTCGAGCAGGCGCACGATGGCCAGCGCCTGCTTGCGGTCGGCGCGGGAATAACTGAGGAATACGGTGTACTCGGGCGCAGTGCCGTCTGATTCGCTTTCGTGTGCAGGTAGTCGATGCATGATCAGGCCGGCAGTGCCATGGGCTTGCCGCTGAAAACGGCCTGCCAGCTTTCGATTTCATCAACGACAATGCCGTCGATCCCGTGTGCGAGCCGCGAAACGCCTTCGTAATCAATCGCGGCATCCGGTCCGGCGAGTAATTGCCCGATCCGCTCTTCCACTTGTGAAAGTTTGCCCGCAGTGACTTCGGAGATCGCTGCAAAACGCTCGAAATCTCCGAAGTAGCGGATCCCGGAAATGCTGGCGCCCAAGGTCGGCAGTGCCACGGCAAGAAAGCCAAACGCGTTCGAACTGGTATTCGGCCATTCGTGTGGCAACCAGTGCAGTGCAGCGCCGGCACTCAGCAACAACCAGAGTGCGACCGAGGCTACGGCGAGCTTGAACAGCGCGACGGCAAGGCGGTCCAGGCGATGGCTGATGGTTTCCAGACGCTTGCACTTGGCCTCATGGTAGGCACGTTGTGATGCGACGTGGGGCGCGAATAGGCCTTGCAGTACAGAGCGCAGAAAAGCGCGGGTGACTGTCATTTGCGGCAGACCCAGCGCTCGTAGCTTGTGGCGCACGGCATACTCGGGCCACGCGGTATCAGTGGCCCGCGGCCAGTGACTGGGCGGCCTGGCCACCCCGACCAATAGCATGATCGGCGCGTGTCGCAAGTACTCGGCGGCGCGCCGGGTTTCGAACCAGCGCGAATGTAGGCGCCGACGACCACCCGACCAGGTGATCAAGACAATCGCAGCGAGCAGCCCGAACTCGGCGAGCGAGAATAGCCACTTGTCGCCACCGACGCCGAACGCGCCGACGAACACTGCTAGTGCGGACAGAAGGAAGTTGGCGACCATGCCGCTACGATAACTGTCCGACAGTCGTGCCGAAATACCGTCGGCGCGAGCAAAGGCCGGCAGGATGTCATCGGTCACGGCAGAGACAAGTGCGTGATCGGCGCCGGGCAATGCGGTCGCGACCTCCACCATTGGCGCAGCACTGCCGGTGGCGATCCGATCCGGCGGTTCGAAATCCTGCACTAGCGAACGAAATGGACGTGGTTCGCCGCCGAACAGCGCTTCGATCCGCCGGTACAGCGTCGCTGCCCGTGTGCTGCGCGGATGCCAAGTCTCGTCCTGCAGTGTGCGCGCCATGCTGCCATCGCGCGCATGCAGCGCATTACTGATAACGGTATGCAGGCGCTCGCGATCCTTGCCG
>Ga0209480_10001062_pt1 | contig 20539 bp, 17 predicted proteins | sample JI61114C2DNA_FD_187501 | JGI IMG/M metagenome (GOLD analysis project Ga0209480, IMG submission 187501) | Wastewater effluent complex algal communities from Wisconsin, to seasonally profile nutrient transformation and Carbon sequestration -... | ecosystem: Engineered > WWTP > Effluent > Algae... | reverse complement strand
CGTCGACCCCGACCTCGTAGGTGCCGTCCCCGGCCATCGCCGTCTGCGCCTCGGGTGCCGGAGCGGTCTCGGTGACCTTGACCGTCGGCGTCGCGGTCACCGTCACCGCCGGTTCCGAGGTGGACTCCCCGGCGACAGTGGTTGTCACCGTCGGGCCTGCAACGGCTGAGCCCGCCGAGTCCCCGCCGCCGGATGCGCCGATGCCGAGGGCGATGAGCGCGGTGGCCGGGTACGCGATGAGGTGCTTCTTCTGCATGGGGTTCCTCCTGGTTGAGTGCGAGGACACCACCGTGCAGCGAGATCGAGTCAGTCAAGTCAAATGACAGTGATAATCAGGGTTATCACCAAAATGGTATCGATGGACTCCCACGCGACGTAGGTTGCACCCATGACATCCACCGCCCGGGGGACCCTGGTCTCCCTCGCTGACATCGCGAGGCTTGCCCGCGTTCAGCGCCCGGTGGTGTCGATGTGGCGTAAGCGCCCAACCGCACGTGGAGTGATCATCCCGTTCCCGCAGCCGAAAGCCACCCGTGACGCGCACGATGTCTTCGACCTCGCTGAGGTCCTCGACTGGCTCGAGCAGACCGGCCGGGGGAAGAACGTCGAGGCGAGGGTCGAAGCGCCGCTTGTCCTGAGCCACGTCACCAGCGATGGCGATCGCGGGGAGGCGGCAGCTCTGGAGGCTGTGGTTGTGCTGGGTGCCATGTCGGGTCGGCTGCTCAGCGACATGGCGGCGCACGACATCCTCGACCTGGCCGACGAGCTGGACCCCGATGACGACTTCGCCCTCACCGAGGTCGATGCCGTATCGGACGAGTTGCCGCGCCTCGCAGCCCGCGCCGCTGCCCTGTCCGAGGCTGCTTTCGGCCCTGCAGGCGCCCTTGCAGCCTTGGCTCCTCGCGACGCCGCGCTCGACACCCAGGCGGTTCACGTGGTGGCGGACGTCATGGCATCGATTCTGAACGGTGAGGCGATGCAGGCGGTCACCCTGAGGGGGCCGTCCTCTTCGGCTCAGATCGCAGGCGACGTCCTGGACCGACTGCCCGAGGGGACGCCGTACGACGTCCTCATCCCCGACTCCCAGGACCGCGAAGCGACACGACGCGTCCGTCGCGCGGTCGTGGCGCGAGGCTTGTCCGTGAGCAGGACCACCAGCCGGCCCGTGGTCGCAATGGCCGATGTTGGCTCGGCCACCACGACGTCGACCGCAGCGGTCCTGTCGGCTGCCGAGGAGGTGCAGCTCGATCTCCGACCTGACGACGCCGCCGTCGCCATCGGGCCGGCATCGGCGCTCGTGGATGCGCAGGGTGATCCGCGGCTGGATCTGGTGCGCAGCGACGTCCTGCGTTCGGGTCGGCTGCGCTGCATCGTGCGGCTTCCGAAGGGGCTCGTGCCAGCCTCCCCTCGGGCAGCGCTGGCGCTGTGGGTCTTCGGCCCGGATCGTGGCCTGCCTCCGATCGCTGATCGGTGGGTTGCCACGTTCGACCTCAGCGACCGAGCGCTCTCACCCGACGTCACGGCTGCCCTGGTGTCCGACATCGCGGCCACCCTGGCCGAACCTCGGCTGGGTGCCGTCCACGCTTTCGCCCTCGGACGACTCGAGCGGGTGCCAGACGTGCTCGCCCGCCGAGGGGCGCTGGTCTCCCGCGGCGTGACTCCGCATCGCCTGTCGGTTCCTGGCACCGAGAGCGTCGTGGAGGCCCGCCGCCTTGCGGAGTCGCTCGCCCCTTCCACCTCGGATGCCGTGCTGGCGCCGTCGGCGATCCTCACCCGCCGTCCCGCGGCGCCCTTGCTCACTCTGGACGATCTCATCATCACCGGCGCTCTGGCCGTCATCCCGGGGACACGCGTGGACCCTGCTGAACTGACCGCCGGGAGTGTCCGGGTGCTCCGAGTCGACGATCTCGCGGCCATGCCCGGTGAGGCGGCAACCAGCGCCCTCGGTGTCGACCCGTTCGACCTCGAGGTCGCAGCGCCGCGGGCGCGGCGCACCGAGCCGGGGGACGTCATCTTCTGCATCGCCCCTCGGCCCCTGGCCGCGGTGGATCGCGAGGGTCGGGCCGTGGTGTGCGCGCCCGCACGCATCCTGCGACCCACCCCGGGAAGCGGCATCAGCCCGCAGGCCCTGGCCGCCGCGATCAACGCCCAGCAGGCGACGGCTCGGGAGTGGCGCTCATGGCGCGTGGTCCGTCTCGACGCCAGCGAGGCGGCATCCCTGTCCGGGGCGCTGCGCGCCGTCGAGGACGAGCGCACCCGCCTGCGCCATCGGCTCGCCACCCTCGACCAGCTGACCCACCACCTCACGACCGGTGCCGCCACGGTGGCGCCTGACCCGGCCTCAGACCAGCACCCGACGGAAGGACACTGACCCATGCCCCCGAGGACCAAGCGCACCGAGCCCACGGCCCCCTCCACGATGAAGGAGCTCAAGGACACGCTGTGGAAGGCGGCCGACAAGCTGCGCGGCTCGATGGACGCCTCGCAGTACAAGGACGTCATCCTCGGGCTGGTGTTCCTCAAGTACGTCTCCGACGCCTACGTCGAGAGGCGCGCCGCGGTCGAGGCCGACCTGCGCGAGCAGGGCATGGACGACGACCAGGTCGCGATGCTCATCGACGACCCGGAGGAGTACCAGGGCTCCGGTGTCTTCGTCGTACCCGCCAAGGCGCGCTGGGAGTTCCTCGCCGAGCGGGCCAAGGGCCAGCAGGCGTCGATGAACGAGCACGCCAAGACCATCGGCCAGCTCATCGATGAGGCCATGGATGCCGTGATGATCGCCAACCCGGCGCTGTCCGGCACCCTGCCCCGCATCTTCAACCGCGACAACGTCGACCAGAAGCGGCTCGGCGAGCTGCTCGACCTGTTCAACAACGCCCGCTTCAGCCGCCTGGGCGAGGGCCGCGCCCGTGACCTGCTCGGCGAGGTCTACGAGTACTTCCTCGAGAAGTTCGCCCGGGCCGAGGGCAAGCGCGGCGGCGAGTTCTACACGCCCGCCAGTGTCGTCAAGGTGCTCGTGGAGGTGCTCCAGCCCGACCATGGCCGGGTGTACGACCCCTGCTGCGGCTCGGGCGGCATGTTCGTGCAGGCCGAGAAGTTCATCTACGACCACAACGGCGACCCGCAGGACATCAAGGTCTATGGACAGGAGCTCAACGAGCGCACCTGGCGGATGGCGAAGATGAACCTCGCGATCCACGGCATCGAGAACTCGGGCATCCACACGCGCTGGGGCGACACGTTCGTGCTCGACTACCACGCCGACAAGCAGATGGACTTCGTCCTCGCGAACCCGCCGTTCAACATCAAGGACTGGAACCGCATCGAAAAGGACCCCCGGTGGCGCTACGGTGTGCCGCCCGCTGGCAACGCGAACTACGCGTGGATCCAGCACATTCTGTCCAAGCTCACCGACGATGGTCGCGCCGGTGTCGTCATGGCCAACGGGTCGATGTCGAGCAACAGCGGGGGAGAGGGTGACATCCGCGCCCGGATCGTCGAGGCCGACCTCGTGTCGTGTATGGTTGCCCTGCCGACTCAGTTGTTCCGCAGCACGGGCATCCCGGTGTGCCTGTGGTTCTTCGCCAAGGACAAGTCCGCAGGCAAGCAGGGCTCGGTCGACCGGACCGGCCAGGTGCTCTTCATCGACGCCCGAGAGCTCGGCTTCATGGTCGACCGAGCGGAGCGGTCGCTGGCGGCCGAGGACATCGCGCGGATCGCGGAGACCTTCCACGCGTGGCGCGGTTCCAGTTCCGGTGTGGAGCAGGGTCTCTCATATGCCGACGTGCCGGGATTCTGCGCGTCGGTGAGCTTGGCGGACATCAAGGCTGCCGAGTACGCCCTGACGCCCGGCCGGTACGTGGGTGCGGCAGATCTCGCGGATGATGGCGAGGACATTGACGAGAAGATCCGACGACTCACAAACGAACTGTTCAGTGCCCTTGACGTCTGCGCCCACTTGGATGCAGAGGTCCGCGACCAGCTCGGGAGGATTCGTTGACGATCAAACGCCGGCTCGACGAGATCGCCGAGCTCCAAGTCGGTTTCGCGTTCAAGAGTGCCGGATTCTCTGGTGGGGATCAGGACGTGCGCCTCCTGCGCGGCGACAACATTGGCCAGGGAGTCTTGCGATGGGAGAACGCCGTCAGATGGAGCGCAGACGACGCTGTGGACGAGCGATATGCAATGCAGGCGGGCGATCTCGTGATCGCGATGGATCGTCCTTGGATCGGTGCTGGGCTCAAATTCGCCTCGGTGACTGAGCGGGACCTGCCCGCATGGTTGGTGCAGCGAGTGGCGCGTTTGAGGGCAAAGCCCGGTGTGGACCAGCGCTACCTGCACTACCTGTTCGCCAGCCGGGACTTCACGTCTCACATCTTGGCGGTCCAAACAGGTACGGCGATTCCGCACGTGAGCGGCCCGCAGATTCTCAGCTTCCAGTGCCCGGACCACTCTCTGCTCGAGCAGCGGGCGATTGCGGAAGTGTTGGGGGCGCTCGACGACAAGATCGCCGCCAACGCACGCCTCACAGAGTCGATCGATAGGTTGCTGGACGCTCGATTTGAGGGAGCCACTCGAGGAGCGCCACAGGGGATGCTTGAGGAGATTGCCGAGGTCAACGGGATCACGGTCACACCTGGGCAGGGACAGATTCGGTACATCGACATCGCGTCTGTCGGCGTGGGGTCGTACGAGTACCCAGCGCTCACTGATTGGTCCAGCGCACCAGGTCGCGCTCGCCGGAAGGTCTCGGAGGGCGACACCGTGTGGTCCACTGTTCGACCGAATCGACGCTCGCATGCACTCGTACTTGACGCCGGGCGAAACATCGTGGCCTCCACGGGTCTTGCCGTCATCACCCCTCGTGAAGAGGACTTTGCATTCGTGTACGAGTCGACCCGGACTAGCCAGTTCACGACATTCTTGGAGAGCATTGCGGAAGGGAGCGCCTACCCAGCCGTAAAGGCGCCACGCTTCGCTGAGGCGCCTGTCCCGCTGCCCTCGGTAGAACAGCGCCGCGCGTTCGAGGCGCTTGCCGCTCCTCTGCGACGTCGCGGACACGCTGCTGCGATGGAATCAAGATCGCTCGCAAGGACCAGGGACGAACTCTTGCCGTTGCTCATGTCGGGCAAGGTTCGTGTCAAGGACGCCGAGAAGATTGTCGAGGGGAGCCTGTGATGACAAGGAAGCGCACAGAGCCGACCCCGACGCAGCGAAAGGTCAATCTGGATCGATGCCTTGTGGTCGGTATTGCGTCGAGTGCCCTCTTCGACCTGACGGAGTCTGGCGCCTACTTCGATGAGCACGGGGAGGCTGCCTATCGTGACTACCAGGACGAGCGGATCGAGGAACCGCTGGCCCCCGGCGTTGCCTTCCCATTCGTCAAGCGGCTCCTTGGTCTCAACAATCTTGATGATGAGGACGCCCTCGTCGAAGTGATCGTCCTCTCGAAGAACGACCCCACCACAGGCCTGCGCGTCATGCGATCTCTGGAACACCACAAGCTCCCGATCACACGGGCCGTATTCACTCAGGGGCGTGCGCCGTACGACTACATCGAGGCCCTCGGTATGTCGTTGTTCCTCTCAGCGGAACGCTCAGACGTCGATGCGGCGACCCTGCAGGGGCTGCCGGCTGGCCATGTCCTCCCTTCCACTGCAGCCTATGACGATGCCGACGAGGCAGTAAGGGTGGCCTTCGACTTCGACGGCGTCCTTGCGGACGATGCTTCCGAGCGGGTCTACAAGACAAAGGGACTCACGCCGTACCTCAAGACGGAAGCTGGGTCTCGTGACAAGGCACTCGCGCCCGGGCCGCTCCAGCGGCTCTTGGCGGACCTCAACGTGATTCAGGATCGCGAAGAGGCGCGTAGAACTCTCGACATTAGCTACGAACCGCGTCTGCGGATTGCGTTGGTCACGGCCCGAAACGCGCCTGCCCACGAACGGGCTGTGATGTCCCTGAAAGAATGGGGGGTGCGAGTGAACGATGCCTTCTTCATGGGTGGAGTCGACAAGTCCCGGGTGCTCCGGGTTCTCAAACCGCATGTCTTCTTCGATGACCAGACGACCCACCTTGACGGCGCCAGCGATGTTGTCGCCGGGGTGCATATTCCGTATGGAGTTGCAAACGAGCGGCCCAAGGAGTCGATGTGATGACCGGCAGCGGCATGAGCGAGGACGACTGGGAGCACCTGGCCCTCGACCACCTCGCCGAGTCCGATGTGTGGGAGCCGCGCCACGGCACGACGATCGCCCCCGGCTCGGGCCTGCGGACGTCGTGGGCCGACCCGGTCATGCCGTCGGTGCTCATGGCAGCACTCGTTCGGCTCAACCCCGAGGTGCCGACGCAGCACCTCCAGCAGGCGCTCGCCGACATCCTCGCCCCGAAATCGCAGGACGCGATCACCGAGAACTGCCGCATCCACGGCTACCTCGTCGACGGGTACCGCGGTCTGTCCTACACCGACACCGACGGCCGGGAGGAGAACCCGACGATTCGGCTGCTCAGCGAGCGGGCTGATGCCAACGTCTACCACGCGGTCAACCAGGTCATCGTGCGCTCCGGCGACCACCAGCGCCGGTTCGACATCGTGCTCTACGTCAACGGCATGCCGCTGGCCGTCCTCGAGCTCAAACGCGCCGGGTCCGCCCACGCCGACGTCGCCGCTGCGCACGCCCAGCTCGAGACCTACGTTCGTGAACTGCCGTTGGCGTTCCGGTTCTGCGTGGTCACGGTGGCGAGTGACGGCATCCTCGCGAAGTACGGCACGCCGTTCACCCCGCTCAACCACTACGCCCCGTGGAACGTCGACGACGACGGAAAGCTGCTCACCCTCGACGACACCCTCGACGGCGAGCTCCGCACCGGACTCGAGGTGCTGCTGGACGGGCTGTTCAACGCCGAGCGGTTCCTGCAGATCATTCGCGACTACACGGCCTTCGACAGCACGACCAAGGGCCTGGTGAAGCGGATCGCGAAGCCGCACCAGTACTTCGCCGTGAGCAACGCCGTCGCGAGCACCATCGCCGCGGTCAAGAGCAACGGCAAGGCCGGCGTCGTCTGGCACACGCAGGGCTCGGGCAAGTCGATGGAGATGGAGCTCTACACCGCGCGGGTGATCCGGCATCCGGCCCTGCTCAACCCGACGATCGTCGTCATCACCGACCGCACCGAGCTCGACGGGCAGCTGTTCGACACCTTCAAGCAGAGCGAGCTGCTGCCCGAGGAGCCGGTGCAGGTCAAGCGCCGCTCGGACCTGCGCGATGCCCTCACCGCGCGCCTGACCGGGGGCATCTACTTCACGACGCTGCAGAAGTTCGGTCGCACGGGGGAGGAACGGGCAGCCGGCCTCGACCACCCGCTGCTGTCGGACCGCCGCAACATCATCGTCGTCGTCGACGAGGCGCACCGCAGCCACTACGACGACCTCGACGGCTACGCCCGCCACCTCAAGGACGCCCTCCCCAACGCCACGCTCATCGCATTCACGGGGACTCCGATCTCCTTCGTCGACCGCGACACCCGCGAGGTCTTCGGCGACTACATCGACGTCTACGACCTCAGCCGCGCCGTCGCCGATGGCGCCACCGTTCCGGTGACGTTCGAGCCCCGGCTCATCAAGGTGGCGCTCGCCGAGGGGGTGAGCGAGGAGGAGATCGACCGGGCCGCCGACGAAGCTGCTGTCGGGCTCGACGTCGCCGAGCGCGAGCGCATCGAGAAGAGCGTCGCCGTCATCAACGCCGTCTACGGGGCGCCCGACCGCATCCGGGCTCTCGCTCAGGACATCGTGGATCACTGGGAGAACCGCCGCGCGCAGATGGCCAAGTTCATCGACGCACCCGGCAAGGCGATGATCGTCGGAGCCACCCGGCAGATCTGCGCCGACCTGTATGCCGCAATCGTGGACATCCGCCCCGACTGGCACAGCGACGAGCTCGACAAGGGCCGCATCAAGGTGGTCTACAGCGGAACCCCGCAGGACCCGGCATCCATCGCGGTTCACGTGCGACGCGACTCGGAGAACAAGGTGATCAAGGAACGGCTGCGCACGGTCGAGGACGAGCTCGAGATCGTCATCGTCAAGGACATGATGCTCACCGGCTACGACTCCCAGCCGCTGCACACGCTCTACCTCGACCGGCCGCTCAAGGGTGCCCTGCTCATGCAGACCCTTGCGCGGGTGAACCGCACGTTCCGCGGCAAGCAGGACGGCCTGCTCGTGTCGTACGCGCCGCTCGTGGACAACCTCAACGCTGCGTTCGCGGAGTACTCGGCCACCGACCAGGAGGCACGCCCGATGGGCCGCAGCATCGACGAGGCAGTGGCGCTGACCGAGCGGCTGCTCGACGAGCTGGGGACGCTGACCGCGGGGCTGGACTGGCGGGCTCGCCTCAAGGGCGACCCGAAGCGCGGGTGGCTGAGCGCCGTGCTCGCCATGACGGCATACCTGCGCAACCCGGCGACACCGGGCAACCAGGTGGCGGAGGGGGAGGAGCGGCTGGCGGATGCCTACCGACGCTTGTCGGGGCAGCTGGGTCGGGCGTGGGCGCTGTCGTCGGGGCGGGAGACCCTCGAACACCGTCGACCCGAGGCGCTGTTCTTCGAAGAGGTGCGGGTCTACATGGCCAAGCTCGATGCGGAAGAACGCATCGCGCGCGGCGAGCCCGTGCCCGAGGACATCCAGCGGCTGCTCGGAGCGCTCGTGGCGCAGGCCACCCAGTCGGGCGAGATCCTCGACATCTACGCCGCGGCGGGGCTGCCCAAGCCGAGCCTGATGGACCTCGGGCCGGAGTTCGCCCGCCGGGCCCAGGAGTCGACGAACCCCCACCTGGCGATCGAGGCCCTTCGGGCGATTCTCATGGGGGAGGCCGCACGGGTGTCGCGGCACAACCTCGTGCGGCAGCGCGCCTTCTCCGAGCGGCTGTCTGAGCTGATGAACCGCTACACGAACCAGCAGCTCACCGCGGCGGAGGTCATCGCCGAGCTCATCGCCATGGCACGGGAGGTCGCCGACGAGGCGGACCGCGGGAAGGCATTCGACCCGCCGCTCGGTGAGGACGAGCTGGCGTTCTACGACGCGGTGTCCGAGAACGAGTCCGCGCGTGAGGTCATGGGGGACGAGGTGCTGGCCGGCATCGCCCGTGACCTGCTCGCCGTCGTAAGGCGCGACACCAAGACCGACTGGACGGTTCGCGACGACGTGCGCGCGAAGCTGCGGGCGTCGATCAAGCGGTTGCTCGTGCTGCACCGCTACCCCCCGGACCAGCAGGCCGAAGCCATCCGCCTGGTGATCGAACAGATGGAGTCGATGGCTCCGCGCTACGCGGAGGGGATGAACCCGTGAGGTCACATAGCGCCCTCTACGTCGACGTCGGCTATCTGCTGGCTTCCGCGGCTACGCGAGTCACCGGTACCTCCCTGCGCAGCGGGGTCAACGTCGACTACGGACGCTTGATCGACGCCCTCATCGCACAAGTCGAGGACCACAGCGGGCTGCCCGTGTTGCGTGTCAACTGGTACGACTCCGGTGGGCGACCCGGCGGGCAGGCTGACGCCACGCAAGAGCGGATCGGAATGTTGCCCCGGGTGAAACTGCGACTCGGTCGACTGTCGTACGCCGGAGAGCAGAAGGGCGTCGACGTGCGTCTGGGTCTTGACCTCGCCACTCATGGGCGCAATCGCGTCGTCGACATCGTCTACCTGGTCTCCGGCGACGACGACCTGACCGAGGCCGTCGAGGAGGCGCAGGGTCACGGCGCCCAGGTGGTTGTTCTCGCCGTCCCTGATCGCGCCGGTTCTGCATACGGGGTCAGCAGGCACCTTCAGCGGGAAGCCGACGACCTCGTGCTCATCGATGGGCAGGCGATCGACGCGGCGGTGCACAAGCCCATGCCGGTCCCCGCGGTCAGCGCACCGGCTGTCGATCAGCACGGCGAGCCGCACAGCACTGTTGAGGCGGTCGTCGAGGCTGAGGTGGAGGTGAGGCCGGCGAAGACCGCTGGACCCACACCGGCTGACCTCGTACGCGCCACAGCGCGAACAGCCCGTCCACCGGCTGCTCGGGTGGCGGCTCCGACCAGCGTGATGGCGTGGTCCACATCGACGGGAGAAGTCCGCCCCGAGTGGCTGGCCGTGGACGATGCAGACGGCGACCAGCCCGACGATGTCGTGGACGAGGTGTGCCGAAAAGTCTTCACATCCTGGCGACTCACGGCATCCGACTCTGACCTCCGGGTGCTGCTCGAGGGGCGGCCCACCATTCCCGGTGCGATCGACAGGGCTCTGCTCGTCGACTTGTCCGGCTCGACTGGTGTGTATGACATCGATGAGCCCACTCGCTTTCGCCTACGACGGCACTTCTGGGTCGTCGTCGACACGGAGGTTCGATGAGGGTCGGTGATCGGCTTGCAGGCTCTCGTGGAGTGTGGAGTCAGCGCCACCTGCTCACCGCACCCTGACACTCGATCGGGTACCTTCGCGGCATGGCGAAATCCCCGCGGGTCCGAGAGCAGCACATCGCGGTTTTTGGGGAAAGGGGCTCAGGCAAGACCGTCTTGGTGTCGTCCTTCTTCGGACCAACTCAAGAAGGGTCGTACTCCAACGAGCTGTGGAACCTCATCGCCGATGAGACCGGCCAAGGCAATCGGCTGTATCAGAACTACCTCGGCATGCGAGACCGTGCCACCGCCCCTGCCACGACGAAGTTCGCGAGCACCACCTACTACTTCACGCTCAAGCTGAAGAGTGGTGACAACTCAGCCTCAAAGCGGCGCCCCTTCGACGCGTTGCGACTCGCGTGGCACGACTACCCCGGGGAGTGGTTCGAGGAGACGCCGAGCAGTGACGAGGAAGCGCAGCGGCGCGTGGACACCTTCCGATCCCTGCTCCGTTCAGATGTGGCCGTCTTTCTCGTCGACGGCCAGAAGCTAGTCGACTACCAAGGGGAGGAAGAGCGATACCTCAAGTCGCTGTTCACCAATTTCCGTCAGGGCCTGCTGCGCCTCAAGGATGATCTGCTCGTCGACGACGCCCGATTGGTCGAGTTCCCGCGGATCTGGATTCTGGCGCTGTCGAAGGCGGACCTGTTCCCAGACTGGGACGTCTACGCCTTCCGTGACCTCGTCATCGGTAAGGCCGCCGGCGACATCGACCGCCTTCGCGAAACCATCGAGGAGTTCGTGGACACGCCCCAGGCCTTGTCCGTCGGCGAGGACTTCATGTTGCTGTCGTCGGCGAAGTTCGAACTGACTCCGACGGGCTCGGAGCTCGGGGAGATTGACGTGACTCAGCGCGTCGGCCTTGACCTGATCATGCCGGTGGCGTCGCTGTTGCCGCTAGAGCGACGGGTTCTGTGGAACGAACGCTTGGAGATCCCGCGGAAGGTGCTCGACGCCATGGCCGATGGTGCCGAGGACATCGCGGCAGCGCTGAAGGGGCCCCTGGGGATCGGCTTGGTCAAGGTGTTGTCAAAGCTACCGAAGGGCGGCCGTGTTGCCAGCGCGGCTGCCGTGCCTGTGTTCCTCGCGGCGGCTGACGCAGCGGGCCCCAAACTCAAGGAGCTCAACGTCCAAGCGCGCGCGAACCTTGACTACCTGACGGCGACCCTGACCCAGTTCAAGTTGGACCTTGACCAAGGAGTCAAGGATCGCTTGCTCATCCGGAGTCTGAAGTGACTGAGCCCGGAGCTGCCGCCGCGTCGCTCATCTGGGCCACGTGTGGGCGTCGTTGGGGCTTCCGCTTCTTGCTGACTGCGGGTCTTCCCGATCCCCTGGCAACCTACGAACGGGCTTTTGTCGTTCTGGGGGACGAGTCGCAGGGTTGCCACCGGGAGGGCGAGTTGGTGGCGCTGCGATTCTCAGACCCCTTGGGCCGGCGAGATACCGCGGGGCGGGTGATCCCGCACGACTTCGTGGTGTTCGGTGACGCGGCAAAGGGGGTGGCGTCCGTGGAGGACGGACTGAGGCTTGTCTGGCCAGTCGTCGCGGACGTCTTCGCCCAGGTGTGGGATGCCGATGGCCCACCGTCTGCGGCCGACCTGTTCGCTGGCTAACCCCGGAACTCGAATGTCGTCACGGCTTCGGGGTCGATGCTGGTGATCAGGCTGGAGTAGAAGAGTTCAGCCTGATCCTCGAGCTGGTCCTGCTGCTCCTCGAGGTACTGCTTCTGTGCGGCCTCGTCGAAGACCTCGTTGACCATGTCGACCTTGTCGATGTCCGTGGTGACCCAGCTCAAGATGCCGCCATCCTCCGTGGCAACCTTGAAGGTCGGGTCGTCGTAGCCGATGACCATGAAGGTTGGGATGGTGACGAGGTACGTGTGCTCTCCGGTCTTGCTGACAGTCACGTCTTCGCCGTCGATCCCGAGCTTCGCATTGAAGTCGTACTGCAGGAAGACGGACTGACCAGTACCGGGGATGCTCTTGCCGAACAACTCCCTCTCAGCCTTCTCCGAGGTGATCCCTTGGATGACGAGTTTCAGGAGGGCGACTTCCTGGACCCGTTGAACGGCCTGGATCACCTGTGTGTCCTGGCCCTCGGAGTTGATCCCGAAGGGCGAGAGCAGCCCCTTGTCCTTCACCATCGTGAAACCTGCCAAAGCCACCACGACGGCGGCAATGACGACCACAAGGCGAATCGCCCACCTCGTCACGAGTTGCACCATGAGGTCAGGTTCCTTCAGATCGAACGGGGTTGGTCGCGTCACCGTATCTGCTTGCGGTCAATCACAGACGCGCGGTTCCCTGTTCTCGGTTCTCGCGAGGGAGCGCGCCGCCCGCATGGTGGCGGGAGCGACCGGCATCCGGACGGCTCTCTAGACTGGACCCCATGCGAATTGGAGTCTTCGGAGCGACCGGCCAGGTCGGCAACGTCATGCGCACCCTGCTGCACGAGCGGAACTTCCCGGTCGAGCAGATCCGCTACTTCGCGTCCGCGCGTTCCGCGGGCACGACGTTGCCGTGGGGCGACACCGAGATCACCGTCGAGGACACCGCGACCGCGGACTTCTCCGGCCTCGACATCGCCCTGTTCTCCAACGGTGGTTCGACGTCGAAGGAGTGGGCGCCCCGCGTCGCCGCTGCCGGCGCCGTCGTCATCGACAACTCCAGCGCGTGGCGCAAGGACCCCGACGTCCCGCTCGTCGTCTCCGAGGTCAACCCGGAAGACCTCGACGTCATCCCCAAGGGGATCGTCGCCAACCCCAACTGCACGACGATGGCCGCGATGCCGGTGCTCAAGCCGCTGCACGACCTCGCCGGGCTCGTGCGTCTGCACGTCAGCAGCTACCAGGCCGTCTCCGGCTCCGGTGGTGTCGGCCTCACCGAGCTCGACAGCCAGCTGCGCGGCGGCTACGCCGCAGGCGACCCCAAGGGGCTCGCCCTCGACGGGTCGGCACTCACCCTTCCCGCGCCCCAGGTGTATGCCGTGGGCGTCGGGTTCAACGTCGTGCCGCTGGCCGGCTCGATCGTCGACGACGGCTCGCTGGAGACCGACGAGGAGCAGAAGCTTCGCAACGAGTCGCGCAAGATCCTGCACGTCCCCGACCTGCGCGTCTCGGGCACCTGCGTGCGCGTGCCGGTGTTCTCCGGCCACAGCCTCGCGATCCACGCCGAGTTCGCCGGTGACATCAGCGTCGAGCAGGCCCTCGAGGCGCTCGGCCAGGCGCCCGGCGTCATCGTCACCGACGTCCCGAACCCGCTCATGGCCACCGGTCGCGACGAGGTCTTCGTCGGTCGCGTGCGCGCCGACCAAGCAGCCCCCGAGGGCAAGGGTCTGAACCTGTTCGTCGTCGGCGACAACCTGCGCAAGGGTGCGGCCCTGAATGCGGTCCAGGTTGCGGAGGAACTGCTCAAGCGTCGCTGACCACGCCGCTGAGCCGCGAAACCCCTGACCTCCACGGGGTTGACCCCTAGAGTTGCGTCATGACTTCCGAGGACGAGTTCCACGCCGCAGTCGAGCAGGTCAAGACCCTCGTGGTCGACCCGGGCAACAGCGTCAAGCTTCAGCTCTACGCCCTCTACAAGCAGGCCACCGAGGGTGACGTCACGGGCAAGCGCCCCGGCTTCACCAACCCCGTCGGCCGGGCGAAGTACGACGCGTGGGCCGAGCAGGAGGGCCTGAGTGCCGAGGAGGCACGCAACGAGTACGTCACGCTCGTGCACTCGCTCATGGCCTGAGGCGCGTCAGCGCAGGTCCGTCACCAGGTGCGTCCAGGTCTGCGTGACCTCCATGCCGACCTTGCGGTAGAGGTCGAGCGCGCCGGTGCGTGAGTCGGTCGACAGTTCGCTGTGCGTCGCGCCCTCCTCGCGGGCCCGCTCGAAGGCGTCGGCCAGCATCGCCTGGGCCAGTCCCTTCCCGCGGTGCCGAGGGTCCACCGCGAGCTGGTAGAGGTAGCCCGTGGCCTGCATGTCCAGGATCGTGAACGAGGCCCCGACGACCTCACCCTCGTGCTCGACGATCCGCAGCTGCCAGGGCTGGGTGCCGGGGCGACGCACCGTCGTCGCCGCCCAGTCTGCGTAGCTCTCCCGCTCGCGCCCCTCCCACTCGTTGAACGCCTGCTGGATCACCTCGTACGCGGCCCGCTCCCGCCGGGCATCCGGGCAGTGGCCCATGGTGTACCCCGGCGGCAGCGGGCGCTGCTCGATCTCCGCGCCGGCCGGCAGGGCCAGCACCCACGACGTGTGTCCGAGGCGGTACCCGCGGTTCAGGAACAGCCGCTGCGCCACCGAGCCCTCAGGCGTCGTCTGGCCCACCGTGGCGGCACCCAGCTCGCGGGCCCGGGCCTCGGTCCAGTCCACGAGCCACGAGCCGATGCCGCGACCGCGCACGTCGGGGTGCACGGCGCCCTCGGCCCGGGTGCCGCCGCGAGTGACCTCGGCAGCCGCGACGACGTGCCCGTTCTCGAAGATCCCGATGCTGTCGTGCGCCAGGTCGAAGCTCGGCCGCGACCAGTCGCCGGCGAGGTCCTCGGGCTCGATGGCGAGGTGGCCGGCATCCGCGATCTCATCGGCCGCGTAGACCGCATACACCTCGTCGAGGTCAGTGGGCGTCAGCGGTCGTGCGGTCAGGCCGGGGGGCGGGGGCGGAGTCGTCATGGTCCAACTCTGTCACTCCACGCAAGGTCAGGTGCAGCCCCAGGCTGAGCTCCCACAGGAAGATCGGCAGCGTCGCGACGACACTCCACGGCGACAGCTGCTCGAACACCCCGACGAGCGTCGCCAGCGTGCTCGCGAACAGCAGCGGCGCGCCGATCAGGCCGAGCAGCGGGATGCCGCGCGGCACGAGCCGGACGCGGTACAGGGCGGTGCCGAGCAGGGCGGCGTTGACCGAGGCGAGGAGCCCCGGCGCCAGCAGGAACGTGGCGTCGCGCAAGGAGACGAGCGACTGGGATGCTGCGACGAGGGTTTCATCGGATGCCGTGCCGGGGTCGCGTCGCAAGGTCACCACCGCGACCAGCGCCAGCGCGCCGATCCCCAGGGTGGCGCCCTCGAGCAGCCGCGAGGCGACGAAGCCGATGGCAAGCGTCTGGTGTCGCCGACGGATGATCGGGTAGAGCGCCACCGCCGTGCCGATCGCCGCGGCGACGTTGACGAGGTCGAGGACGATGCCGAACACCACCCGGGTCTGCGGCCCGTCGCCGAGGACGTACTCGGGCTGGGTGAGGATCGGCTGGATGAGGGCCAGTGCGGGGATCGAGGACACGATCGTCGCGAGGTAGAGCAGCCCGGCGGCCAGGGCTGAGCGTCGGGTGGGGGTCATGGATGGCTCCTTCTGCATAAACGTGTACGACGTACACCTGAGAATGCGATGACCATAGGTGTACGGTGTACGCGTGTCAAGCAGCAAGCGCCCCCGGCTCCAGCGCCACGACGTCGTCGAGGCCGCGGTGGCCCTCGCCGACGAGGTCGGCATCGACGCGCTGAGCATGCGCACCCTGGCCCAGCGCCTCGACGTCGTCCCCATGGCGCTCTACAAGCACGTGGCCAACAAGGACGAGCTCCTCGACGCGATGGTCGACCATGTCGTGGGCGAGATCGAACCCGCCAGCCCGGACGAGAACTGGCGGCACGGCATCCGATCGCGGATTTTGTCGTCGAGGGCGGCGCTGCTGCGCCATCCGTGGGCGCCCGGGCTCATCGAGACCCGCACCCACGCCTCGCCCGTCGTGCTCGACCACATGGAGGCGATTACCGCGTCGTTTCGTGCCGGGGGGTTCTCGGTCGACCTCACGCACCGCGCCATGCACGCCATCGGTTCCCGGATGTGGGGGTTCACCCAGGAGGTCTTCCCCACACAGGAGCCAGCGCAGGACGAGGCGGCCCGTGAGCAGCAGTTCGACGAGTGGATGAAGCGCTACCCCCGCATCGTCGAGATGGCCACCGAGATCGGCGGTAGTGGTGGGTGCGACGCCCACCAGGAGTTCGAGTTCGCCCTCGACCTCATCCTCGACGGCCTCGAGCGGATCCACCGCGAGACGGTGCGCGACGACGGCTGAGGTGGCTACCGTGGTTCCATGCGCCTGCACGAAATCCCTCGCCACCCGCTCACCTTCGGCCCCAGCCCCCTGCAGCACCTGCGCCGGCTGAGCAACCACCTCGGGGGTGCCCAGGTGTGGGCCAAGCGTGAGGACGTCAACAGCGGCCTCGCGTTCGGTGGCAACAAGGTGCGCAAGCTCGAGTACATCGTCCCCGACGTCCTCGGCAGTGGCGCCGACACTCTCGTGTCCATCGGTGGCTACCAGTCCAACCACACCCGAGCCGTCGCCGCGGTCGCGGCCCACCTGGGCCTCAAGGCCCGCCTCGTGCAGGAGAAGTGGGTGCCCTGGGACGACCCGGTCAACGACAAGGTCGGCAACATCCTGCTCTCCCGGATGATGGGCGCCGACTCGCGCCTGGATCCGGCCGGGTTCGACATCGGCATCCGCGACTCGTGGAAGGACGCCCTGCGCGAGGTCGAGGAGAGCGGCGGCACCGCCTACCCGATTCCCGCCGGTGCCTCCGAGCACCCGCTCGGCGGGGTCGGCTTCGCGAACTGGGCGTTCGAGGTCGCCGAGCAGGAGGAGACGCTCGGCATCCTCTTCGACACCATCGTCGTGTGCACCGTCACCTGCTCGACCCACGCCGGGATGATCGCCGGGTTCGCGGCGCTCGAGGACCTCACCGGGGTGCGCCGTCGGGTCATCGGGATCGACGCCTCGGCCACCCTGGCCAAGACTCGCGACCAGCTCGAGCGCATCGCCCGGCACACGGCCGAGGTCATTGACCTCGGGCGCGACCTGCGCGACGACGAGTTCACCCTGCTCGACGGCTGGGCCGGCGACCTCTACGGCATCCCCGTCGACTCCACGATGGCGGCCATGCGCCTGGGCGCCGAGCTCGAGGCGATGATCACCGACCCCGTGTACGAGGGCAAGTCACTGGCCGGGCTCATCGACCTCGTGCGCGAGCGCGACATCCCCGCCGACTCGACGGTGCTCTTCGCCCACCTGGGTGGTCAGCCCGCGCTGAACGCCTACCACTCACTCTTCCCGGGCACCTGAGCCGGTAGCAGGGGTAGCGGCTACGGAACGACCAGCACGGGCACGGGGGAGTTCCGCACGATCTTCGCGGCGCTCGACCCGAGGAAGACCCGCTGGAGCAGCGACGACGTCGACGACGACCCCACGACGAGCACGTCGCCGCGGTGCCACTCGAGGCGGTCCATGGCCCTGCCCCACGACGTCCCCACGGCCACCTCGCTGGACACCTGGTCGTCGGTGAACCCCAGGGAGTGCAGGTGCTCCACTGCCTCCTTGAGCTCGGCGGTGGCCTGGCGGATCCACTGCTGGTGCACCATCTCCTCGGCTCCGCTGACGGTGTTGGGCCGCATGGTGCGACCGCGCACGGCGTAGGTGACGAGGCGCATCGAGGCATCGACGCGGCGGCAGATCTCGGCGGCGCGGTCGAGCAGCGACCACGTGGCGTCATCGCCACGGAACCCGAGGGTGGCGCGGGTGACCCGCCCCGTAGGCCCGCTCCAGTACCCCTGCGGCGCGATCGCCACCGGCACCCCGGACGAGTGCAGCAGCCGGTCGGTCTTGCTCGTGAGGAAGACCTTGCCGTGCGGCCCCTCGTCGCCGGACCCGACGACGATGAGGCCTGCGTCGAGCTCGGCCGCCCGGTCGAGCAGGGCTTGGGGAACGGAACGCCCCGCGCACCAGCTGGCCTCGCTGACGATGTCCGGGTGCTCTGCGAGCACGTCACGGGCAGCGGATGCCGACCACTCACCTTCCTCTTGCGCCCACAGCTTGAAGTCGCGATCGGTGTCACCGGCGACGGCCGTCGGCCAGGCCTGCGGCACCACCGTGACGGCGTGCACCGAGTCGTTGTTGGACCGGGCGAGCTGGCACGCGAGCTCCACTGCCCCGGTGTCGTCCTGGTGAGGGCTGAACGCCAGCAGGATGGTCACTGGTCCTCCTTACCGCGCGGCTCGGCGATCTCCTCGGGGTCGACGTACGTGTTCAGTGTCGCGTTGCGACGACCGTACGCGAGGTAGAACGCCATCACGATGGCGAGCCAGGCGAGGAAGATGACCCACGTCGTCATCGGCAGACCGATGAGGATCCACACGCAGGCCGCGATGGTCAGCAGGGGCGTCACGGGGTAGCCCGGAATGCGGAAGGGGCGATCGAGGTCGGCGTGCGTGCGACGCAGGACGAGGACGCCCAGGGCTACGACCGAGAACGCGACGAGCGTGCCGATCGAGACGGTGTCCCACAGGTAGTCCGAGGGGACGAACCCGGCGATGAGGGCGACGACGATCGCGACGACGATGGTGTTGAAGTTCGGTGCCATCGTCTTGGCGTCGACCTTGGTGAACTTGCGTGAGATGAGCCCGTCACGGCCGATGGCGAACAGGATACGGGTCTGCCCGTAGAGCGTCACGAGGGTCACCGAGAAGATCGAGATGACGGCGCCCGCCGCGAGGACCGTGCCCCAGATGGTCGTGCCCGTGATGTCGTTGAGGATCTGGGAGAGGCCCGCGCTCTGCGCTTCCTCGGTCTCGAACCAGCCGGCTTCCTTGGCAGCGATCCCCGCGAGGGCGACGAGGACGTAGACCGTGGTGACGATGATCAGCGCCCCGATGATCGCCCGGGGGAGCGAGCGCTGCGGGTCCTTGACCTCCTCACCCGCGGTGGCCACGGCATCCAACCCGATGAAGGAGAAGAAGATCGTGCCCGCAGCGGCCGTCACCCCGGCGATGCCCGCCCCGAAGAAGTTGTCGAAGTGGCTGCCGTTCCACGCCGTGAGGCCGATGACGACGAACAGGAGGAGCACGCCGAGCTTGATGACCACCATGATCGAGTTGATCTTGGCGGACTCGGTGGCGCCCCGTAGCAGCAGGAACATGCACATGAAGACGAGCACGACCGCGGGCAGGTTGAGCAGTCCGCCCGTGGGGTCCTCGCCGGGGCCGGCGATGAACGACGTCGACAGCGCCTGCGGGATCTGCACTCCGATCGTGGAGTCGAGCAGCTCGTTGAAGTAGCCGCTCCAGCCGACCGCCACGGCCGCCGTCGCCACGCCGTACTCCAGCAGCACGCACCCGGCGATGATGACCGCGACGAGCTCACCCATCGCGTGGTACGCGTACGAGTACGTGGACCCGCTGACCGGGATGGCGCTGGCGAGCTCGGCGTAGCACAGCGCCGACAGCCCGGCAGCGAGACCGGCGATGAGGAAGCTGATGATCACGGCCGGCCCGGCCTCGGGCACCGACTCGCTGAGCACGAAGAAGATGCCGGTGCCGACGGTGGCACCGACACCGAACATCATCAGCTGGAAGGTCGTGAGGTTGCGAGCGAGCTCTTCACCCTCGTGGTGGTGCTGGCGGAAGACGATCGGCTTGCGCCGCTTGAGCTGTTCGCCCAGTGACATCGACATCGGGTGGTTCCTCCCTCGAGCCCAACACGCCCCATGGCGTCGGCGCTCAACGTAGTGAGTTACCGGCCAGTTCGCGAGGGGGAGACCAGAACTCCTACAGTGGGCGCCATGCCGACCGCCCTCGTGCGCCGTCCGGGCCCCCGCCTCGCCGACGGCATCGTCACCCACATCGACCGTTCACCCATCGACCTCGACCTCGCGATCGAGCAGTGGACGGCCTACTGCGCGGCACTCGCCGCAGCCGGCTGGGACGTCGTCGAGGTCGAACCCGCCGACGACTGCCCGGATGCCGTGTTCATCGAGGATGCCGTCGTCGTCCACGGCGACCTCGCCGTCATCACCCGCCCGGGGGCCCTCGAGCGGCGCGGGGAGACCGCCGGGGCGGAGCGGGCCGTGCGCGACCTCGGCCTGCGGGTCGTGCGGATCGAGGAGCCGGGCACCCTCGACGGGGGAGACGTGCTGCGCGCAGGTGACACCGCCTACGTCGGCCTCGGGGGCCGGACCAACGGCGTCGGCATCCAGCAGTTGGCCACCCACCTCAAGGAGTTCGGGGTGCGCGTCCAGGCCGTTCCGGTCACTCGTGCCCTGCACCTGAAGTCGGCCGTCACGGCGCTGCCC